>ENA-UONV01002976-UONV01002976.1-human-gut-metagenome-genome-assembly--contig:-CS4-NODE-2976-length-11844-cov-8.033506_pt1 | contig 11844 bp, 6 predicted proteins | sample MGYA00242461_ERZ724008 | MGnify/ENA metagenome assembly ERZ724008 | reverse complement strand
GAGCCTGATCAAAAAATTCCGCAAGCCGATCTGGCGCCGGTTTACGAAAGCCATCAAAGAATACGAGCTGATTCAGGAAGGAGATAAGATTGCGGTCTGTATCTCCGGAGGCAAGGATTCCATGCTGTTGGCAAAACTCATTCAGGAGATCAAAAAGCATGGACAGATTTCCTTTGATGCCATTTTTCTCGTAATGAACCCGGGCTACAATGAGGACAATTGGAATATCATACAAAACAATGCGAAGATTTTAGGAATTCCGCTGACGGTGTTTAATACGGAGATTTTTGACGTGGTTGCAGGGATTGAAAAAAATCCATGTTATCTCTGTGCGAGAATGCGACGCGGCTATCTGTATTCGAAGGCAAAAGAACTCGGCTGCAATAAGATCGCGCTCGGCCACCATTTTGATGACGTGATCGAGACGATTCTCATGGGAATGCTTTACAGCGGAAAAGTTGAGACAATGATGCCAAAGTTAAACAGTTCAAACTTTGCCGGCATGGAACTGATCCGCCCGCTGTATCTCGTGAAAGAAGCGGATATCAAGGCATGGCGTGACTACAATGACCTGCATTTTATCCAGTGTGCCTGCCGCTTTACCGAGCATTGTGCGACGTGTGGCGGAGACAAGCCATCAAAGCGTGATGAGATGAAAGAACTGATCGCGCAGTTTCGTAAGACGAGTGATGTCATCGAGTCGAATATTTTCAACAGTGTGCGGAATATCAATCTGCGTACCGTGATCGGCTATCATAAAGATGACTGGGAATATAATTTCCTGGATGATTATGACAAATATCGAAAGGAAGAAGAACATGAAGGAGAATAAATTGCCATCCTGTGTGGAGAAGCTGATTCGAAAGCAGGGGGTCGAAAAACAGGATATCCTGGCGGTGTCGCCATTTGACCTGTCATTTGCAAGTGAATATGTGAGCGGATATGTGTTTTTGACAAAAGATACGCTGGGGGTCGCCGTGAGTGAGCCGGATCCGCAGAGTGTCCGTTATTTTCGTGGGACAAAGACGAAGGATATGGTCTATGGAGAGGAACAAAACGACTATGCCTGCCGGTTTTATGAGCGAACGGAAATCACCAATATTTCCATCCACAGACAACTTGCGACGAGCCTTGTTATTTTGGAATATAAAGGGATTGAATACCGGCTTTGTGCATTGACAAACTTGTATCTGGCACAGATGAATGACTTTGTCAAAGTCTTCTTTCAGGGCGTGCAGCCGGAAGAGAAAGAAGAAAAAGAAGAGGATTCCGAAGAATTGTACTGTCCGCGGTGTGGAACGATGTATCCGGATCCGGCGCGGAAAATATGTCCGAAATGCATGAACAAGCGATCTATTTTTACACGGGCACTCGGCTATTTCTGGAAGTACCGTGCAAAAATGACAGCTTTGTTTTTATGCTATATTTTTTCCGCGTTTATAAACCTTTTATGGCCGTATTTGAGTGGTACGGTGTTATTTGACTGGGTGCTTAACAAAAACGATGCGATTCTGGGGAAAATTGGAATCGCCGGGGAATATACGCTTGCCCTTCTTATCCTGGTTGCGGCAATGATTGTGGCAAGAATTTTGCAGCGTGGTGTGACACTTATGCAGGGAGTATTGATGGCGCAGGTTGTGGCAGATACGGTACGTGATATGAAGCAGGATGTGTTTGCGGCACTTGGAAGACTGTCCATCGGCTTTTTTACGAGCAAACAGACCGGAAGCTTGATGACACGTGTTCTCAGCGATGCAGAGCGTGTGACAAACTTTTTCTTAGATGGTTTTCCATACATATTTATTCACGGCTTTACGATTATTGCCTCGTTTTGTGTGATGTTCCGCCTCAGTGCACCGATGGCTCTTGTAGCCTGTGTGCTTCTTCCGCTCTTAGTTTTTATGAGTGTGCGTTTAAAGCCGAAATTATGGAGCTTGTTTGGAAGACGGCATCGTGCGGAGCGGGCACTTAACAGCAGAGTCAACGACAATCTGACCGGTGCCAGAGTCGTGAAGGCATTTGGACAGCAGGAGGCCGAAAATGCAAGATTTGAGCCGGTCAATGAACGTTTGAAAGACGCAGAGATCCGGATTGTAAAATACAACAACCGGTTTACGATACTATATAATCTGGTTCAGGAAATTTCCAGTATCTGGGTATGGATCGTAGGCGTGATCCTGCTTCTTGGAACCGGAGATATTGAACTCGGCGTGTTGATCACATTTGTCGGTTATGTGGGACAGCTCAATGGACCGATGAATTTCTTCTCCCGTGTATTTCAGATGTGGTCGGACAGTATCAATTCGGCACAACGTATGTTTGAAATCATGGATGCGATCCCGGACATTGAGGAAGCAGAAGATCCGGTGGCTTTGAAGGAGCCAAAGGGCGAGATCGAACTTTCGCATGTGACATTTGGTTATGAGACCAATAAACCGGTGTTAAAAGATATTACGCTGCACGTAAATGAAGGGGAAATGCTTGGTATCGTAGGGCGTTCCGGAGCGGGAAAAACGACACTTGTCAATCTGATCTCAAGGCTGTATGATGTCAATGAGGGAGAAATCCGTATCGACGGGATCCCGGTAAAAGAACTGGGCTTTCGTGATCTGCGGCGCAATGTGGCGATGGTTTCGCAGGATACTTATATTTTTATGGGAACGGTCGCAGAGAATATTGCCTATGCCAACCCGGATGCATCGCGGGAAGATATCATCCGCGCAGCGGTGTTAGCGAGTGCCCATGAATTCATCAGCAATATGCCGGATGGTTACGATACCGTGATCGGGGCAGCAGGAAAGGACTTGTCCGGAGGCGAAAAGCAGCGAATTTCCATCGCGCGTGCCATCCTTGCCAATCCGAAGATATTGATCCTTGACGAAGCGACAGCAAGTGTCGATACGGCGACGGAAAAAGCGATTCAAAAGTCACTCAATTACCTTGTCAAAGGGCGTACGACATTGTCCATCGCACACCGGCTCTCGACATTGCGCGATGCAGACCGTCTGGTCGTGATCGATGAAGGAAAGATTGCCGAGGAAGGAACGGCAGAGCAGTTGGAACAAAAACAGGGTATTTATTATAAATTGATGAAATTACAGACAGAGTCACTGGCACTCAAAGGGCTTGACTGAGAAGGGAGACAGAAAAATGGAACAATTTGAAAAAGAGCAGATGGAACGAGAAGCCGAGGAAATGACGGCGGTGCGCTATCTGACAAAAGACAATGCGGTTTTTGAACGAACCCAAGGTGGGTTTGTGAGTCTTACATTTGAAGGAAAAACGTGGGACCGGGTTCAGGTGATCCGGCTGTTTCCGTTTACCGAGCCGAATGGTTTTATTTCCATTCGAACGGTGGAAGAGAGATCTCAGGAAATCGGTGTGATAAAAGATTTGAAAGACGTTTCCAAAGAAACAAAAAAATTGTTATTGGAGCAATTAAATTTACATTATTTTACACCGATCATTCAAAAAGTTCTCTCTATCAAAGATGAATACGGATATGCGTATTTCCATGTTTTGACAGACCGCGGGGAATGCCGCTTCACGATCAATATGGGAGCGAGCGCAGTGACAAGGTTATCGGAGAAGAGGCTTTTGATCACAGACCTTGATGAAAACCGGTTTGAGATCCCGGATGTCTTTGCCTTGACACAGAAGGAACAGAGAAAACTGGATTTGTTTTTATAAATTAGGAGTATGCGATGAATTTAAATTATGAACTGCCTGCCTGGGCGGAGGAAAAACTGCCGCCGGTGTCAGAAGAAAAGCGGTATTATAGTGTTCCGTATGATATTGGGGCGGATGGAGCCTGGTTATCGGATTCCTATCTTGTCGTGACGCAGAAAAAGATTTATCTGCTGTCAGAGGGAAGTCCGGCACAATGTTTTGCGCTGGCTGACTGTGAAGAAGCGGCGGCAGAGGCGAACGTCGGCTGTGGACTTCTCACAATCCGGTACCGTGGGGAAAAGCGGTTTCTGGTACAATATTCCGGAAAACATCTGGCAAGATATGCTTATATCGCCAGAGGAATCCGTATCCTGTGTTCCGGAAGGACGGAAAAGGTGGAAAGTACGGAGTATGAGAAAATCTGTCCGAACTGTGGACGAGCGATCCCGGGGACAAAATATTGTCCGCATTGTTCGAAAGAAGGAGGTTTTTGGCATTCCTTTTTGACGATGGCAGCGCCGTATCACGGGAAATTTCTGGGAATTATTGTGCTGATGATCTTAGCGGCGGTCGTGACACTTCTCAATCCGGAGGTGCAGAAACGGCTTGTCGATGAGGTTTTAACCAAACACCACGGGGGAATCCGTATGGCACTTGTGTGCCTTTTTATCATGTTTTTGCTCAGTGTCGGCATTGTTCTTATCAATGTGCTGAAAAGCTATTATTGTACGGCACTCGGAGCGACGATCGCAAAAGATCTGCGGAAGAAATTATTTGAAAAGATTCAGATTCTTTCCATCGGTTTTATCAATGACAGAAAACCGGGGGAATTGATGAATCGTATCGTTTTTGACACCGGAAAGATCCGCGAATTTATGGAGCGCACATTTTGTAACATGTTTACTGTGTGTTTTATCTTTCTTTGTGATATAATATTTATGCTTGCTTTGAATTGGAGGCTTGCTTTACTGACCTTTATTTTTATTCCGATTGTGGTTTCCATTACCTATGCCTGGAGGAAAAATATTCACCGCCGTTTTCACCTGCAGTGGAAAAAGAGCGATGATGTCAATAGTAATCTTCAGGATGTGATCTCCGGAATGCGGGTCGTAAAATCCTATGGAAAAGAAGCAGAAGAGAAGGAAAAATTTAACGGGCTGGCAGATGAATTCTGCCGGGTGCAGAAGAAAAATGAAGTGTTTTGGGCATTGTTTATGCCGATGATCGATTTTATCCTTGGTGCGGGGATTTTTCTGGTCGTTTATTTTGGCGGCTGCGATGTGCTTCGCGGTGCGATGACAACCGGAGAACTGCTGCAGTTTATTACCTATACGCAGCTTCTGTATCAGTATCTCAACTGGATGACCTCGATGCCGCGTGATCTCATGAATTTGATCAGCAGTATTGAACGAATCAATGATATTTTGGCACAGGATCCGTTTATCGAAGACGATGCAGAGCCAAAAGATCTTGAGGTGGAGGGAAAAATCACATTTTCCCATGCGACGTTTGGATATAAATCGTATCAGCCGGTTCTGGAAGAGGTAAATCTGACGGTGAAACCGGGAGAAATGATCGGTATCGTCGGGGCTTCCGGCACAGGAAAATCGACGCTGATCAATCTGATCATGCGGCTGTATGAAGTGGACGACGGTGCGATATTGGTTGATGGAACGGATATTAAGAAAGTTCGTTCCGAAAAATATCATGCACAGCTTGGTGTCGTATTGCAGGAAACGTTTTTGTTTTCCGGTACGATCCTTGAAAATATACGATTTGCCAGACCGGATGCCTCGTATGAGGAAGTGATCCGGGCAGCAAAACTTGCCAACGCCCATGATTTTATCTCAAAAACACCGGATGGATACAATACTTACGTAGGAGAACGCGGACATAGTTTGTCCGGCGGGGAGAGACAGCGGATTGCCATCGCAAGAGCAATCCTCAATGAACCGCGTATTTTGATTCTGGATGAAGCGACAGCAAGTCTGGATACGGAAAGCGAATACCGCATTCAAAAAGCCCTCGACCGTCTGATAAAGGGACGGACAACCTTTGCCATCGCTCATCGTTTGTCAACTCTGCAAAATGCGGACCGACTGATCGTGATCGACGGACATCGCATCGCGGAGGTGGGATCTCATGAAGAATTGATTGCCCAAAAAGGGATGTACTACCGCCTTGTGAAGGCGCAATTGGAAATGCAGAAAAAATAGGAGCAGATGATTATGAGTGAAGAAAGTTTGCAGCGGAAAGTATTTTCCGGATTGTTTTGGAAATTTGGAGAACGGATTGGAGCGCAGCTCGTATCCTTTATCGTGCGGATCGTGCTGGCAAGACTTCTGAGCCCGAGTGACTTTGGTGTCATCGTACTCATTACTGTTTTTATTGATATTGCCAACGTTTTTGTGTCAAGCGGATTTGGTTCTGCGTTGATTCAGAAAAAAGAAGCGGATCAGTTGGATTTTTCGTCCGTATTTTATTTTAGCATTGTGATGTCATGGATTTTTTATGCCATTGTATTTTTGGGAGCACCTCTGGTTGCGTCTTTTTATGGAAAAGACATTTTGTGCCCGGTTCTGCGTGTACTGGCACTTAAGATCCCGCTTGCCGGTGTCAATTCCGTGCAGCAGGCCTACGTACAGAAAAAAATGCTTTTTAAGCGATTCTTTTTCTCGACACTGATCGGTACCGCCGGTTCAGCTGTCGTAGGAATTGTCATGGCTTATATGGGATTTGGTCCATGGGCTCTTGTGGCGCAATATCTGTTTAATTCGACACTGGATACGCTGATCCTTTGGTTTACGGTAAAATGGCGCCCGATATGGGCATTTTCCGGAAAAAGAATGAAAGAACTGTTTTCTTTTGGATGGAAGATGCTTTGCTCGGAACTGATCCATACGTCTTATGGGCAGATTCGAAGCCTTATCATCGGAAAAGTGTACACGGAAAAAGATCTCGGTTTTTACAATCAGGGCGGAAATATGCCGCGGCTTGTCGTAACCAATATCAATTCGTCGGTTACTTCGGTACTTTTTCCTGCCATGTCAATGAAGCAGGATGATCTAAAGAAAATGAAAGAGGTCGTTCGTCTTTCCATCCGCGTCAGTTCTTATGTGATGTGGCCGTTGATGATCGGGCTTATGGTAATGTCCGCACCGGTTGTCAGCCTGATTTATTCAGACAAATGGCTGCCTTGTGTGCCATTTATGCAGATCGCGTGTCTGCAGTACGCACTGGAGCCGGTTCAGACAGCCAATGTGCAGGCGGTAAAGGCACTTGGAAAAGGACGGACGTATCTGATCATGGAAATCGTAAAAAAGGTATTTGGTATCGCCATGATCCTTCTTGTCATGTACCGTGGTGTCATGGCAATCGCATGGACCGCATTTATTGTAACCTTATTTGCGGCAGTTGTAAACTCGACGCCAAACCGTAAGTTTTTGAATTATAATTATCGAGAACAGCTTGCTGACCTGGTTCCATCGATCCTGCTTGCGTCCGCGATGGGCGTGTGCGTTTATTTCACCGGAATGATCTCACTTCCAACGATAGCGACCGTCATTCTTCAGGTACTTGTCGGAGCAGCAGTTTACATCCTGCTTTCGATTCTGTTCAGGTTTAGTCAATTTACCTATATTTTACAGGTGCTAAAAAACTTTACTCAGTCATTTCGGAAAGGAAAGAAAAAAGCATGAAGACAAGAAAAGAGATCCCGGACGAAGAAGTGAGAAAGATGGAACTGGATATCTTTTCCCACATTGTAACAATTTGTGAAAAATACAAACTCCGCTATATCATTGATTATGGAACGCTGCTCGGGGCAGTTCGTCACGGTGGTTTCATTCCGTGGGATGATGACATCGATATCTCGATGCCGCGTTCGGATTATGAGACGTTTCAGCGGGTATTTTCGGAGGAAATGACATCAGCTCCCCAATACGAACTCCGGACCGGGATGAAAGGAAATATCGCAATTCCGTATATCCAGGTCGTACATACCGGTACGGTTACCGAGAAAAAGGGCAGACGTGAAAAGTATGCACAGTCCGTCTGGGTAGATGTATTTCCTGTCGATGGAGCGGGATTTACGAAAGAAGATCTCGAAGAAAATTACGTAGAGTATTGGAAAAATATTACAGAAACCAGAAAGATCTTTGGCAGATACAAACCATACCTCAATCCAATCAAGCAGCTCCGCCAGTTTTTCGATCACCATATCCGTTCACTACAACTGGAAAAATATGTAAAACAAGCAGAGGCGTGCATGAAAAAGTATGATTACGATGCGTGTGAAGACATTTTTTGTCTGGCGACCATTTACGGAACGAAAGAGAAAAACAGAAAAGAGTATTATGAAGACCGGATTGACATGGAATTTGAGGGGGTAACCTGCAAAGTACCGCGTGCCTACGACCGGAAACTGCGGGATATGTATGGAGACTACCACGAACTGCCGCCGGTGGAAAAGCGCAAAGGGCATGATTTTGTGCCGTATTACCGATAAGATAGAGAGGAGAAAGTGATAGATGGAAAAAGTACGAAGATATAAGAGAATATTGGCGATGCTGCTTATGTCGGCGATGACGCTTGGGATAGTAGTTCCGGTCATGCCGCAAGTCACGGCTTATGCCGAAGAGGCGAATACGGAAAGTTCTGTTGTTTTGAACGAAAACGGAGTACTTAAAATAGAAAACATTGACATGGTTACCAAGGAAACACTGGGAAAAATTGACAAAGAGAAGATCTGTCAGATTGAATTTGGCAGCACGGTAAAAACGATAGACGATCATGTCTTTGAAAACTGTCATAATCTTACGGAGATAACGTGGGGCGGCGTGGAAAAGATTGGAAGTTATGCCTTTGCAGATTGTGAAAATCTTGACATGATGTCGTTGTCGTACAACGTAGCGGCGATAGAAGAAGGTGCTTTCCGTGGGTGCAGCAAGGTGGAGTTTGTAGTCGTTCCACCACAGTTAAAAACTCTTGGAAACAACGCGTTTCCGTTAGCAGTCAATTTGGTTTGGCAGAAAAATACATTTCCGGAAATTCCCAGTGAGTTTTGGAGGGGAAGAACCGGAACGATGATGGTTTACGATACAAGCAAATGGCAGGATATCATAGACGAATTCGAAGATGAAAAGATCACCTGGTCAGGCTGGCGGGGTGGACAAGGCTGTATGTTTGGTGGACAAGGCTGTATGTTTGTTCAAAAACAAGGAGAAAATGGAATTTCGGAGGGATATTATGTCAGTTTCAATGCAACAGAAAGCGGAACGATATGTCGTCTGAAGCAGGGCCGGTTTTGTGTGGAAAGGGTGTATAATAGAGAGGGAATAGAAATGGATAATTTATGTTTTGATTTTCCAAATGGCTGGGATGCGGCGCAGGTAAAAACAATGACGTTAAAGAAGCAGGTTATTCCGAGTGGGGGTACCACGTTTTCCAATCTGACCCAATTGGAAACGCTGGAGATTCAGGCAGAAAAAGTTACGATACCATCCAATGCATTTCAAAATCTGACGCATTTAACAAGTGTGAAGATTCCCGGTCGTGTTGAACTGCAGGAGGGATGTTTTTCCGGGTGTACTGCACTCTCTGAACTGGAGATCGGAACGTATATGGAAATTGGCAGCCGGGCATTTAAAGATTGTAAATCTTTGTCAAATCTGCAGATTGCGTGTGCGGCAAAGGTCATTGGAGAAGAAGCTTTTGCAGGATGTACCGGTCTTACCGGTGTAAAGATTACGAAGAGAGCAGAAAAAATTGGAAAACGCGCCTTTTATCAATGTGAAAAACTGTCAGACGTTAGTTTTCCTATTTACACTACCCGGATTGAAAGGGAGGCTTTTGGAGAATGCATCAATATCAAAGAGGTAGTGCTTCCACAGCGCCTTACGTATCTGGGACTGGGAAATTTTGTAAATACAGATATTTATTGGCCACGCAGCCAGGTAAAATTACAGACTCCGGGGGAGGAAGAACTTTCATTTTTTGAACAGGCGGCGGGAACAATGTATATTCCGTCAGGCGATACATTCTGGCAGACCAGGAAAGAGATGTATCCATCGTTAAACTGGCAGTCATGGGAGGCACCGACGGAAGAACCGAGGATAGAAAGGCATTATTATCTGTCCGAACAGCTGGCATTTACAGAGGAGGAGAATAATGTTAAGATCCGTGACTGCGTGGATGAAGAGGGTGTGCCATGTACAAAATTGTGTTTCACAAGAAAATATCAAAGAGTGGCGTTTTGTATGCCGGATGGCATTTATTTAGGCGACTATGACAAAGTGTCGATCAAAGCGAGAGTTGCGGGACAGCTGATGTTTGATGTGAGAGATGAGGATCTGCTTGTCAGGGATGGGTTTTCCAATATGGATAACCAGCCGGTAGTCAATTGTACGTACCCTTTTTTCGAGGCAAATGATACACAGGGCGGGAACCTGACATATGGTACGGAAGAAGTTGAACTTTTGGACTACAATGGACTGGAAGCAAAATATATGACAATTGGAAATAATTACAGTCCAACGGAGTCGGAAAAGCCATATGAATTTTATATTTATTCGGTTACGTTTCAGTCCAAGTCGGAGGCAGCAGGAACTATCGTTTTTGAAAGCAAAATGCCGGATGATGTAAAGTTAGAGACGCCGAACCCGACGCTGGAAGCAAGTGCAGCACCGGTGGAATCTCCGGAACCGACACAGATGCCGGAAGTCAGTGCAGCGCCGGCGAAAACTCCGGAACCAACGCAGACACTGGAAGTATCAGAGCCGCCGGAAGCAAGTGCAGTTCCCGAAACATCGAATCCAATACAGACACCAAAACCGGTGGAAAGCATACAGTCCTCTGCACCATCAGCGAGTGCAAGCGTAGAGGCATCTGTAGTTCCATCGAAAAAGCAGAGCAAACGTCCGGCAATTTCAATTCATAAAAAGCGAAATAAAAAGTCTCGCTATGTACAGATCACAGTGAAGTCATCGGTAGGAAGGTATTTTGACCTATATATGAAGAGGCGGGGTAAAAAGTTCGTACGCATCCGTTTGGCAAAGAATTCCCTGAAGAAAGGAAAGCGGGTAGTAAAACTTGCCTATTCTCAAAAGGGTTACACGTTGTGGTTTAAGGTGCGGACCTATGACAAGATCAATGGGAAAAAGAAATACCGCGCATACAGCGGACAAAAGAAGATAAGATTATAAAACAATGCTTGTATTCATTAATATAGAAACCTATATCAATGAGTACAAGCATCTTTTTTATCGTTTTTCTTGAATATAATATTTCTCTTCCAGACGGATCGGTTTGTAGGACAATTTTGCCTGACGCAGGTTGTCTTGTCCGAGATCGTCTTCGCGGTTTACATATACCGCATCCGGAAACTCATGAATCAAAAACTGTTGGTTGATGTAATTGTACAATCCCTTGATCTCCGGTTCCGCCTTTTCGATATGAATAAATGCACACTGGATCGAAGGGCAGTAGCTTCCGATGGTATAGGCGACGATTTTCCCGTCCATGCGGATGCCACCCATGGCGCAGTCAATGCTTTTGCAGTTGCCGAGCAGCCGGTAGACGCCTTCTTCTTCATCGTCAATGCAGTTGAAACGGTCGTAGTGGCGGCGTTCATCGAGCCATTTTTCATGAAATTCCTTGACTTCTTCGATATCTCCGCAGCCGAGTGTCTCGTAGACAAAACGGCCTTCGTATTCGCGGAGGAAGGAATTGACTAAATTCTTTTTCTTGTGCATGGCACGTCCGCTCAACGTCTTCAATTTTTCAGCTTCATAGATATAATCAAAACTGTCACGCTCGGAAGTCCAGGTATAAGCAGTGAGCAAGCCTGCCTGTTCCCATACATTTTTTGTCAGATCGTCCACCAGATAAATATCCAATGGGGCGTTCCATTCATCGTGAAACTGCTTTTCCATGCGGCGGAAAGCTTCCGGCAGATCATCGACGGAACAAAGAGGGCAGAATGCCTTTTTTTCGCCCCGGTATTCAAAAAAGAGATACAGCGCGATATCATCAGTGGCAAACATGGTATGATAATAACTTTCCCATAAAAACTGATTGAGAAAATGCCCCTCACTCATAAAGCAAGGGCGCAATTTCTCATACGATGCAAATGTTTTTTGGACGAAAGGACTAATCGGTTGTAATATCATTCGAAAG
>ENA-UONV01002974-UONV01002974.1-human-gut-metagenome-genome-assembly--contig:-CS4-NODE-2974-length-11846-cov-5.619795_pt1 | contig 11846 bp, 9 predicted proteins | sample MGYA00242461_ERZ724008 | MGnify/ENA metagenome assembly ERZ724008 | reverse complement strand
TGAGGGAAGCTTGATATGGTTATTTCTAACTTACATTTATTATTATACGAGGAGGTATATCGTATTGTCCGAAAAACGAAAGCTCACTAGGGCGGAAAAGAAGCAGATCGAAGCCGCCATCGCAAGAGCGAAAAATCAAGATAATAAAAAGAAGTCGGCACAGGACAGCATCCCTTTTGAGCGAATGTTCCCCGATGGGGTGTGCCGTGTGAAACCCGGCTACTTCACCAAGACCATCCAGTTCCAGGACATCAACTATCAGCTCAATCAGAACGAAGATAAAACAGCGATCTTTGAGGGCTGGTGTGATTTTCTTAATTACTTTGACAGCTCGGTTAAGTTCCAGTTGTCGTTTATGAATATGGCGGCAAACAAGGACACCTACGGTCAAAGTATCGTCATTCCCTCGCAGAACGATGACTTCGATAACATCCGTGAGGAATATACGGAAATGCTCCGTAGTCAGCTTGCCCGTGGCAACAACGGTCTTATCAAGACCAAGTATCTGACCTTCGGTATCGAAGCTGCCAACGTCAAAGAAGCAAAACCCCGTCTCGACCGTATTGAAACCGATCTGCTCAACAACTTCAAAAGGCTCGGCGTAGCGGCTGAACCCTTGAACGGCAAACAGCGTTTGTCTCTCATGCACGGTATGTTCCACATCGACGAGCATACCGATTTCAATTTTGAGTGGGAATGGCTCGCTCCAAGCGGTCTTTCCGTAAAGGACTTTATCGCCCCAAGCTCCTTTGAGTTCCGCAACGGCAAGGAGTTTGGCGTAGGCAAAAAGCTCGGTGCGGTATCGTTTTTGCAGATTCTCGCTCCCGAACTCAACGACCGTCTGCTCGCTGACTTCCTCGATATGGAATCCAGTTTGATCGTTACGATGCACATTCAGTCTGTTGACCAGACCAAGGCAATCAAGACGGTCAAGCGCAAGATCACCGATCTGCAGAAGATGACCATTGAGGAACAGAAAAAGGCGGTTCGCTCCGGTTATGATATGGACATCATTCCGTCCGACCTTGCCACCTACGGTAACGAGGCGAAGAAAATCCTGCAGGATCTTCAGAGCCGAAATGAGCGTATGTTCCTTATGACGTTCCTCGTGCTCAACACCGCAAACAACAAGCAGCAGCTTGGCAACAACATCTTCCAGGCATCCAGTATCGCACAGAAATATAACTGTCAGCTCACAAGGCTCGACTTCCAACAGGAAGAAGGACTTATGAGCAGTTTGCCTTTGGGTCTCAACCAAATCGAAATCAAGCGAGGCTTGACCACATCAAGCGTCGCTATTTTTGTGCCTTTCACGACCCAAGAGCTGTTCCAGACCGGTGATGAAGCTCTGTACTGTGGCATCAACGCTCTTTCCAACAACCTTATCATGGTTGACCGAAAGAAGCTGAAAAACCCCAACGGCTTGATTTTAGGTACGCCCGGTTCGGGTAAATCCTTTAGTGCCAAGCGTGAAATCGCCAACGTATTCCTCGTTACCAACGATGATATTATTATCTGTGACCCCGAAGCGGAATACGGTCCCCTTGTGGAGCGACTTCACGGACAGGTCATTCGCATTTCTCCGACCTCTCCGCACTTCATCAATCCTATGGATTTGAACCTCAACTACAGCGATGAGGAAAATCCGCTGTCGCTAAAATCCGACTTCATTCTGTCTCTCTGCGAACTGATCGTCGGCGGCAAAGAGGGCTTGCAGCCCGTTGAGAAAACGGTTATCGACCGTTGTGTGCGTTTGGTATATCGGGACTACTTGGCAGACCCCAAGCCCGAAAATATGCCTATCCTTGAAGATCTGTACAACGCTTTGCTGAAGCAGGACGAAAAGGAAGCCCACTATATCGCAACAGCGCTTGAAATCTATGTTACCGGCTCACTCAACGTATTCAACCACCGTACAAACGTGGACATTCACAGCCGCATCGTGTCCTACGACATTAAAGAGCTGGGCAAACAGCTCAAAAAGATCGGTATGCTGATCGTCCAAGACCAGGTGTGGAACAGAGTTACGGTCAACAGAGAGGCAAGAAAGTCCACCAGATACTATATCGACGAAATGCACCTGCTTTTGAAGGAGGAGCAGACGGCGGCATACTCGGTAGAAATCTGGAAGCGTTTCAGAAAATGGGGCGGTATTCCGACCGGCATCACGCAGAATGTGAAAGACCTGCTTTCCTCCCGTGAGGTTGAGAACATCTTTGAGAACTCCGACTATATCTATATGCTCAACCAGGCATCCGGCGACCGTCAGATTCTCGCAAAGCACTTGAATATCTCTCCCCATCAGCTCTCGTATGTAACCCATAGCGGCGAAGGCGAAGGGCTTCTTTTTTATGGCTCTGTCATTCTGCCGTTCGTTGACCGTTTCCCCAAGGACACCGAACTGTACCGCATAATGACAACCAAACCGCAGGAACAGGAAGCCAAAGAATAAAACACAAGATGGAGGTTTTTACGACCATGAATAACAAAGTATATCTGATCCACGAGGACGATTATATCAAGCACATCGAGGAAAAGGCGGCTCTGTATTCCATGCTAAAGCAGATCGCCTGCAAGGTGGCGAAGCTGCCGTCCAACCGTGGCAACAAAAATCTGTCTGTCCTCACCAAGAAAGCGGAGACCATCGCAGATAAGATGTTCCGATCCTGGGGCATACCCGCAAGCTACCTCTACACCGGCGACTCCGACAAGCTGGCTATTCTGATGGAGAATGAGCTGATCGAACCGGAAGAAGCAGGCTACTTCTTCTGCGACGATGAGTGTTGCTGCGGCAACTGCGAGTGCTGCTGTGAAGCTGAGGACTACGACGATGACGAGGAAATCGACGAGGATGAGGACTTCGCAGAAATGATGGCGGCTCTGTCCTCCGTCGTTCACAACATCTTCGGAGATAACGTATCGGTTCACATCGTCGTGGAGTAACCCACGCTTATCAATTTACGGGAGGTGATGCCTTATGAGTAAGCGTTCGCCACGGCTACAGTTTACCGATGAAGAACGAGCCGCCCCCGAACTGAAAAAAGCCATTCAGAAAGCGGATAAAAAGGCGGACAAACTTGATAAAGCCGAGGCAAAAATCCCGAAGAAAACCGTCAAACGAAAAGAGCGTGTCGTAGATGCCGAGGGCAAGGTAACGACCCGGCTTTACTTTGAGGAAGTGGATAAAAAGAAGCCTCCGTCAAAGCTCACCCATACGGCGACGGCGGCTCCGATCAATTCTGCTTTGGCTACAGCTCACAGAGAAATCCGACAATCCGAGGAGGATAACGTCGGTGTAGAAAGTGCTCACAGAATCGAGGAAGTTGCCGAGGGTGGTGTGCGGATGATTGATTCCGCACATCGCTCCCATAAGCTCAAACCCTATCGCAACGCAGCTCACGCAGAAGCGGCGGCAGATAAAGCCAATCTCAAAGCCTTGAATAAGCAAGCCCAGCGTAACAATCCGCAGTTTTCCAGTAACCCTTATTCCCGATGGCAACAGAAGCGAGCCATCAAAAAGGAATATATGGCGACTAAAGCAGGCAAAACCGGAAAGAACACCGCAAAGGCAACGCAGAAAACGGCGAAAACGGCAAAGAAAGCCGCCGAAAATACGAAGAAGTCAGCAAGTTTCTTGGCAAAGCATTGGAAAGGTGCTCTGATTGCTCTTGCCATTCTTCTTATCGTGGCGTTTCTGCTCAGCGTTGTATCTTCCTGCTCCGTTATGGTACAGAGTGGCGTTTCCGCTTTTGGTGGTTCTTCCTATTCCGTGGAAGATGACCACATGAAGGATGCCGAGGCTCAGTATTGTGCCATGGAAGCGGAGCTGCAGGAGTACCTCGACACCTACGAAAGCACTCACTACTATGACGAGTATCACTACGATTTAGACGAGATCGAACACGACGCCTATGTTCTGCTCTCGGCAATATCGGCTCTGCACGGTGGTGAGTGGACGATTGACGAAATCGGTAGCACCCTTCAAATGCTGTTCGACAAACAGTATATCCTTACCGAGACCGTAACCACGGAAACAAGGTATCGGACGGAAACAAGAACCGGCGAGCGACAAGCAACAGACCCCGAAACCGGTGCCTACCTGTACGATGAGTACGGAGAACCCATTATGGAGGAATATGAGTACGAGGTTCAAGTGCCGTACACCTACTATATCTGTACGGTGGAGCTTGAAAACTTCAATCTCTCTCATGTACCCGTGTACATTATGAGCGAAGAACAACTCTCCATGTATGCGACGTATATGAGTACGCTCGGCAATCGCCCCGATCTGTTTCCCGATTCCTTTTACGTTGATGCCTACGTCAACACCGAGTATGAGGAATACGAAATTCCTGCGAGTGCTCTTTCTGACCCACAGTTTGCCGCTATGATGGAAGAAGCGGAAAAATATCTCGGCTATCCTTACGTTTGGGGCGGTTCAAACCCGAACACATCTTTTGATTGCTCCGGTTTTGTCTCTTGGGTAGTCAATAACTGCGGCGTAGGTTGGAACCTTGGCAGACTTGGTGCTGACAGCCTCCGTCATACCTGCTCTTACGTCTCACCGGCAAATGCAAAGCCCGGTGATCTGATCTTCTTTGAGGGCACTTATGACACAACGGGAGCTTCCCACGTTGGCATTTACCTTGGCAACAACATGATGATTCATTGTGGCGACCCCATCCAGTACGCTGACATCACATCAAGCTATTGGCAACAGCACTTCCTGTCGTTTGGGCGTTTGCCGCAGCCGTAAAGGAGGATTTATGAACCCAAAAGTTGTTAAGCTCCGTGAGGAGCGAGAGAAAAACGTAGAGAAGATCGCTTCTCTGCAGGCAAGAAACAAAAAGATTGATGCGGATATTATCAAGATCGAGAACTCCGACATCCTCGGCATGGTGCATGAGTTCGGTCTGTCTCCCGACGCTCTGTATGAGCTGATTCTGGCGGCAAAGAAGAACCCTCTGCCCGTGTCTAACCCTATTTCCAATGAAACGGAGGAAGAAAATAGTGAGAACTAAACTGAAAACAATTCTTTGCTTGATGCTCGCCATGGTTTGCGTGGCGAGCTTTTCTATTACGGCGTTCGCTTCGGACGGCGGCGAGGTAACGACCGCCCCCGACGTTGAGACCACCACAGATACCACCACGGAGACCGAAACTCCCGTTACGGATGAACCCGTGGAGGACATTGAAATCCCGTTCAATTACACCATCGACAACGACGGAAACCTTATCATCACAATCGACGGTGTAGCTGATCCTGCAGAAATCACGACCATCGGAACGGTCGTAACAAACGGCGGTCGCTTGAATCTGCGTACCGGCGCAGGCTTGGACTTTGAAATCATCGACCAGCTCCGTCCCGGCGAGGAAGTAACGGTCATCGGATCTGGAGGAGATTGGTATGAGGTCATCGTACCCGAAAAGAAAGGCTACGTTCACGGCGACTATCTGGAGCTGATCGAAAAAGCCGAGCAGAACAGCGAGCTTGACCTTGCCATGCTGATTCACCTTATGGGGATGATGTTCGACGGCACCGAGGGCTTTGATAACATTTTTGCGGGTATCTTTGAGGGCTTCTTCGGTACTGAGACAGACACCACCGAGGACGGCAAATCTCCCTTCGCCTTTACCCCCGATGGCAATCTGACCTTGATCGACGACTTCCTGCAGATTGAAGTTCCCGGCGACGAGGAAACCGAACAGGTTGAAAAGCAGTTCATCACAGTTCAGTCCAAGAACGGAAACACCTTTTATATCGTTATTGACCGCAACGGCGAGACCGAGAACGTGTACTTCTTGAACCTCGTTGACGAAGCCGACCTTATGGCTCTGATGGAGAGCGAGGAAGGTAAAACCGAGGCTCCGACCTGTTCCTGTACAGATAAATGTGTGATCGGTGCTATCAATACGAATTGTGAAATCTGCCGTACCAACATGAGCGAGTGTACCGGGAAAGAACCCGTTGTCGAACCCGAACCGGAACCCGATGTAACCGAACCTGTAGAGGAACCCGACGATGAAAAGAAGTCTATGAATTTCTTGCCTCTCGTTATCGTTCTGATTGCAGGTGCAGGCGGTTTTGCTGTTTATTGGTTCAAGTTCAGAAAGCCTAAAGCCAAGACCTCTGGCACGACCGATCTTGACGATTACGACTTCGGAGAGGATGACGAGGACTATGGCGAGGATACCGAGCTTGACGATGCCGATGTGATGGCAGAAGCGGATGGTGAGGATGATGACGTATAATGAGGATATTTGATAGCTGCGTCGAGCGAGTTACGTTGGCAGATGTCGCAGAGGACATCGCCAATGATCTCGCTTTTGAGAAACATTTGAAGAGGCTCCACGAGGAGCGTGAGCGAGCGAAAGCATACGCCGCAAAAAAAGACAAGGAGAAAACCAACCATGAAACGACTTGTAATTGCTGAAAAACCCTCCGTGGGAATGTCTATCGCCTGTGTCCTCGGTGCAAAAGACCGCAAGGACGGCTATATCGAGGGGCGTGATTATATCGTGTCCTGGGGCTTCGGTCATTTGGCTGAGCTTGCCAATGCCGACACCTACGATGAAAAATACGCCAAGTGGCGATACGACGATCTTCCCATCGTTCCTGCCAACTGGAAGTACAAAATCCCCCGTGATAAGTACAGCCAGTTTGAAACGCTGAAAAAGCTGATGAACCGTGCGGATGTGTCCGACGTTATCAACGCCTGCGATGCAGGGCGTGAGGGCGAGCTGATCTTCCGTAACATCTACAAGATGACCGGATGCAAAAAGCCTATCTACCGACTTTGGATTTCCTCTATGGAGGACAATGCCATTGAACAGGGCTTCCGTGATCTGAAGGACGGCAAGGAGTACGACAATCTCTTTGCAGCCGCCCGTTGTCGTGAGTGGGCAGATTGGCTCGTCGGTATCAATGCGACACGCCTTTTCTCTATTCTGTATCACCGTACTCTGAATGTCGGTCGTGTGGTCTCTCCGACCTTGGCTCTGCTTGTTCAGCGAGAAGCGGAGATTGGAGCGTTTAAGCCCGAACCCTTTTACACAGCAGAACTGGACTTCGGTTCGTTCACCGCAACGAGCGAGAAATTCAAAAAGAAGTCCGAAGCGGATGCGGTCATTCCCAAGGCGGGCGAGCCTGTGGTGGTAAAGTCCGTTACAAGCAAGGAGAAAACTGAAAAAGCTCCTGCACTCTACGACTTGACCACCCTCCAGAGGGATGCAAACAGACAGCTCGGTTACACCGCACAGCAGACTTTGGACTACGTTCAGAGTCTCTACGAAAAGAAGCTCTGCACCTATCCCCGTACCGACAGCCGATACCTCACCGATGATATGGCTGACGGTGTGAACGCCGTTGTTGCCTGCTCGGTTGGAATCTGTGATGAAGCAGCACCGCCCGAAGTTCTGTCCCGACAGATCTGCAACAGCAAAAAGGTGTCCGACCACCACGCAATCATTCCCACATTGGTTGCCGGTGAGACTGACATCAACACCCTGCCTGCAGGCGAGCGTGAGATTATCAAGCTGATTGCAAAACAGGTGCTCCGTGCCGTTTGCGATAGCTTCCGTTACCGTGAGACGGTTGCCGTGATTTCCTGCGGCGACCGCACCTTTACTGCCAAGGGCAAGATCGTTGAGAATACCGGATGGAAAATCTACAACGAAAAGGAACAGACCGATAAGGTTCTTCCCGAACTGGCAGACGGCGACGAGCTAAAAGTCGCAAACGCTGAAATCAAAGAAGGAACGACCAAACCGCCCTCACACTTCACCGAGGATTCCTTGCTCTCTGCTATGGAAGTGGCAGGAGCAAAGGATATGCCCGACGATGCCGAGCGTAAGGGTTTGGGAACTCCTGCGACCCGTGCCGGTATCATCGAAAAGCTGATTGCTACGGGCTTTGTGGAGCGAAAGAAAGCCAAGAAAACGGTTAGTCTCGTTCCTGCTCACACGGGTGTTTCTTTGATTACCGTTCTGCCCGAACAGCTTCAATCCCCTCTGCTCACCGCCGAGTGGGAACACAAGCTGAAAATGGTGGAGCACGGCGAACTGGATGCGGATGCGTTCATGGCTGAAATCAGCCGCATGGTGAGTGATCTTGTCAAAACCTATTCCGTTATCAAGGGTGCGGAAGTTCTGTTTCCGTCCGGTCGTGATGTGATTGGCAAGTGTCCTCGCTGCGGCGGCGATGTTACCGAAAGCAAAAAGGGCTTCTTCTGTGAAAGCAATGATTGCCGCTTCGGTTTGTGGCGTGATAACAAGTTCCTTACCGGAAAGAAAATCACGCTGACCAAGAAGATGGTGGCAACTTTGCTCAAAGACGGCAAAATCCCTGTTAAGGGAATTTTCTCTGAGAAAACCGGCAAGTCCTACGATGCAACGCTCGTCATGACCGATGACGGAGCAAAGACCATCTACAGTTTGGATTTCGGTAAGAAATAAGGTCAATGCCTCCGTGTGGGATCTCTCATGTTCCCATGCGGAGGCATATTTTTTTACCCATTTCAAGGGTACCCACAACCAACTTTGAAAGGAGAAGTCTATGGCTGAGAATGAAAAGCAGACCAACAAAGAACGGCTGAAAGACATTACCGACAGCATAGAAAGAGGCATCCAAGACCTCTTTCAGTCGGACAAATATGCTCAGTATCTCCGCACGATGAGCCGCTTCCACAAGTACAGCGTAAACAATACCATGCTCATCTATATGCAGAAGCCCGACGCCACTTTGGTGGCAGGCTTCAACAAGTGGAGAGACCAGTTTGAGCGCAACGTAATGAAGGGCGAAAAAGGCATCAAGATCATCGCTCCCACGCCCTTCAAGAAGAAAATCGAACAGGAGAAACGAGACCCCGACACGAACCTGCCTATGCTTGATGCAGACGGTAAGGTTATCATCGAGGAAAAGGAAATCAAAATCCCGATGTTCAAGCCCGTAACGGTGTTTGACGTGTCGCAGACGGATGGAAAACCTCTGCCGCAGCTCGCCTCCGATCTGACAGGCAACGTACAGAACTACGAGGTCTTTATGGAAGCTCTGCGCCGAGCGTCTCCCGTTCCCATTGAAATCATCCCTATCCGTGATGGCTCGGATGGGTATTTCTCTCTGGACGATCAGAAAATCGCTATCCGTGAGGGCATGAGTGAGGTGCAGACCGTTTCTGCCGTTGTTCACGAAATTGGACACGCCAAGCTCCACAACAACAAGAAAATCGAGGAACCGAAAGATGCTACGAAATACCAAGAGGTTGAAATCTTCGATATACCCGCCCTGTTTTCTAATGGGCGTATTACCCCTGCTGATATTCCCGAAGGAATGTATTGTTATGATTTGCGAGGTTCTGACGACGATCCCGGTATGCCTGTAACGGTCGAAAACCACGTTGTAGTCAATCACGCCGGTTCGATCATCACAGCCAAGCCCCTTGACCTTGGCGAAGATGGTCGCCTTGCGCTTACTGAGGACGAAGGGCTGAACTTTGTCGGCGGTGAGATCTCCGCATACCGTTTCTTCAATGAACAGCGAAAAGACCGCCATACCGAGGAAGTCGAGGCAGAAAGTATATCTTTTGCCGTTTGTGCCTATTATGGTATTGAAACAGGCGAAAATAGCTTTGGTTATATCGCAACGTGGTCAAAAGACAAGGAGCTGAAAGAGCTTCGTGCGAGCCTTGAAACCATCAACAGCACTTCCTCCGAGCTGATTACCGACATCGACCGCCATTATGCCGAGATTATGAAAGAGCGTGAAGCTGATCTAACTATTACCGAACCTGTGCTGCAGACGGAGACAGAAGAAGCTCTCTATCTTGTGGATGATACCGTGTATCTCCATGTACAGCCGACCGATTGCGGTTGGGACTATTCGCTCTATGATAAAGAGACAAAAAAGCTCTTGGATGGCGGCGTGATTGAAACGGCGGCTATCGAAGAATCTCCTGTCAGCTCTATTGCCGGTGCAGTACGAACCGAAGTGTTTGCCATACAAGGCATGACACCCACGAAAGTGACCTTTGAAGATGTTACACTCGTGGATGATCTGCAGGCAGCACAGCTTCCGGAAGTTCAGACGGTTGAAAGTGATACTATCCCTGCAGATGCGAAAGAGCACACCGGTGATGATTCTCTGAAAAACGATACGAGCGACACCATTGATGAAATTGCCAGAAAGGTACAAGAGGAAGAACCCGTGCAGGCTCCCGACAATGGATATATGCCCGATCCGTCAATGTCTATCGAAGCGATGAACGCCTACGGCTATACCGACTCGGATATGTTTCCTCTTTCCAAGGAGCGAGCGTTGGAGCTGTTTGAGCGTGATGTTCCCATCTATATGCTCTATGACGGCAACACCGAAGCTATGGCGTTTGAAGCCGAGGACATTGTACTGTTCTCCGGTTGCTTTGGTATCACCCGTGAGGATTGGGATGCCATCAAAGACCAAATCCCGCCCATGGATATGGAAATGGTTCGCCAAAAGCGTGAGCAGGCTTTCCACGAAAGCCCCGGCGACACCTACGCTATCTATCAGCTAAAGAGAGACCCGTCCACCGCCGAACTGTCCTTTATGAACTCTGAGTGGCTGCAGGCACACGGCATTGAGCCAAAGTACGAAAACTACGAGCTGATCTACACCGGAGCGCTGACCCAGGACGGAAGCCAGATCGACAAACTGGAGGACTTGTACCGCATTTTCAACATCGAGCATCCGCAGGACTTCACGGGACACAGCTTCTCCATCAGCGACATCGTGGCGTTAAAGCAGGCAGGCGTGGTATCATATCATTACGTTGATAGCATTGGTTACAAGGAGCTGACCAATTTCCGCAATACCGCCAACCATCTGAAAAATGCAGAAATGCAGATGGAAGATGATTACGGCATGATTGATGGAGTCATCAATAACGCACCCAAGGAGCCGGTAAAAGCACCTGCTCCGAAGAAAGAAGAAACCAAAACCAAGAAACCCTCTGTTCTCGCCAAGCTCCGCCAGTACCAAGAGGAGGACAGAAAGGCAACGACACAGCACAGAAGTGCGGAAAGGGATTTATGATGATCTTTAACAACGATGAAATGAACCTCATGTGTATCTACGACACAGGAAGCAGAACCGGGCTGATGAACGCCCTGTCTGAAATGCGAAAGGAACTGAGCGAGGATGAAGTCGAGCTTCGTGAGCTGACCGATTCCACGCTGAACAAGCTCTCCGCTATGTCCGACGAGGACTATGAGAAGTTGGAGCTGTACCCCGATTTTGACGATGAGGAGGATGTGGATGCCGAGTAAATTGGATTTTTACGCTCAAATGGCAGACCACACCGCAAAACAGGTTACAGGCAGTTTCGGAGAATGGACAGCGTTCCTTGAAACAATGGGACGGCTGTACAAATATCCGTTCCACGAGCAGCTTATGATCTTTGCTCAAAAGCCAAACGCAACTGCCTGTGCCGATTATGACCTTTGGAATAAGCAGATGGGGCGTTATGTCCGTCGTGGCTCCAAGGGTATTGCGCTGATCGACACCACGGGCGATAATCCAAGGCTCAAATATGTTTTTGATGTTTCCGACACAGGCGGCAGGGATAATTCCCGCCGCCTTAATCTTTGGGAATACAAAGACGAACATCAAGATGCTGTTACGGCATCCTTGGAGAACCGCTTCGGTGTGTCCGGTGAAAAAGGTCTTGCCGACCAACTGGAACAGATTGCTTCAAAGCTCGTAACCGAATACTGGAACGACAACAGACGGGACATTCTCGGCATCCTTGCAGATTCCTTCCTTGAGGAGTATGATGATTATAACGTAGAGGTTGCGTTCCGCAATGCCGCTACCG
>ENA-UONV01002973-UONV01002973.1-human-gut-metagenome-genome-assembly--contig:-CS4-NODE-2973-length-11847-cov-5.179953_pt1 | contig 11847 bp, 11 predicted proteins | sample MGYA00242461_ERZ724008 | MGnify/ENA metagenome assembly ERZ724008 | reverse complement strand
AAGTCTTTTTTGTGCGATTCTATCCCGCTCGGTCATCCAGAATACTCCGGACTGACATATACTACAACAAACTCCTCCGACTCGGCATATACCTGCCATCCCGCCTCCTCCAAAATCGGAGCTATCCTATCGGTCAGCGGGTCGTGAATGGAGAGAATGCAGAAATCGTATTTTTCGGGATTTACAAGCCCCAAGCCGTCGGACGTGAACACATCCTCCCTCAGCTCGTATATGCTGTCTCTGTCGGCGGCATGGGGAAGCAAAAAGGCGTTTGCAAGCACCGAAGCGTCCTCGGGCACAGACCGGATGCACTCCTCCGCGCTCTGAAAATACTCGCTGCGGGCGTTGTACCGTGCGATGTGCGAAAGCTTTGCCGAAGCCATCGAAACAGTCGTGACAACGGTCACAATCGCCGCAATTATCATGATTCTGTTTCTGCGCCTGCGCCCCATATCCTCGGCGTTTCGTATCGAAAGATAAATCAGCAAGCAAGCGGGACCAAAGATGTACTGAAACCCGATGTCGGCGGCATAGCCGTAGCCCGAACCTATTATCAGATTCATGACGATATAGGGTATCATCAAAAGGAATCTGTGCAGCTTGGTCGTTATAAAAGGCAGAAACAGCAGCGGCAGCATGGTTTCGACGAAGAAAAGAAGCGTTTTTTCACTCAGCAGCAGGCTTACAAGATACCCAGGATTAACAATCGCCGAGCGGATTATCCCCATAAGACCGTCGTCGGGGTTTGCCATAAGGATTCCGAAGCGGGTGGAGGTCATATATCCGCCGTCGCCGAAGCTTGTCAGCCAGCGCATTATCATCGCAAAATACAAAGCGGCAAGCAGGGCGATGATTATTCCGTGCTTTTTGCTTTTGCGGGATTGACAGTCCACGGCAAAGAACAGACCTATGCAGATAACATAAAGCGGGGCGTCCTCCTTGACAATGCAGGTCAGCACCGACATTATATACATCAGCGGGATATTTGCGCTGTCGGCGGCGTACAAAAGCCACATCAGGATTGTCGGCAGAAAGGCGTTTTCGTGGAACTGATAGTAGCAGGGCAGAATCACCCCCGCGCAGAACACATATATCAGGCAGGAGCACACAAGCGGCAGTCCCTTAAAGCCCCGCCTTTTTGCGATGAGATACAGCGGCAGCACTCCTGCGGCGGCAAAGAATGCCTGAGCCGCCAGAAGAGTTTCCGGCTTGGGGACAAGGGCGTATATCGGCAGGAAAAGATAGAAAATATAGGACGCATGAACCTGAAAGTGCGACATCAGCTCGCCGCGTTCGCAGGTGACTGCGGCGGTCAGGTTCTCATCAAGCGAATGGAAGGTCTGCACAAATATGCCCATATCAAAGCAGGCTGTTCCAAAGCTTCTGTGATTGGCTATGGTTGTCGCGGCGACAAAAACTATCACCCCAGCCGAAAACGTAAACACTATTGCCATTGCTGGAATATGGGGCAGACGTTCCAATGTCCCCTCGTCTGTTTTTTCAAGAGCATACCTTGCCAGCACCGCGCAGACCACAGCCGCAGCCGCGCCGACATAAAAGCTTCCGCTGCCGAAGACAAGGCAGAGCGAAAAGAGTATCGAGCTGAAAATAAGCACTGCACTGTCCATTGCAGGAAATCTGCGTGAAACAAGGCGGTATAAAATCGTCAGGAAAAGAAAGGCAGCAGCCGTCCAGACTATCACCGACGGAATCGAAGCGGCATTTACTAAATCTTTCCAGTTCTTTATAGTGTCGATTTTGTGGAATCGCGCAAAAATCATCTGAAAGAAAGCGACTATAAAATACGAGCCTGCAAAACGCGCAAAAAGGTTTTGCGGAAGTCCGCAGTCCGAAAGAATCTTTTTTATGTTATCGGCAAAGGAGATTTTCAAGCGGGTCACCCGCCTTTCGATTTTGATTCGTTAATTATTAGTATTATAAGGCTTTGCACGCGCAATGTCAAGTAATTTGGCAAAGATTATTTTTCCCATTTTTATGGACATTCCCATCTGGCTATGCTATAATACTTAAATATACAGAAAAGCCGCACAGCTTATACAAACAAAAGGTGGAATCAACATGAAGTGCATTTCCCTCAACCGAAATCAGCTGAAATACATTGTTATCATTGCCATGCTAATAGACCACATTGCGTGGGCGTTTGTTCCCACTGCTTCGTTACTGGGGCAGATAATGCACTTTATAGGCAGACTGACCGCGCCGACAATGGCGTTCTTCGTCGCGGAGGGGTATCACTACACGCGGAATTTTAAGAAATACGCCCTTAGAATGGCAGTTTTCGCCGCCGTGTCGTGGGCGCCGTTTGTCTTTTTTGAGACCGGACGGCTGCCTATAATGATATCAGAGGGCGGAACGGTAAGCTTCAACCCTTGGCAGGGCGTTATATTCACTCTGTTTCTGGGACTGATGGCTATTAAGCTGTGGGACAGCGAAAACCCAAAATGGATAAAATTCGTCGGCATAATCGGAATCTGCGTTATCTCGGTTATTGGCGACTGGGCGTTTATGTCTGTGCTGTGGTGCTTATTCTTCCACATCTTCAGGGACGAGCCCAAAAAGAAATGGATTGCTTTTTGCATAATCGGAGTGTTCAGCTCTGCGTCCATGTTTCTGGCAATGCCATGGTATAGCCAGCTCTTCCAGCTTGGAGTTTTTGCTGCACCTTTGCTGATAGGTATTCTATACAACGGCGAGTCGGGCAAGAAAAGTGCATTCAACAAATGGTTCTTCTATATATTTTATCCTGCTCACATGGTAATAATCGGGCTGATTAGGTGGTTTTTGCTCTGATTCAAGCATTGCTTGAGTTGGTTTAAGCCGCTTGGTATAACGTCTCGCGGGGATTTTTGGGCTTTCGCGGGATATCTCGCGGATTTTGCGATTGGGTGGGATGTCAACAATCGCTTTATCCTGAAAGCCGCCGTTTCAATCACCGCTTTATAGACTTTTTTCGCGATTCGGGAGTATAATCCTGATGTAAGCCTAATACTAATTCCCAACCACCCTATAACCAACTCCTCCGCTAAAATAAGCCCACTCGTCGTCAAGCAACCTTGCAATACAGCAAGTATTCCTGCGGTCGCTTTCCTAGATTGGTCTTATTTTATCTGTCGGCTTTGGCTACAGGCTGATTGAGAATTAGTATACAAAATCGGTTTGCGGAAAGGTTCACAAAACTATGAAAAAAGGTTTGATACCCGCTCGCATCTCTAAAAAAGGTCCCCTCTTTTCAAAAGAGAACCGCGAAAGAGCCAGACAGGAAAGGATGAACGAAATGTTTGTAATGAAAAAGGTAGGAAGAAAAATATCCGAGCTTCGCAAGGCGAAGAACATGACCCAGCTTGAGCTTGTCGACAAAATGAACGTAAGCTTTCAGGCAGTCTCCAACTGGGAGCGCGGCAATTCTATGCCCGATATATCAAAGCTCCCCGAGCTGGCGGAAATCTTCGGCACCAGCATAGACGTTATATTGGGCGCGAAATCAGAGCTGATAGAAAGTGCCGCCGAGGGCAAGTTAGAGGAATACGTCTCAGAAAACAAGGTCAGCGTTGAGGAGCTTAAGGAGGCTGCACCGATTCTTAAGCCCGATCAGGTGGAAAAGGTAGTCGGCAGAGTTGAAGGCATATCCGAACGCTTTGAAAGCATGAAAAAGAAAACCACCGAAGCTATGGCAGCGGCAAAGGAGCAGCTGAAACACGCCGGCGAACAGCTCGACGATAACTTTGTAAAATCCACCACAGAAGCCATGGAGGATGCCAAGGAGCAGATTAAAGCCGCTCAGGAGAGAATAAGCGCCGCTTCGGAGGATATGAAGGATTCGCAGTTCTACAAAAGCAAAAACGGCGAAACTGTAGTCGTAGTAAACGGCAAGAGGGTCTATCCGAAAGCGGACGAAAACGGCTCCTGCAATTTCACTATTGAGCCGGACGGCAGCATCTCAGACAATGAATCGGACGACGACATCAGCTGGCTTCTGCCCTATCTGAGCGACGACGACATTGGCGAATTTGCCGACAAGCTGTACGAGTCGGAAGGCATTGCGGCTGTCATAAACATAGCCGACTCGGTAGACGAGGATTTGCTCGGCGAGATTGCCATGAAAGAGGTCCGCAAAAACGGCATTAAAGGCATAATTCCGATTGCGGAGTACCTCGACGAGGATAAGCTGGGCGAAATCGCCATGGAAGAGGTAAAAAAGAACGGCATTAAGAACATAATCCCGATAGCGGAGTACATTGGCGGGGATAAGCTTGGCGAAATCGCTTTGTATGAGGTTGAGCAGAACGGAATTGAAGACATTTTACCGATTGCAGAATATATTGACGAAGATGATCTGGGCAGAATTGCCCAAAAGGAGGTCGTTAAGAACGGTATTAAAAACATCGTCCCGATTGCGGAATATATCAATGAAGATATGCTGGGCGAAGCTGCCCTTTATGAGGCTGCGCATAACGGAATAGAAGGAATCCTTCCGATTGCCGAATACATTGATGAGGATAATCTGGGCAGAATTGCCGCAGTGGAGGTCGGCAAGAACGGGATTAATGGTATAATCCCGATTGCGGAATATATCGACGAGGATGTTCTCGGTGAAATTGCAAAGGAAGAAGCCCGAAAGAACGGTCTTAAAGCCATCAAGCCGATAATTGAATATCTCGATGAGGACACCATCGGCGATATAGTCAGAGAATGTCGGAAGAAGTAAATCAAGGTTTGGCATATCCCCTGCACACGCAAAGTGCGGGGATATCTTTTTGCCGTGGGCGCGAATAATCCTTAAAAGCCGTGGAAAAATAGAGAAAAATATAGCTCAGGAGTTCTCCCATGAAAATTCTTTTTTACGATTCCAAGCCCTACGACGAAGCGTCCTTCAACAGCCTTCTCGGAGATTTCAGCGGCATTGAAATAGATTACATCCAGCCCGATTTAAACGCCCATACCGTCCGCCTGGCTCAGGGGTACGACGCCGTTTGTCTGTTTGTAGCCTCCGAGGTGGGCGCGGACATCATAAAAAGCCTTAAAGGGTTCGGGGTCAGGCTTATTCTTATGCGCTGCGCGGGAATAAACAACGTTGATGTATCCTCAGCCAAGGAGCAGGGCGTGCGGGTAATGCGGGTTCCGGCATACTCGCCCGAAGCTATTGCCGAGCACGCCGCGGCTCTGGCGTTTGCCGTAAACCGTCGGCTTCACAAGGCGTATATCCGCGTGCGGGAAAACAATTTCAGCCTTGCGGGTCTGACAGGCTTTAACTTCAACGGCAAGACCGCAGGAATCGTGGGCACGGGCAGGATCGGGGCGGCTATGGCAAAAATCTGCAACGGCTTGGGAATGAAGGTTATCGCATATGACAAATATCCCCGCACCGATATCCCCTATATCGAATACGTCGCGCCAAACGAGCTTTACCGGCAAAGCGACCTTATCTCGCTGCACTGCCCCTTAACCGAGGAGAGCTATCACATGATAAACCTTGATGCCATAAGTAAAATGAAGTCGGGTGTGATACTTGTAAACACCTCGCGCGGGGCGCTAATCAGCACCGAGGATCTTATAAAGGGCATCCGCTCGCACAAGTTCAGCGGAGTTGGCTTGGATGTTTATGAGGAGGAGACCCCGAACGTTTTTGAAAACCGCGAGGACGATATACTTGAAAGCTCGGTAACGGCAAGGCTGTTGTCCTTCCCGAACGTGATAGTAACATCCCATCAGGGCTTTCTTACCGCCGAAGCTTTGGAAGCAATAGCAAAAACCACCCTTGAAAACGCAAAGGCGTTTATGTCTGGCAGAATGATCCCAGAAAATACCGTTGTATAGTGGACGTTTTCAACAAGAACGCTCCGCATAGAATTGTTGAAAACGGCGATTTTGTAAAAAAACCTAAAACCCCCTTACATTTTTAAAAATAAAGTGCTATAATATATTTAAGTAGTTAATACACAATTATTTTGGTGCTTTATGAAAAAGCGAAGGTTTGCGGATCATCGCTGATTTGTGACCTTTTTTATTTTACAGGAACAGAAGGGGAAACAGTTGTTTAGCGTCAACGATTACGTTGTTTACGGCAGTGAAGGCGTTTGCAGGGTGGAAAGCATAGGCAAAAAGGACATAACGGGGCTGGATAAAGAAAAGGAGTACTATACCCTTGTCCCCGTTTACAAAAGCGGAAAAATCTACACGCCGACAGACTCGACCATAGTAATGCGCAGAGTGATAACAAAGGAACAGGCACAAAAGCTTGTTGCACATATAAAGGAGATAAGCTACGAGCTTGACGTTCCGAGAGACGCAAAGCTTGCTGCTGCGTTTTACAAGGAGCTTGTGCGTACATATGAATGTGAAAAGCTGATAAAAGTCATACGGCATATATTCCAAAAACAGCGCGAGCTTATTCCGCTGAAAAAGAATCTTCCGGCGGTGGACGCAAAGTATTTTAAGATGGCTCAGGATATTCTTTACGGCGAGCTGGGGTTTGCTTTGGGAATCGCGCCGAATCAGGTAAAAGGGTATATCGAGCAGAACTGCGGATGATAGTGCCGCATTGCGGACATATTAAAAGTTACATACCGGCGGTGAAATTAACTTTTCGCCGCTGTTTTTATACTAATTCCCAATCATCCTGTAGACAAAGCCGACAGATAAAATAAGACCAATCTAGGAAAGCGACCGCAGGAATACTTGCCGTATTGCAAGGGAGCTTGACGACGAGTGGGCTTATTTTAGCGGCAATTAATTCCGGCTTATGCCGGGATTTATTGCTTGATTTGGCTATAGGATGATTGGGAATTAGTATTATATGTCTTTGCAAGTGTTATTGACTTTTTTCGGGAAAGAGTGTACAATATAAGCTATGGCTAATGGCTTACAGTGCCGTTTCCAGCTTATTGACTATATTGGAAGTTGACCTAATGAAAAACAAAAATACTAATAACACATCAAAAATCTTCACGGTGCCAAACCTGCTGACCGTCGCAAGAATAGCGGGCTCGGCGGTTCTCCTGCTTGTCACTCCGTTCACTGCGGCATTTTACATAATATACACCCTCACCGGAGTTACCGACGTTTTTGACGGCTACATCGCCCGAAAAACTAACTCCGAAAGCGAGCTTGGAGCGCGGCTTGACAGCATATCCGACCTCACCTTTTACAGCTGTCTTGCGATAAAGATATTCCCCACCCTCACCGAGGTTTTGCCAAACGCAATCTGGTACACTCTTTATACCGTGCTTGCAATACGCGCACTCTCCTATATTTGCGCATACCTCAAATTCGGAAGATTCGCCGCCGTGCATACATATCTCAACAAGCTTACGGGACTTTCGGTGTTCTTTATCGCCTATGTCATCACCACAAAAGCGGCTATCCCCTACTGCTGGGTTGCAGTTACAGTTGCGGGAACAAGCTCGCTTGAAGAGCTTTTAATACACCTTACCTCAAAGAAATACTCCCCCGAGCGCAAGTATTTCTTCAAGAGGGAGAACGACCCGACCAAGAAAGGATAACGCCATGCCGTTTGATTACAAAAAGGAATACAAGGAATTTTATCTCCCAAGCAAAAAGCCGTCAATCGTGACTGTCCCCAAAATGAATTTTGTTGCCGTTCGGGGCGAGGGCTACCCCAATGTTGAGGGCGGAGCATACAAGCGCGCCATCGAAACGCTTTATGCCCTTTCCTTCACCATCAAAATGAGCAAGATGACCGATTGGCGAATCGAGGGGTATTTTGATTACGTCGTCCCGCCGCTTGTAGGCTTTTGGTGACAGCGCGGCGGCGGAGATATATACTACACCGACAAGTCGAGCTTCGAGTGGATATCGGTTATCCGTCTGCCGGATTTTGTCACAAAAGCAGACTTTGAGCGCGCAGTGGAAACAGCTCAGCGCAAAAAGGGCAGAGACTTCTCCGAGGCTGAATTTCTCACGATTGAAGAGGGACTATGCGTGCAGATTATGCATATCGGCAGCTACGACAGCGAGCCTGCCTCCATCGCGCTGATGGACGAATACATTGCGCTCAGCGGCTATGTCAATGACTTTTCGGACTTGCGCAGACATCATGAGATATACCTTTCCGACCCAAGGAGAGCTAAGCCTGAAGGTTTGAAAACCGTAATCCGACATCCGATAAGGAAGGCTTAAGCATGTCCCCCACGTCAAAAAGATCAGCGTGGGGGATTTTTTGCGTCCGAAAGCGTATATACCGCCCAAATCATGGCACAATAATCCCGATAAACACTTTTAGAAAGGGCGGGCTGATAATGCCATCTATCTGGAGGGAGACCTCGCAACTGCCGAGCTTTGAGCGGCTTGAGGGGGACAAAAAGTGCGACGTTCTTATAATAGGCGGAGGCATGGCAGGAATTTTGCTTGCTTACCTTCTTGACAGGCAGGGCACGAATTACATTTTAGTCGAGAAGGACAAAATCTGCGGCGGCACCACCGGCAACACCACCGCAAAAATTACCTACCAGCATGGGCTTATATACGACAAGCTGATAAAATCCCTCGGCAAAAACGCGGCTCAGGGATATTATCTTGCAAACAGGGACGCTTTAGAGCGGCTTTGCAAGCTTGCGGAAAAATGCGACTGCGGTCTTGAACGAAAGGACAGCTACGTGTACACCACCTCCGCTCCCGAAAAGATAGAGCGCGAGCTTGAAGCTATGAAGACTATCGGGTGCAGAGCGGAATATGCCGCCCAGCTTCCTCTGCCGATATACACCGAGTGCGCGGTAAAGGTGAAAAATCAGGCGCAGTTTAATCCCCTGCAATTCATCTCTCATATTGCAAAGGACCTGAATATCTACGAAAACACCTTCGTTAAGGAAATGAGGGGCAGAACCGCCATCACCGAAAAGGGTAAGATACGCGCCGACAAGGTTGTTGTGTGCACCCATTTCCCTTTTATAAACAAGCATGGCAGCTACTTTTTAAAGCTCTATCAGCACCGCTCCTATGTGATAGCCCTTAAAAACGCCGCCGACGTTGGTGGAATGTATCTCGACGAAAACAAGTCGGGGCTGTCTTTTAGGAACTACAAAGAGTATCTTCTGCTTGGCGGAGGCTCCCACCGAACAGGAAAGCAGGGCGGAAGCTATCAAGAGCTTAGAAGTATCGCAAAGGAGAAGTACCCGCAGGCGCAGGAGGTCTGCCACTGGGCAGCGCAGGACTGCATGAGTTTGGACGGTATGCCGTATATCGGGAGATATTCGCAAGGCTCGACCGGACTTTACACCGCAACCGGCTTTAACAAATGGGGCATGACCGGCAGTATGCTGTCCGCCCTTATGCTCAGCACGATGGTATCCGGCGGAAAGAGCAAGTATTCCGAGCTGTTTTCGCCGTCAAGGAGTATGCTAAGACCACAGCTTATAGCGAACGGCTTTGAAGCTACTGTCAGCCTTCTCACTCCGACCGCAAAGAGGTGTCCGCACCTTGGCTGCGCGCTGAAATGGAACCCTGTGGAGCATTCGTGGGACTGTCCTTGCCACGGCTCACGATTCACTAAAGACGGCAGGGTGATTGAAAATCCTGCTAATGGGGATTTGAAGAAGTGATACTAATATTCGTCTGAAACGATTCTAAAATGCGGGTACAAAATCGCTGTATTTTGGGGCTTGCAGCTATTTACAGATTATAAGGATGCTTCTGCGCCTACCGGTGAAGGTTTGTTATCTGCTCGACTGTCTGCGGAGTGGTGTGCAAGGACACTTTGTTCCTTCGAGTGAGCCGTTTGATATCTGTCCCACTGCCTGCAGGGGTTAAAAGGGGTGAACCTAAGGGGAGACGGGGGAAGAGCAAAATCCGAACAAAAGTGCGGACTTCCCCCGCCCGCAGTTAGTGCGCAGCACTTACTGCTTCTCACGGTTCTCCTAACAAAGGTTGGGCGTTTCCGTCCATATATTGCAAGCAAAGGTATAGATTAATACCACTAAGTATCCTGTTTGACGAAGTTATGCCAACGACGGAGGAAAGGCGGCTGACGGCAAAACAATAGTACGGAAATAACAAGGTTCGAGCCGTCAGCTTTTCCCTTCACCCCTCTACCCCTTTTCCGCACTTTTCACTGCCTGCAAGCGTCGCTATTCGCTGGCTTTATTTTACTGCCGTTCCTCGATGATGATTCGATTGCCAGAACAGGGCTTTTTGTTCTTCTATCACTTTGATAATCGTACTTCCGCACCTTGAAGAGATACTTCGTGGTTGGCTTTACTGCTGTCCTTTTTTAATTTTGTGGGAAAACGAGTGCATAGCGTTTTTTAGACGAATATTAGTATGAAAAATATCGCGGGAGTATTATACCCCGCCGCATTGCTTGGCTTTGCGGCGGGGTTGTTTGACATTGATAAGGAATTGTGATATAGTTTGATGTGTGGGAATCAGTAACGTTAAATCCACCTCCGAAAGGACGAAACACAATGAGCAAATACGCCCCACTATGGGAACACATCAAAAGCTGCGGCAGCCAGACCATCAGGCTGACCTTTGACGAAATAAAGGACATCGCCGGAGTGCCTATAGACCACTCTTTTCTCACATACAAAAAGGAGCTTACGGAATATGGGTATCAGGTGGGCAAAATATCCATGAAGGAGCAGACTGTTATATTTAATAGGGTTGAGTGATGGGTTTATCATGTCAAATAAATCCGCATAAATTAAGAGAGCGTACTATCAGGAGAACGCTCTCTTTCACTTTATAATCATCAGGATAATTCAGAATATCAGTTATATCCCCTGCGTAACAGCGGAATCCTGCGAAACTACAATCTCTCCCTTAGAATTGGGGTCATCGCGGATAATCTCATCAACGGCGGGAACGGTTATCCTACCCGATGTGGGATTTTTTATGCTTATAACAGGCGTGGTTATTTCCGCCTCGACCTCCGACTTTTCAAACGCCAAGTCGCAGTCAACCATCTCGCAGTTGATAAGCTTGAGATTCTTGCAGTAGCAGAACGGCTGAGTGCCTATGATTTTGCAGTTTTCAAGGGTCAGACCGTCGGAGTACCATGCCAGATATTCGCCCTTTACAACGCTGTTTTTAACCGTCACATTCTCGCCGTGCCAGAAAGCATCCTTTGTGTCGAAGACACAGCTTTCAAAAACGGCGTTTTTTATGTACTGGAAGGAGTACTTTCCGGTGAAATGCACGTTTTTAAGGGTGATATCCTTTGCACGCATCATGAAATATTCGCTTACAGCGGAGGTGTTCTCCATCACAGTATTTTCAGACGACCATCCGAACTCGGGCGAAATTATGTCGCAGTCCTTAATTGAGATGTCCCTGCACTCGCGCAGAGCCTTTATTCCGTGCATTTTGGTGTTTGATATCTCGATGCCGTCGGAATACCAAAGGGCGGCGCGGCAGTTGGGGGTCATTTCGGAATCGGATATCACTAAGCCGTGGTCGTGCCAGAAGGGATAGCGCAGGTTAAAATAGCAATCGCGTACGGATATGTCGGCACCTTCCTTAAAGGCGCTTTCGCCGTCGGCGGGTCCGTCGAAGGAGCATTTTATCGCCGTCACTCCCCTGCTGCCGTAAAGGGCGCGCTCGGCGTCAAAGGTCTTGTTCTCTATAATTTGCATCGGTTTTTCTCCTTTTTATAGTTTATAGGGGACATTCCCCCACCAGCGGGATTATTATGCGCAGTATCGCTCACCCCGCAGTATATCAAATTATATTATACACCAAGCCGCAGAATTTTTCAAGACCTATGCCGCCGGGGAATATTCAATCTTCGTAGTGACCCCTCAGCGACACTATCATAATGTCATTGTCACCACCAACAGTATAAACAAGTCTGTTTTTTTCATCGATTCGCCTACT
>ENA-UONV01002970-UONV01002970.1-human-gut-metagenome-genome-assembly--contig:-CS4-NODE-2970-length-11849-cov-4.308292_pt1 | contig 11849 bp, 8 predicted proteins | sample MGYA00242461_ERZ724008 | MGnify/ENA metagenome assembly ERZ724008 | reverse complement strand
CCCCTCGTCGGCAGGCGTGAGAAAGTTGACGCAGCGGAGCAGGGTGGTTTTGCCGCTGCCGGAGGTGCCGAGCACGGCGATGACATCGCCCTTTTCGACCGAGAGGTCGATGCCGCGGAGCACCGGTGTGCCGTCAAATTCCTTCTTCAGATGTTCGATTTGCAAGACAGACATGGCATCCCTCCTCACTGTATCCCGTAGCCGCCGAGTTTCTTTTCGCCGAGCTTTTGCAGAGCGGACAGAACCGTGGAAAAGAGCAGATAGATAAAGGCGACCTCCAGGTAGAGCGCCATGGACTGATAGCTTCTGCCGATGATCCGCTGCGTCTGAAACAGCATCTCGGTGACGGTGATGTTGGCGGCAAGCGAGGTGTCCTTGACCATGGAAATCACCGAGTTCCCGAGGGCAGGGAACGCCGTGCGGAATGCCTGCGGCAGCACGATATGCCACATGGTCTGCGCATAGCTCAGCCCCACGCAGCTGCCTGCCTCAAGCTGCCCCTGCGGAACGGATTCCAGCGCGCCGCGCATGGTCTCCGCATTGTAGGCGCCCGCGTTGATGCCGATGACGACGACCGCGGTCGGAAAGGCGCTGACCATCACACCGACACTCGGCAGCCCGAAGAACACGACATACAGCTGCACGAGCAGCGGCGTGCCGCGAATGACCCAGATGTAAAACCGCGCCAGCTGCGACAGCACGGGAACTTTGGCATATTGTATGTAAGCCACCGCCACGGCGATGAGCATGGAAAGCGCAAAGGCAAGCGCAGTCAGCGGCAGCGTGGTCAGCAGCCCGCGCCACAGAATTTGCGGGAAAGCGTCCGTGACGGTCTGCCAAACGGTCTTCCACATGGTTGCAGTCATTGTATCGCTCCGTTTCCTGTCAGAGAATCAACAGCACCATTATAGCACAGGTTCGCTGAAAATACAAATCTATTTTACAACTTGTTACTTGTAAAAGCAAATAAAAAAAGAGAGCAGAAGCTCTCTTTTTTCGTAAAATCGGTTCAGTGTATGCCGACGGTAACGGAAGCGGCATCAATCGCCGCATCTGCGCAGCATGCCGCCTGCATCTCCACAGTGTCCTCCGCGCGGCAGTTGACCTCCTCAGGATCGTGATAGGTGGGGATGATCTCCTTGAGCAGGCGCTTGGCGTCGGCGGAATCAATCGGTTTTTTCCCGCTGCACAGCGCGGTGAAACGGCGGATGTCGCCGTCAATCTCTTCGCGGCTGCGCGGCGTGTCATGCTCGATGAAAATGAGATCGTTGTCGGTCTTCGTCAGCTTCTCGGTCTTGATGAGCAGTTCCTCATAGAGCTTTTCGCCCGGGCGGAGTCCGATCTCCTCAATGGCGATGTCCTTATACGGCGTCAGCCCGGACAGACGAATCATGTTCTCCGCCAACTCCAGAATCTTGACGGGCTTGCCCATGTCGAGGACAAACAGTTCGCCGCGCTTTGCCATTGTGCCCGCCTGCATCACCAGCTGCGCCGCCTCCGGAATCGTCATGAAATAGCGGATGATGCGCTTGTCCGTGATGGTGACGGGGCCGCCGGACTCAATCTGCCGCCGGAACAGCGGAATGACCGAGCCGTTGGAGCCGAGCACATTGCCGAAGCGAACCGCCGCAAAGGTGGTCTTGCTCTCGGTGCGGCACTGGACGATCATCTCGCACATGCGCTTGCTGGCGCCCATGATGTTGGTGGGGTTGACCGCCTTGTCGGTGGAAATCAGGATGAACTTCTCCGCGCCGAACTTCTCGGCGGCGTTTGCGGTATTGTATGTACCGAGCACATTGTTCTTAATCGCCTCGCCGCCGCTGTGCTCCATCAGCGGGACATGCTTGTGCGCGGCAGCGTGGAAAACAATCTGCGGATGATATTTGGCAAACACATCGTCGAGCCGCGCCGCATCGCGTACCGAGCCTATTTCCACAGCGAGGTCCAGCGTGTCACCGTACAGATGCAAAAGTTCCTGCTGGAGGTCGTAGGCGTTGTTCTCGTAAATGTCAAAGACAATCAGCTTCTTCGGGTGCTGCTTTGCCACCTGGCGGCAAAGTTCACTGCCGATTGAACCGCCGCCGCCCGTGATCAGAACGACCTTGTCGTGGTAGAAGCTCTTCATGTCGGTGCTGGTGAAGCGCAGTACATCGCGGAACAGCAAGTCCTCAATGTTCAGCTCACGCAGGCGCGGCTTTGCGTCGGCGGCGTCGCCGCCCCGCAGGGCGAAGTCGTAAAACTTGATTTTGCAGCCGGTGGGGCGGTATTTTTCTATCAGCGTCTGCGACTTCTGCGTATCAAGGTCGGGAATCGCAACGAAAATCTCTTGGATCGGCATGCCCTTCAGCGTCTTGATGATGTTGTCGTCACCGGGCAGAATCTTAATGCCGCAGACCTTGCCGCCGATTTTCTCGGGGCTGACATCCACAAAGCAGACGGGCTTGTAGTGGGAGGCGGAATTGCAGAGCATGTCCTCGGCAAGCATTGCGCCGGTGTGTCCGGCGCCGACGATGGCAACATTGATTTTGTTCATCGTCGCGAGGCTCATGTTGAGATGCTGGTAGTGCTGCTGGTAGACAAAGCGGGCGGCAAGCGTGAGCAACGCAAAGCCGGAGAGCGCCGTCACGATATGCCAGATGCCGATGTGCTGGTCGGTAATGTAGCCTATCGCGGCGCCGATAAGCCCGCCGACGGTGTCGGCAATCAGCATGGACAGATACGCGCGGGAATTGGCGTAACGCCAAACATTGTTGTAGACGCGCGCGACGAAGCGCATGCCGAAGACCGTGCAATACAGAATCGCACAGGTGATCAGATAGCGGGACATGCTGGCGGTCTGAATCGTCGAGGTCTGAAACGCGATCAGCACAGTTGCGAAATAGACGGCGAGGAATATGCAGCTGTCAATCAGAATCAGAGCGTACTTGCGCTGGCTTGCTAAACGCATGGAAAGACTCCTTGTTTGTTTTTGTAAAATAGGCGCGGGGAAATACCGCATGCAAAGGCGCATGCGGCGGCAAACAGAGCACAAAAGTGCATGCAAGACAAAAATCAGGGATTTTCCTCGTTTTTCTGCGGCAGGGCGGCAAGCAGGTGCACCGCCGTGCGCAGCACGTCGTTTGCCGTAATGCCTGCGGTGCGGCGGATGGACTCCTTCTGCGCCGGAATCACAAAATTGTCGTCTATGGCGACAACCGCCGTCTTCTTGTTTGCCATCAGCGCCTCGTGCCGCCGCGCAAGCATGTCAAAGGTCAGCATGCCTGCGCCGCCGTTTCGGATGCCCTCTTCCAGGAAGACAACGGCAGCGGCATCGGCGGGCAGAAGCTGTGCCACGCGGTCGGCGACGACTTCGTAGGGCTTGAGCGTTTCCAGCAGGATAACGCCGCAGGGAATGCCGCGGGCGCGCAGCTTTTCGGCGGCGTCCAGTGCTTCTGTGGCGATCCTGCCGTAGGTGATGATAACGGCGCGGTTTGCCGCAGCGTCGGTGAAGTCCGCATGCGCAACGGTCTCGCGCGTGTCGGCGCGGAAGAAGGCGTCGATGATGCGTGCGTCCTCGGTCATGTTGGGGTATCGGATGACCAGAGGCATGCCGGCAGACGCCGATGCATGGAGAAAACGATCCAGCGACGCAAAGGTCGCGGGCGCGAAGATGCAGAGGTTCGGAATGGCGGAGAGAAATGACACATCAAAGATGCCGTGATGCGTCGCGCCGTCGCCGCCGGCAAGCGCCGCGCGGTCGACGATGATGCGCACCGGCAGCTTTTGCAGGGCGATGTCGTGCAGGATATTGTCATAGCCGCGCTGCAGGAAGGTGGAGTAGATGGCGACATAGGGCTTCATGCCCGCGGCGGCAAGCCCCGCGCCGAAGGTCAGCGCGTGCGGCTCCGCAATGCCGACATCGAAGAAACGCTCGGGATAGGCTTTGGCAAAGCCGGACAAGCCTACGCCGTCCTGCATGGCGGCGGTGATGGCGCAGATGGACTTGTCCCTTGCCGCCATTTCGCACAGGGCCTTGCCGAAGCGCTCGGAGAAATTGCCCGCGTAATTGCCGCCGACGAGGTGATAGGCGCTGGGGTTCTCCTCGGCGGGGGCATAGCCCTTGCCCTTGACGGTGCGCAGATGCAGAATGACGCTGGTGCCCCGCCGCTTTGCCTCCGTGAGCAGGTATTCGACGGTCTCGAGGTCGTTGCCGTCGGCGGGGCCGAGGTATTTCAGCCCGATGTCCTCAAAGTAGACGCCGCCGTAGAAGGCGTTCTTGACATAGCGCTTGCAGGTGCGCAGCCCCTTGAGAATCGGCGCGCCGATAAGCGGAATACCGGAGAAAAAACGCGTGGTCGCCCGCTTGAAGCGGAAATACTTTTTGGAGGTGCGCATGTGCGCGATGTGGTTGGCAAATGCGCCGGCGTTTTTGGAGATGGACATCTCGTTTTCGTTGAGGATGATGATGAGATGCAGATCCTTTTTCAGATTGTTCAGCGCCTCGTGCACCATGCCGCCGGTGAATGCGCCGTCGCCGAGCACGACGACGGTGTAGTTGTCGCGCCCCATGAGCTTGTCCGCCTCGGCGTAGCCGAGCGCGGCGGAGACCGAGGTGGAGGCATGCCCGGTGCCGAATGCGTCGTATTCGCTCTCGTCCATCTTCTCAAAGCCGGAGAGCCCGCCGGGCTTGCGCAGGGTATCAAAGTCGCGCCGCCCACTCAGGATTTTATGTACATAGCTTTGATGGCCGACATCAAAGATGACGCGGTCGTGCGGCAGGTCAAAGACCCGGTGCACGGCGACCGAAATCTCGACAGCGCCGAGATTGGAGGCGAGGTGCCCGCCGCTCTTTGTTACCTTGTCGACAAGAAAGCGGCGCAGATCGGCGCAGAGCCCTTTGGCATCCGCGTCGGACAGCGCTTTCAGTTCTTCGTCGGTATGAACCCTGTCAAGGTAAGGATACTTGTTTTCTTCCACGGTAATTTTCCTTTATCAAACTGCACAGTTTTGCGCCCGCAAATTCTACGAATTGGGCAGAGCGTAGAAATTTCGATTTTTGCGCATATTTTTGCGCGGGAGTTTTCCACAATAAAAATGTGTAAAATGTGCATAACCGCATGTCCGCAAACGCCGTTTTTACGGGAAATATGCATTCCGGACGGGAAATATACATCGTTATCCACATTTTCCACAGCTTTTTTCGGTGGAGAATGTGGAAAACCCGATTTGTGAGGCTTGCACAAATTTTCGGAGAACACCTGAAAATCAGGCTTCCAGAAAATACTTTTTGTCCAGCGAGCGGAGCATGATAGCCTCGGAAATGTGCTTGTCCGAGATGATGTCCGCGCCGTCCAGGTCGGCAATCGTGCGCCCGAGGCGCAGGATGCGGTCATAGCCGCGCGCCGACATGCCCAGCGCGTCAAAGGCGACGCGCAGCAGTTCGCGCTCGGTCTGTCTCGCGGAGAGGTCGGCGTTGCAGCGGACGGTCTCGCCGTCCGCTTCGTAGCGCGCATGTGCAAACTGCCTTGCGCGGTTGACGCGCGCGCGGATCGTTGCCGAGGTTTCGCCCGCCGCGGATTGCTTTTGCAGATCGGCAAAGTCCACCGGCGCGACCTCGACCTGAATGTCGATGCGGTCGAGCAGCGGCCCGCTGATGCGGGAGATGTACTTTTGCACATCGCCCTTCTTGCAGGTGCAGGGGCGGGTCGGGTGCGAGAAATAGCCGCAGCGGCAGGGATTCATCGCACAGACCAGCATGAAGTTTGCAGGATAGGTGACCTTGCCCGCTGCGCGGGTAATGGTCACGCGCCCGTCCTCCAGCGGCTGGCGCAGGGATTCCATCGCGCTTTTGCTGAATTCGGGCAGCTCGTCGAGAAACAGCACGCCGCCGTGCGCCAGTGAGATTTCACCCGGCTTCGGATTTGTGCCGCCGCCGATGAGGCTGACGGCGGAAAGCGTGTGGTGCGGCGCGCGGAACGGGCGGTTGACGATCAGCGGCGTGTCGGCGGGAAGCATCCCCGCGATGGAATGGATTTTGGTGGTCTCGATGGCCTCGTCAAAGCGCATCGCGGGCAGAATGGTGGGGAAACGCTTGGCAAGCATGGACTTGCCCGTGCCGGGCGGGCCGATCAGCAGGATGTTGTGCCCGCCTGCCGCCGCGATTTCCATCGCGCGCTTGGCAAGCTCCTGCCCCTTGACATCCGAGAAGTCGAGCGGGAAGGTCTCGCGCCCGCGCGTGAAAATGGTTTCGTCAAAGACGACCGGCGCGATGGAGACCTCGCCGCGCAGGTGACGGATGAGTTCCGGGAGGTTGTGCACCGGGTAAATCCGGACATCCGGAACGGCGGACGCCTCGGCGGCGTTGGCGGCGGGGACGAAAATTTCGGTGCGCCCGTGCGCCTTTGCCGCAAGGCAGAGGCAGAGCGCGCCGTCGATGCCGCGCACTTCGCCCGAGAGCGACAGTTCGCCGATGAACGCCATCTTTGCAAAGTCAAGTTCGGCGGGAATCGTACCGCCGCAGACCAGCACGCCGCAGAGCATCGCAAGGTCAAAGGCGGAGCCCTCCTTGCGGCGGTTGGCAGGCGCCAGGTTCAGAATGATCTCAAGCCCCGGGAAGCGGATGCCGCTGTTTTCGGCGGCGGCGCGGATGCGCTCCTTCGCCTCCTTGACGGCGGTGTCGGCAAGCCCGATGATCTCCAGCCCGGGCAACTTTTTGCGTGCGCTGCACTCCACCGTGACCTCAAAGCCGTCAATGCCGCAGAGCGCGGCGGTATAAATTTTGGAGAGCAAGTCGGCACCTCCCGTTTTCACTCAAGTTTTGCATCGTAAAGACATACAAATATAATTATAGCATAATCCATCGGAAAAAGCAAGAATTTGCACGCCTTTGTCAAAAAAGCACCCGCCGTACGGCGGGTGCTTTGCAGGTAGAAGGGAATTTGTGCAATTCGGTAGGGGGGCGGTGCCTTCGACGACCCGCAGGGAAATGCGCAGTCTGCGGCTTTTACAATCCGTCAGATTCTGGCGACGCCGGTTTCCCTTGCCGCCTTGACGACCGCTTCGGCAACGACCTTTGCCACATTCTTGTTGAGCGCGGAGGGGATGATGTTGTCCGCGCGCAGCTCGCTCTCGGGAATCAGCGATGCGATCGCATACGAGGTCGCGACCTTCATCTCCTCGTTAATCTGCGAGGCGCGGCAGTCCAGCGCGCCGCGGAAGATGCCCGGGAACGCGAGGACGTTGTTGATCTGGTTGGGGAAGTCGCTGCGGCCCGTGCCGACCACGCGCGCGCCTGCGGCAAGCGCTTCGTCGGGCATGATCTCGGGCGTGGGATTTGCCATCGGGAAGACAATGGCGTCCTTCGCCATCGAGGCGACCATCTCACGCGAAACAATGCCGGGTGCGCTGACGCCGATGAACACATCTGCGCCCTTCATCGCATCGGCAAGTGTGCCCTTTTCCATCGCGCGGTTCGTGATCTTCGCCATCTCTTCCTGCGCGGGGTTGTTCTCGGGCTTGCCCTCGTAGATCACGCCGAAGCGGTCGACCATGACGAGGTTCTTAAGGCCGAGGTTTAAGAGGTGACGGCCGATGGAGATACCTGCGCTGCCTGCGCCGTTGATGACCAGCTTGATGTCGTCGATCTTCTTGCCGACAACCTTGAGCGCGTTGATGAGCGCCGCAGCACAGACGATAGCCGTGCCGTGCTGGTCGTCGTGGAAGACCGGGATGTCGCAGATTTCCTTCAGGCGCGTCTCGATCTCAAAGCAGCGGGGCGCGCTGATGTCCTCGAGGTTGATGCCGCCGAACGAGCCGGAGATGAGGTAGATTGTGCGGATGAGCTCCTCCGTGTCCTTGGAGCGGATGCAGAGCGGGAAAGCGTCCACATCGGCAAACTCCTTGAAGAGTGCGCATTTGCCCTCCATGACGGGCATGCCCGCCTCGGGGCCGATGTCGCCGAGGCCGAGCACGGCGGTGCCGTCGGTGATGACCGCGACGAGGTTGGAGCGGCGGGTCAGCTCAAAGGATTTATTGTAGTCCTTCTGGATTTCCAGGCAGGGCTGGGCAACGCCGGGGGTGTAGGCGATGGAGAGGTCGTGGCGGTCGTTGACGCGGCAGCGCGAAATGACCTCGATTTTGCCCTTCCAGTTGTAGTGCGCCTGGAGCGATTCCTGTTTGATGTCCATGGTGGTGTCCTTTCTCAAAATGACTTTATAGAAGAATAAAAGTTCGCATACATATAGTTATTATACCATTCCGCAGCGCCGACTGCAAGCAGACCTGTGAAAAAACGGAATTATTTTGCACGGTGCCGCGCGCGGACGCGGCGGCGGATGTCGGCAAGGTCGCGAAGCATCTTGAGGCTGTCCGAGAAGACATGCACTTTGGACGCGCGGTGGTTGACGATTTTCACGGGAATCTCGCCGATGGTGTAACCGAGGGTGACAGCGGTCATAATCGCCTCAAAGTCAAAGGCAAAGCCGTCCGTCTCGCACACGGAAAAGACTGCCTCGGCAGCCTTGGCGGAGAAAGCTTTGAACCCGCACTGCGAGTCGCTGAGCCTGAAGCCGCCGACGGCGCAGAGCACGCGGATGTAGGTTTTGGACGCCAGGCGGCGCAGCGGGGTATAGCCCTCGTAGCCGTCCTTGCCGATGTTGCGCGAACCGATGATGACATCATAGTCCGATGCAAGAAACATGTCGTACAGGCGGCGGATCACATCGGTGCCGTAGGCGAGGTCGCAGTCGGTGAAGAGGCGAACATCGCCCTTCGCCGCAAGCATCCCCTGCCGCACGGCGCAGCCCTTGCCGCGGTTTTTCGCATAGGAGACGACGCGTACATGCGGAAGTCCGCAGGTCTCCACTATCTCGCGGGAGCGGTCGGTGGAGCCGTCGTCGGAAAAGAGGATCTCGTAGTCGTCGAAGTTCGCTTCCATATAGGCATGCAGCGTTTTGAGCGTGGCGGGGAGGATGGCCTCCTCGTTGTACATCGGGATAATCAGACTGAACATTTACTCTTCCTTTTTATATATACGGAGTTCAAAGTCAAGCGTGACATGAAGCGTATGCAGCGCGTGCAGCCGCGCGGCGCGCTCCTTCTTTGTGCGGTAGAAATAGGGCGTCATCGTAAAGAGCGGATAGATGTCACTCTCTGCGATGTCGGCGGTATAGCGCAGGCTTTCCCCATGCAAAAGCGCAAGGTTTTCGGGGTAGTCGCGGCGCGTGTCATTGGGAATCACCGTATCGTAGAGCACCGCCTTCAGTTCGGTGAGGTGGTCGCGTCCGGCAGCTGCCGTGAGGAGAATGCCGCCCGGCTTCAGCACGCGGAAGGCTTCGTCCGCGGCGATCGGGGCAAATACGCTCATCACGCAGTCGCAGGTGTTGTCCGCAAGGGGCAGGGCGTAGACGCTTGCCGTCGCGTAGAGCAGTTTCCCCGCAAGTCCCGCGCGCTTTGCGCGCTTGCCCGCGAGGGCGAGCGCATATTTGGATAGATCGGCGCCGAGCACGGCGGCAAACTTTTCGCCCACCGCCTCGGTGTAGTACCCCTCGCCGCAGCCCGCGTCGCAGAGCAGGGAGGTGCCCGGCGCATGGGCAAGCGCCAGGCGCGTGAGCGCGTCGGCAAGCGGCGCGTAGTAGCCGTTTCGGAGAAAGGTCTGCCGTGCCGCCGCCATCTCGGCGGTGTCGCCGCTCTGCGGCAGGTGGGTGTTCAGGTTGACATAACCGGCGCGTGCCATGTCGTAGGTGTGCCGCCGCACGCCGCCGCAGACAAGTGATGAGCCGACGGCGGCAAGCGCCTCGCCGCACAGGGGGCAGCGCAGGGCGGCGCGCAGAATTTCATTTTCCAAAAAAGTCGCCCTCCCCTCACCGCAAAAGCAGCATATCAACATATTATTATACATATCTTTATGCAGCAATACAAGACTTTTTCGGAAAAGAGTGACGGAATATGCGCATTTTCGAGCTTTGCCGCGGCGACCGACGGCGCATTGTCGGGCTGCCTGCGGATGCCGGCCGCCGCCGGTATTATGAGAGCCTCGGGCTTTTCCGGGACGCGACGGTCGAGGTGATTTTTGCGGCGCGGTACGGGCTTGCGGTGCGCACGGCGGGCGTGCGGCTTGCGCTGAGCCGGGATGCCGCGCTGGAGGTGGAGGTGAGTTCGCATGATGCGGCTTTTGCTGTGCGGCAATCCCAATTCGGGCAAGAGCACGCTGTTTAACCGGCTGTGCGGCGCACACCGGCAGACCGGCAACTTCGCGGGGGTAACAGTGGATGCCGGGGTGGGCAGCCTTGTATACGGCGGCGAGCCGGTCACGGTGGTTGACCTGCCGGGCATGTATGCGCCGGAGGCGCACAGCGCGGAGGAGCAGGTTGCCGCCGACGCGCTGTGCGAGACGGACGGCGTGCTTGTGAATGTCATGGACGCCGCCGTCATAGAGCGCGGACTGCTGCTCACCGCGTCACTGGCGGCGCTGCACCGCCCGATGGTGCTGGCGCTGAACATGGCGGACGAGTTGGAGGCGCGCGGGGTGACGGTGGATGCAGAGGAACTCACGCGCCGCACCGGCATTCCCGCCGTTTTTGTTTCGGCGCGGCGCGGAGAGGGCATCGACGTGCTGCTTGCTGCCGCGCGGCATGCGCCGATTCCACAGGGCGGGTTTGACGCGCATGCGGTTGCCGCCGCCGTTGTGACGGCACGGCGGGATGAGAGCCGCGACGACTGCATCGACCGCGTGGTGCTGCGCCCCTATGTGGGACTGCCGCTTGCCGCTCTGCTGGTCGCCGCCGCGCTGCTTTTGTCGTTCGGCAGCGTCGGCGCATGGCTGAAGGGCGGATTCGACGCGCTGCTCACCGCCTGCATTCGCGCGCCTGTCGCGGCGCTTAGCGCCCGCTTTGCGGTGGAGCCGCATCTTGCGTCTTTTCTGCTCGACGGCGTGTGTGCGGGCGTGCTCGGCGTGCTCGGTTTTTTGCCGCAGGTCGCGCTCTTGTTCCTCTGTCTGTCAATATTCGAGGACAGCGGGCTTGCCGCGCGCATGGCGTTTCTCTGCGACCCGCTCCTTGCGCACTTCGGACTTTCCGGGCGTGCGTTCTTCCCGCTCTGTGTCGGCTTCGGCTGTACGGTGCCCGCCGTGATGGCGGCGCGCGTCGCCCCGCCGCGTGAGCGGCGGGTGCTGGTTTTCTGCCTTCCGTTTATATGCTGCCCGGCGCGTGCACCGGTTTTTTCGCGAGTTGCCGCCGCGCTTTTCCCTGCGATGGGGCTTTTGCCGCTGCTGCTTCTGTATGGGCTCGGGCTTTGCGCCGCGCTCTTTGCGGCGGCACTGCTTGCGCGCCGCGGCGGCGGGCGGAGCGCCTTTGTCATGGAACTGCCGCCCTATCGCCTGCCGCATCTGCGGACGCTTGTCGCGGCGGTGCTTGCCAAATGCCGCGATTTTCTCTTCCGCGCGGGGACGCTGATTTTCCTTGCCTCGTCGGCAGTCTGGCTGCTCGAAAACCTCGGGCCGCACGGCTTTGCGGCGTCGCCCGAGGACAGTTTTCTCTATCGTGTCGGCAGCCTGTGCGCGGCGCCGCTTGCGCCGCTCGGCTTCGGCCACGCAACGGCGGCGTCCGCGCTGCTGCTCGGCTTTTTTGCCAAGGAAACGATTCTGTCCACCTTCGGCGTGCTGGCGGGGAATCTGCCCCTTACAGATGCGGTGCGTGCCCTGTTTACGCCCGCCTCGGCGGCGGCTTTTTTGGTCTTCTCGCTGCTGTATACGCCCTGCGCCGCCACCGTGGCGGTGCTCCGCCGCGAATGCGGCGCGCGGCGCGCCGCCGCCGTGGTCGGCTTTGACCTCGCTTTTGCCTATGCCGCCGCATGGCTGACCTATACCGCCGCAA
>ENA-UONV01002953-UONV01002953.1-human-gut-metagenome-genome-assembly--contig:-CS4-NODE-2953-length-11913-cov-5.681312_pt1 | contig 11913 bp, 11 predicted proteins | sample MGYA00242461_ERZ724008 | MGnify/ENA metagenome assembly ERZ724008 | reverse complement strand
TCTATCGTGTAGGGCGTTCCACGATCATCAACCTAACGCAGATCAGCCGTGTAACCAAGACAGAAATCAAACTGAGCGACTGCACTGCCATTCCTCTCCCACGGGGAGCGTATGAAGGCATCAACCGAGCGATTATCAACATGAGGTAAGGCGTATGGGATTGTTTTCAAAAAGAATAGAAAAGCAGATCGCTTCTTATCAGCACGAGCTGATTGAAACGCATTACCGGGAAGTTGATAATATGTACCGTCAGATTCGTGGTTGGCGGCACGACTACCGCAACCACATTCAGACGATGAAAGCATACGCAGCGACCGGCGATTGGGATGCCATCAAGAATTATCTTGACCTACTCGACGAAGATCTGACTACCGTTGATACGGTTATCAAGACCGGCAATCCTATGACCGATGCCATTCTCAATTCCAAAATCTCGCTTGCAAAAGCGAAAGGCATTGAGGTCGTGGCAGATGCACATATTCCCGTAAAACTGAAATCCTCGGAGATCGACCTGTGTTGCATCATTGGCAATCTCTTTGACAATGCCATTGAAGCGAGTGTGAAGCTGCCGGAGAATCAGCGTGTGATCCGTGTATATATGGATATGAAGAATACCCAGCTCTACATATCCTTTACCAACTTTACTGCCGGTAAGAAGATGCAAAAGGACGGTAAGCTGTTCCGCAGCACCAAAGGCGACGGACACGGTTTCGGTCTTGTTCGCATAGATGCGATTGTGGAACGGCTTGAGGGATACATCAGCCGCAATAGTGAGGACGGAGCGTTCACAACAGAAATACTGCTTCCGCAGGTGTGAAATTTGCAATTCATCACCCAGGAATAACGATTCGTCCCCGAAATCAACCGGGGACGAATTTTTGTGCTATGATATGCACAGAAAGGATGGTGGTTTTTATGGTTAAGGAAAAAACTCAAAAAGCCAAAAAAGAAAAAGCTCCCAAGCCTAAATACAACATGGCTCAAAACTCTTGGTTTATGATAAAGCTCGCTTGGACTTCGGGAGAGAAAAAGGTTATTGTGCTCAGTCTGCTCTCGGCACTCACGGCTGTTGCACTTAACCTTATCAATCTGTATGTTTCTCCCACGATACTCTCTGTAGTGGAAAGAAAAGCATCGGTTACGGAGCTGATCTTGACGATAGTGGTGTTCGTGGCTGCGTTGATGCTCGTTTCTGCGGTTTCCTCGTATGTGAACACCAATACCCTATACGGAAGAATCAGCGTGCGTTGCGAAATAATAAATCTGCTTAACAGGAAAGCGACAACAACTTCTTACCTGAATATTTATGACGAGAAGTTCAAAAAACTGAAAGCGAAAGCGCAAGAAACTATCGGTTCAAACCAAGCCGCAACCGAAGCTATTTGGACTACGCTGACGGATTTGACGACTAACATTGTTGGCTTTGCATTCTATGTCATTTTGATGTCCTCGGTTCAGCCGTTTCTGCTCGTTGCAATCCTTTTAACAACGGTAATTTCTTACTTCGTAAGTAATCGTTTGAATGAATGGGGATATCGTCACCGTGAGGAAGAAAGCGAATATGCAACGCAGATATATTATCTTAATCGTCGTTCAAGTGATTTGACACTTGCTAAAGATATTCGCATTTTTGGTTTGCGCTCTTGGATCGACGAGTTGTATGCGAAAAGCATGGCAGCATACACAGCGTTTCAGAAAAAAGCGCAGGGTATTTACGTTTGGGCAAGAATCGTTGATCTTATACTCACGTTTCTTCGTAATGCGATTGCATACGCCTACCTTATTGGTCTTGTAATTGGCGACGGACTCAGCGTTTCGGAGTTCCTGCTGTTCTTCAGCGCAGTAGGTGGTTTTACCGCTTGGGTATCGGGTATTCTTGGTGGCTTCAATACGCTTCATACGCAATCCCTTGATATTTCTACTGTTCGTGAATGCCTTGAATATCCCGAACCGTTTAAGTTTGAGGATGGTGAGCCTATTGAGGCAGAAGCAGACAGACTTTACGAGATCAGACTTGAAAACGTATCCTACCGTTATCCCGGCGCTGACAAGGATACGCTCACACACATCAATCTCACACTCCGTCCCGGCGAAAAGTTAGCGGTGGTTGGTCTGAATGGTGCAGGTAAAACAACACTTATCAAGCTGATCTGCGGTTTCCTTGACCCCACCGAGGGGCGTGTTCTCCTTGACGGAAAGGATATTAGAGATTATAACCGCAGAGATTACTACAAGATGTTCTCGGCGGTGTTCCAGGAGTTCTCGCTCCTTGCCGGTACGATTGCAACCAACGTGGCACAGGATAACGTTGGTGTTGATATGGAGCGAGTCAAGGAATGTGTAGAGAAAGCAGGACTTCGCAAGAAGATCGAATCTTTGACGGACGGATATGAAACATATTTGAATCGAGAGGTCTATGATGATGCGATACTCCTTTCGGGCGGTGAAACACAGCGCCTTATGCTCGCCCGTGCGCTTTACAAAAACGCTCCGTTCATTGTTCTGGACGAGCCGACAGCGGCACTTGATCCTATCGCAGAGTCGGAAATGTATCAGAAGTACAATGAAATGACAAGCGGCAAATCTTCTATCTACATTTCTCACCGTCTTGCCTCTACTCGCTTCTGCGACCGCATCATTATGATTGCAGATGGCGGCATTGGCGAAGAAGGAACACATGAAGAACTCTTGAAAGCAGGCGGCAAATATGCCGAGCTGTTCGAGGTTCAGAGCAAATACTACAAGGAAGGAGAGGACGAAAATGAAGAAAACTAAAAAGCAAATGTCTTGGCGAGAAGTCTTCCAAATGAATATCCGAGGACTAAAGATGTTTTATGAGCGTTATCCTCAAATGGTGGCGTCTCGATTTATCAACGTGATTTGAAACGCTCTTACCCCATACATTGGTATTTTCCTCTCCGCACTTGTGATCGACGAGCTTGTAGGAAACAGAAATGTGGAACGACTCCAAATGCTCGTTATTATCACACTTGTTTCTGCTGCAGTTATCGCTTTGGGAACTGCACTTCTCAACAAATGGGAAAAAACGCAGCGCACAGGATTTTGGTATAAAGTCGATCACATTTTTTCCGAAAAAATGCTTGATACCGATTATGCGAATCTTGATGATACACATACTGCAGAGATGCTATCTACCATACGTCAAAACTACAATGGCGGTGGTTGGGGACTGGAACGAGTAATGGCGTGTTGCGAAGAACTTTGTTCTGCAACGCTAACTATTCTCGGCGGTCTTATTCTTACGATAACATTGTTTGTTAGCAAAGTTCCCACCGATGCAGGCACATTGACATTATTAAATAACCCCTTGGTAGTCCTCGGCACTATCGCCTTAATGTTGGCTGTTACTTTTATTGCTCCTATATTCAACAACAAAGCAGGTAGTTATTATGCTAAACACGCCGATGATCATAATCTTGGCAACCGCTTGTTTGGCTTCTTCGGTTGGCTTGGATATTATAGCGAACTTGCAACCGATATAAGAATATACCGTCAAGATAGGATCTGCGAAAGATACAATCGCAACAAAGAAGATACCTTCGGTTCTAACGGTCTGTTTGCTCACTATGCTTGGGGTCCTATTGGTTTGTACGGTGCAACGTCCGCAGCAATTTCCGTAATTTTTACAGGTGTTGTATATGCCTTCGTGTGCTTAAAGGCATTAGCCGGTGCTTTTGGTATTGGCTCGGTTACTCAGTATGTAGCTGCTATCACGAAAGTATCAAGTGGTATGTCAACATTGGTTGAAATGCTTGGCTTCATGCGAAATAACGCACCCTTCCTTAAATTGACCTTTGAGTATCTTGATATTCCCGACAATATGTATCAAGGCACCCTTACGGTTGAAAAGCGCCGTGATAGAAAATATCAAGTTGAGTTCCGCAACGTATCTTTCAAATACCCCGGTAGCGAAAACTATGCACTTCGCAACGTCAACATGAAATTTGAAATCGGTAAACGTCTGGCGGTTGTCGGTATGAACGGTTCGGGTAAAACCACCTTCATTAAACTACTATGTCGTCTGTATGATCCGACCGAGGGCGAAATCCTGCTCAACGGCATTGATATTCGCAAGTACAACTATCGTGAATACATGGACATCTTCTCCGTTGTTTTCCAAGACTTCCAGTTGCTCAGTTTGAAACTCGGAGAAAATATTGCTGGTAAGGTTGAGTATGACAAAGAGCTTGTTACAGAGTGTCTTGAAAAGGCGGGTTTCTCCGAACGTCTTGCCGAAATGAAATACGGCACAGACACCTATCTTTATAAGGACTACGACAGCGAAAACGGTGTTGATGTTTCGGGTGGCGAAGCACAGAAGATCGCCATTGCCCGTGCACTCTACAAGGATGCTCCGTTCATTATCCTCGATGAGCCTACGGCAGCTCTCGACCCGATTGCCGAAGCGGAGATTTACGGAAAGTTTGACGAGATCGCAGGCGACAAGACCGCAATCTATATCTCCCACCGTCTGTCCTCTTGTAAGTTCTGCGACGAGATCGCTGTGTTCCACGAGGGTGCTGTTATTCAGCATGGTACTCACGCTTCGCTCGTTGCCGACACAAACGGCAAATACTACGAGCTGTGGAACGCACAGGCACAGTATTATACGGAAACTGCTTGATGCTCTGAATAAGAAAAAATCCACAACGGCGATTTGGCAGATTGTCAAATTGCCGTTGTTTCTGCTTTCGTTCTAAACCGTGAGTTCAAAAAAATCTGAACTAATTATACCTGTGATACCTTCTTTATTCACAAATTCGTGGTATAATATAGATGCAAAGAAAAACGGAGGTACAAGAAAATGAAGTTATCACTTCCTGCAAATATAAGCAAATTACGAAAAGAACACTCTATGACACAGGAGCAATTAGCAGAAGCCTTGGGTGTTACCTTCGCTTCTGTTTCAAAATGGGAGCGTGGCGTAGCGACACCGGAATTAAATCTGATTGCGGAAATGGCAGATTTGTTTGAGGTATCTATTGACGCACTCATCGGGTACGAGTTCAGAAACAATGACAGAGAAAATGTAATCGCAAGGCTGAAGCAGTATTGTCACGACAGAAACAATGAGGATGCTTTTGCTGATGTTGAAAAGGCGTTGCAGCGTTATCCAAATTGTTTCGATGTTATATATTACAGCGCCCGAATCTACAGCTTAAGAGGTTTGACACAACAGAATGCCACGTATTCTAAGAAAGCACTTTCCCTCTACAATCGTGCGTGTATGCTTATCAATCAAAACGAAGATTTGGAAATAAGTGATATTTCCATTCGTAAAGAAATGGCAGAAATCCATCTTGCGCTCGGTGAGTATGACAAAGGTGTAGAACTGTTAAAGAAGAATAATCCTTGCCGAATGAATCATCCGTTGATTGGACAAACAATTGCATCTTCGTGTAATGATCCCGAAGGGGCGTTGCCGTATTTATCAATGGCACTGCTCGACTTAACTGTGTCTCACATGGAAATCGTGATGGGGTATCTCAACGCTTTCTGTAAAACCAATGACTATCAAAACGCTTTGGCTGTTGTGGATTGGGCACTTGCATTTTATCCCGGACTAAAAAATCCAGAAAATCGAAGTTATATGGATAAAAACGAAGCGTTTCTTTGGGCGATCCGAGCTGATATTCAGTTGTCGCTGTGTAAGAACGAGGATGCAATAAATAGTCTCCGTCAGGCAAAAGACATTGCGTTGCGATTTGATGAAGCACCGAATTACAGCGCATCGAACATCCGATTTGTTTCCTGCCAAATCCCTGCAACCGCTTTTGATGATTTGGGCGATACTGCCATGATTGGCATTGAAGAATATATTGCAAGCTTGGAGAAAATCGAATTACTCAATTTGTGGAGGATTGTCAAAGATGAAGAATAAACGCAAAGCCGAACGTAAGAAATACACGGCTCAATTTTATCAAAAGAACCACACAACATTCATAATTGCATTGCTTTCTACGCTATTGACCGCAGCCCTTAATCTTTGGATTGCATGGGTATTGCAACAGATGATTGATGCGGTTTCGGGTGTTCCCGGCTCATTAAAACTATCCGTTTTAGCTTGGTGTGTTGCCAGCGTGGTAATTGCCATTATTGTGCTAAAAGGAATAAGTTACTATTCTAAGCCACGCTTCATGGAAACGGCAATGAAGCAATATAAGGATTTTGCATTTCACAAGCTGACAAAAAAGAGCATCTCAACATTTAGTGTTGAGAACACCGCAAATTACATATCTGCGTTTTCTAATGATGCCACAGCCATTGAAAATGGCTATCTGGAAATGCAATTTAACATTTTGGCAAATTGCATTACTCTGGTTGGTGCGTTGGTGATGATGGTTGCTTATAGCCCAATTATGACGGTTGTTGCTTGTTTGTTTTTCGTATTGCCAATCGGTGTTTCTTATATCACGGGCAATCGCATTGAGAAAGCAGAAAGAACCATATCGGAGAAAAACGGTGAGTTGGTAGCCACTTTGAAAGACGGATTAAGTGGTTTCTCTGTAATCAAGAGCTTCAAAGCAGAAAACGCAATCTCCGGATTGTTTACGAAAAGCAATGGTGCTGTAGAGCAGGTAAAATGCAAAAAGAGAAAGCTGGTAACGATCATTAGCGGTCTGGCAGGTGTGGCAGGGGTAACGGCGCAGCTTGGAACATTTTTGGTCGGTGCTATTCTTGCCCTGTCCGGTTGGGGTATCACACCGGGCGTCCTAATGATTTTTATTGATTTGACTGCTAATGTGATTAACCCGATTCGTGAATTGCCGGAACAGCTTGCATCCAGAAAAGCGGCGATTGCGCTGATTGATAAACTCGCTGATTCTTTAGAGGATAATGTCCGTGAGGAAGGCATCAATGTTCCCAACCAGTTAAAAAACGGAATCGCATTAAAGAATGTAACCTTTGGTTATGAAGAAAATTGCGACATTTTGCACGGCATCAATACCACCTTTGATGTAGGCAAGAAATATGCTATTGTTGGTGCATCCGGCAGCGGAAAATCTACGCTTCTGAATTTGCTCATGGCAAGCCACGGGAACTACACCGGAGAAATCCGTTATGATGGATATGAGGTAAAAGAGATCAGCAGCGAATCGTTGTATGACATCGTTTCCATGATTCAGCAGAATGTCTTTGTTTTTAACGCTTCTATCCGTGACAATATTACGATGTTCCATGAGTTCCCCAAGGCAGAAGTAGATCAAGCCATCGAACTTTCCGGTTTATCAAAGCTGATAGCCGAGCGTGGCGAAGATTATCTTTGCGGTGAGAATGGCAGCGGATTATCCGGCGGCGAGAAACAGCGCATTTCCATTGCTCGGAGCTTGCTCAAAAAATCACAGGTGCTTCTTGTTGATGAAGCTACTGCAGCTCTGGATGCCGAAACTGCATATCAAGTTTCAAGTGCTATCCTTGGTCTCAAAGAGGTTACAAGTATTGTTGTCACCCACTCGCTTGATGAGGGATTGCTAAAACAGTACGATGGCATTATCACTTTGAAGAACGGTTCCATTGTTGAGACAGGCACGTTCGATGAGCTGATTGCAGAGAAAGGATACTTCTATTCGCTGTTTACGATTTCTCAGTAATGTATGGAGTACGGAGAGATAGCGAAACATACTTGGCAAGCAGGGCACGGCGGTACCCACTCGTGCAAAATTTATAAGCCCCTGCCGAAGCAGGAGCTTATAAACCGCTTGTCTGGGAAACATCCCCGAACCCCTTTAACGCAGATTTCATCTGCGGCTACGCATCGTTCCGACGCTATTTGGAGCACGGTCATTCTCGACCGTGCTCTTTCTCTTTGCGCTTCTCTCGTTCCTCAAGATCACGCAATTCTTCGTAATTTGCCTTATGAACGGTAAGGTCTCTCAGCTCATCACGAACTTTTTTGAGTTCGGCATACACTTCTTTTTTCGCTGTGAGCTGTTCGGCAAATTCCACTTGCAGGCTCTTGATGGTCGGGAGCTTCTTCACTCCCAATTCGTCAAAAGCCTTTTTCGCAGCCTTATGGATGATGATGTCTGCCTCATGTTCCTCCAAAAACTTTTTAGAGTAACCGGACTTCCGATAGGCGACGTACACATCCCTCGTCTTGGAGTAATTTACGATATGGGTCTTTAGCACGTTTATCTCGGCAATACGATTTTGGGCTTCTGTGATTTTCGCAGAAAGCTCTTTTTCTTTTGCCGACAGTTTTGCCTTGCGGTCTGCCATTGCTTCATAGCTGAAACCGTGCTCATCCATATAGAGCTTGGTTTTGGCCATTCGCTTTAGGTTCTCAACCGTCGCCCAACGTCGATACCCTTCTCCCATACCGGCGGCAAGTTTTGCTTGAATGTCGATGATGCTCTGCGGTCGGTTCTTATCCCATACAGCTCGACGTTTCTTCGGCTGATGAACTTTCTGTCCTTTGATGATGGCACGGATCGCATCCTCGGAATACTCATCGCCCAAGGTGTACATACGGATATTTTGCTTGAAGTCAGCATGAGTGAAAGTGAGATGCTTTCCTTTTTTGACTTTGAACCCTTGTTCAGCAAGCAGAGCAAGGAACGCATCGAAGTCATGGGGCTTCTGCTCCAGGGCTTCATCAATGGCAATTCGCAAAAGCTCACGGTGCGAAGGTTTACCCTTGAAGCCATGCCACTTGTTATAAGCGGAGCTGCCACGTTGCGGATTTGTAATTACCGACAACTGATGCTCGGTGCAGATCAGATCGCTGAGCCTTGCTATAGCTTTGCTTGAATTTCTGAAATTGCGAAACTTCCGTTTGCAATCAAGCGTAACGGCGTTCCAATAGATGTGATTGTGAATATGGGCTTTGTCTGTATGGGTGCAAACAAAGAAAGCGTGTTTTCCTTTGAGAAAGCGAGAAGCAAAATCATAGCCGATTTGGTTTGCTTCCTCCGGTGTAACCTCACCGGGTTTGAAAGATTGGCGCACTTGGTAAACAAGCACATCGTTCTTTTCATGTTTGCCGGTAAAGTGCTTGTATTGTCTTTTTGACACTAACACCTCTGCCGCAAAGGAGCGAGGATCGCAGGCATAGGCAGAGGTCAGTTCGCCGTCATTTGTCTTTTCGGGATTTAATCCATAATCGGTTCTGTCAGAAATGGATTGGGCGAGCGTTTTGCCCTTGGTGATGTGCATGGGAATTATGCGAGTGGTCGCTATATCAGATCACCTCCTACAGAGAAAAAGACGGACGCAGCCGAAGCCACGCCCGTCTTAGATTTACTTCTGTCCAACTTGGGCAGAAGTTAGTTTAACCGTAGATCGCATCCTGCACAAAGTAGCGGAATCTTTGCATTTGCCCAATCGTCCACGCCGCCAACATCGGCAATCCGATGGGACTAACGAGGAACGCAATTACCAGGACGATGATGCCGTTGGTAATGCTGTCGAGCAAGAGAATTGCTAAACCGAGGATACCGAGGATCGTGCCGATAATACCGAATACCCATGCGGACAGTTTGATCATCAAGGCGAATATCCAGATCACGACGGCGAGGATTGCAATTACGGGTGCGAACAATATCTTCAAAATGAACTTCATCGAAAGCCCCTCCTTTCTTCCGACTATATTTTACCGTAAGGCGAGAAAACGGACAAGGATGCCGAGGTCAGTCGATGGCGGCAAGCTTTTCAAGAACGCTGTTGTTAGCTTCCCAAAGCTGTTCGAGCATGGTTTTCATTTCTTGAATATCGTTCTCATAGACACGGTTCGTGGAGTTTACTCTACGAGCGATCTGATTGAAATTGTTGCTTGTGCGACGGAGCAAAGAGATCATATCTCGGAGTTCGGGCAAATCCAATTTGACCACATATCCGTCAATAGCCATTTTGCGAAGATATGCCGCCATGTTGATAGTGTCAGCCTGTGCCATGCGCCGATCAATCATTGCTCGTTCTTCCGGTGTTACACGGAATTTTACTTGAATGGGTCGGTTGCGGTTTGCCATTACAACTCAGCCTCCTTTGCTTTGCTCGGAGACTTTTTCGGCAAATCCGTTTTTGCCTCGTTCAGTTTTTTTGAGAACAGACGGCTTTTTCTCTTTTGCAATCTCCTGTTCCTTTCGGAAACTGTTGACGAACAGATTGATAAGACCGGGATGAGCTTGGGTACATACATACTCGTGAGTACGCCTGCCACCCCATGCGTCATAATCGTTTGGAATGGGAGCTTCCTTTGCCCACGCTTTGTTATCTGCAGAGATCCGTCCATCCCAATCTTTGTCCTGTACGGTATTGGCAAGAACAAATGCAACACGCTCCATACCGAAGCGGTCGATAACCTCATTCACACAAGAAGTATCAAGGCGGTTATCTCTGTAGTGATCGGCAACCGCATCTTCAATGGCGTTCTTGCAATCCACGTTTGCTCTGTGAGAGGCACGGTAGGTTTCAAGCTCGCCGTGCTCTTTTGCAAAAGTCGCAGAAAAGATATACACGGGAAGAGTGCGAAGTGCTTCACGCTGAGCTTCGATGTTTTTATCGGCTCGGCTTTCAATACACCCTCTGATCGTGTCCATGTGGTCGCCCTCGATCTTTTCAAAGTCGTGGAAGATTTCATCCAAGGGCGAGGTTGAAGCAAGCAACGCTTTTGCACGTTCATCGCTCAGATCGTGATACTCCAGCGCAAGAACAATGTCCTCACGCATGACGTACTCATAGGCGTGATTTAGGATTTCATCGGGCGGCTGCGTGAGCAGCCACCCTTTGAATTTTTCCTGTTCGGCAAAGAGCTTTTTGTAAAGCTCGGTATTCAATTCTTCATTGGTCATCAAAGCACCTCCTCTTTGTATTTCTTGGTCGGTTCTGTCTTGCTCGGCTTATCGTAGGAATGGAGCTTCTGCAGGACAGAGGGTTTTGTAGATTTGGCAACTTCGGTTCTTACCGGAGCTTCATCTGCCAACGCTTCAAGCGGTGTCTTATCGTCGATGTTCAGCGCAATATTGAGTTCGGCAAGTCTCGCAGATTTTACTCGCAGCTCGTTCTCCTGTGGGAACGGTTTGCCAAGCTCTTGCTTTGCGGTCTCCATCTGAGAATACAGACTTTCTAACTTGCTTTGAACTGTCGCAAGGCGTTCAGCCATGCCATTCAGAGCGTTATCAATTCTCGTCAAATTACCACGAGGGTCTTTGCCGAGAGTTACACGGTGGGTCATCTGTCCTTTGAGGGTCAGAACGTAATCACGCCCGAAGTCCTCCAAGGTCAGCGACATTTGAAAACCACGGTAGCTGCCGATCTGCACGGGGTCTAATCCCTTTACATCCTTAAAGGCATCTACCAAGGCGGCACCGGCGTTCTCCTTATCGGTCAGCACATCGCCACGAACCGTCATACCGGCAAAGCCGTCAACGGGATGCGGATGCTCGGCAAGGGTTTTCATATCGGCTTCAAAGCCTGCGATAAATCCTTTGCTCTGCTCAATCTGTTCGGGGAAATAACGCAAGAGATTATCTTCCAAACGGTATTGCTGACTCTGGTGGTTTGCTTTCATCAGTTTCAAGCGAGCCACGTCAACATCCAAGTCCATCTTTTCCTTGATACGTTCATCACCGGCACAGAGCGCCTTGATCTCCGCATAGGAGAGTGCAGTTTCATCAATATCATCACAGGCACGGACGGGCGATTTGCTCGTCATAATCTGGCTGATGAACTTCTGCTTGTTCTCCAAGGTCTGCCACAGGTACGCATCGAAGGTTGCCTCGGTAACATAGCGGTAGATGTGAACTTCGGGGTTCATGTTGCCTTGGCGAATGATACGACCGCTACGCTGTTCAAGGTCGCCCGGTCTCCAAGGTGCATCAAGGTCATGCAGAGCGATCAGTCTGTCCTATAGTGATAGGTAATCCTTTGGTGAACTCACCTCCGGATTTTCCC
>ENA-UONV01002952-UONV01002952.1-human-gut-metagenome-genome-assembly--contig:-CS4-NODE-2952-length-11914-cov-5.333839_pt1 | contig 11914 bp, 10 predicted proteins | sample MGYA00242461_ERZ724008 | MGnify/ENA metagenome assembly ERZ724008 | reverse complement strand
TCATCTATAGATCAGATGCGTTCCATCCATAGATTGTTTGCGTTAGATCCATAGTTCGTTTGTGAAAGATCTATAGTTTCTTGCATAAGTATTGCATATACGGCCTGCTTTATACAAAAATGCTGCATTTATATTCCGTGGATTATGCAATCGGATTCTATTTGAACTGTTTGTGGAAAATGTTCTGTTTGGAAAAAGGTTGTTTTGATAGCTTTTTGTTCGCAATGAAGCGGAATGAGTGACTTCTTGTGATATAAAGAGCTAAGTGGAAAGAAGTGGAGATTATCTCTCCGTCATTTTGTACAGCCAGAAAATCATTCTGCTTATTTATTGTTTGCCAGAGAATGTCTTTCTTTGTAAAATCGAATAATAAAGCCAAATACTATGAGTAGAAAGCACTTTCTTGGTACTATCCTTTTCTTACTGACAGCTTGGGTTGTACAAGCTCAGGAAACAGAACGTCCATATCTCTCCGGCACAGGGTTGGGTAACACCGTGACCTGGCAGTTTCGTGTCTCCGAAGGAAACAACAGCGGGCGCTGGAGTAAAATAGAAGTTCCTTCACAATGGGAACTGCAAGGTTTCGGTGAATATACCTATGGCCGTTGGTATAAGAAACCCGGAGTAAAGAATCCTTCGATGGAAGAAGGTACTTATAAGCGCTCTTTCCGTGTTCCCCGCGACTGGCAGGGACAGAATGTACGCCTCTGGTTTGGTGGTGTAATGACTGATACCGAAGTCTTCGTTAATGGTCAATCCGCAGGCCCCGTACATCAGGGAGGCTTCTATCGCTTCTCTTATGACGTCACCGATCTGCTGAAATTCGGAAGCAACAATCAAATTGAAGTTCGTGTAAAGAAGCACTCTGACAACAAGTCCATCAACGCTGCCGAGCGCAAAGCGGATTGGTGGCTCTTTGGTGGAATATATCGCCCCGTATGGCTGGAAACAAAGCCGGCTACACATATCGAACGCTTCGCCGTAGATGCCCGTGCGGATGGAGAGCTAAAAGTAGAAGTACATTTGCAAGGCACCACCGGAGAAGAAAGTCTTTCTATGGAAGTGGCACCGCTATCTGTCAAAGATGCCGGACACCGTCCCGTGAAAGTTACTAAAGATTCCGTTCAGTTACTGACTGCTCATTTCGATGGTATATCTCCGTGGACTCCTGAATCCCCTGTACTCTACCGGCTTACAGTTTCCCTGCTCGGTAAGGAAGGAAACGTCATTCACTCCATGGATACCCGCGTCGGCTTCCGCACCATTGATTTCCGTCCTCGCGACGGACTCTACCTGAACGGTACCAAGCTCGTTATGAAAGGCATCAATCGCCACACCTTCCACCCCGATGGCGGACGAACCACGAATAAAGAACTCAGCATACAGGACGTCAAGCTCATTAAAGAGATGAATATGAACGCCGTCCGTTCTCACTATCCCCCCGATGAACACTTCCTGGATGCCTGCGACTCCCTTGGTTTGCTCTACATCGACGAGTTGGCTGGCTGGCAAGACGCTTATGATACCCCTACAGGTACCCGCCTTGTTCGTGAAATGTTGACGCGTGACGTGAATCATCCCTGTATCGTGCTCTGGAGTAATGGTAACGAAGGTGGATGGAATACTGCAATTGACAGCCTGTTCCGTACTTACGACCCGCAAAAACGTCATGTCATCCACCCTTGGGCGGATTTCGACGAACTCGATACACACCACTATCCTGCTTATCTCACCGGAGTGGCCCGTTTTACCAATGGCTATAAAGTCTTCATGCCTGCCGAATTCATGCATGGCCAGTACGACCAGGGACATGGTGCCGGATTGGAAGATTTCTGGGCACGTTACACCGCTCATCCTCTCTTTGCCGGAGGCTTCATGTGGGCATACAGCGACGAAGCTGTACGCCGTTCCGACCGTGGTGGAGCACTGGATAGTGAAGATTATAATGCCCCGGATGGTATCCTCGGTCCCTATCGCGAAAAGGAGGGCAGTTACTATTCTGTCCGTGAAGTCTGGTCGCCTATCTATGTGGAACCTCTGATGATTACCCCCTCGTTCTGTGGTGAATTCCGGGTATCGAACCGATTCCTGTTTACGAATCTGGACAAGTGTTCTATGCGTTGGCGCGTACTCCATTGTGCATCGCCTTTGCAAGGTGAAGCCGTGGGCAGCCCGGTATCTGTAGCCGATGGAGGTGCCCAAACCTGGCGTCAGGTAGTAGATAGCGGAATGGTACAACTTCCTTCGTTGGTTCCCGGTGAGACAGGATTCGCCCGAATCACTGCTCCCAAGCTTTTTGAGGGGGACATTCTGGAACTTGAAGCGTATGGAGTGGATGGCGAAAGTATCTGTACACGTACCTTCCCGATACATTATGCGAAAGATTATCTGAAAGGTGAACTGCAGGCAAATGCTCATTCGTCCGCTTCACAAACTTCGGCCACGGGTAATTGCCGTGTTGAAGAAACCGATACTCTGATTACTTTGCATTCCCCTGCCGTTACCGTCTCTTTCCGGAAGAGTGACGCTACTATCACTTCCGTGATAAGGAATGCCGACAGTCGGGTTATCCCTCTGAAAGATGGTCCCGTTGCCGTGGGTATGAAGATGATCCTATCCAATCTCTCCGCTCGTACGGAAAATGGTGATGCTGTTCTTTGTGCACGCTATCGGGGCGCTGCCGACTCCATCGTCTGGCGTCTCACCCCAGCCGGTCTCCTCTCTATGGATGCCGTGCTGTTGAACCGTGCTTCCGGTGGCGGTGGCTTCGACGATGCCTTTACCGACACCGAAGTCTTGAACCTCGGACTCACTTTCTCATATCCCGAATCCGAGTGCTCCGGCATGCGTTGGATGGGACGTGGTCCGTACCGTGTCTGGAAGAACCGTATCCCCGGTGCCAACTATGGCATCTGGCAGAAAGATTATAACAATACCATTACCGGTGAAAGCACCGACCGCCTTGTGTATCCCGAATTCAAGGGCTATCATGCCAACTTCTATTGGGCTACCCTGCAAAGTTCTACGGTTCCTTTCACCGTGTATGCCGCCAGTGATGGCATCTTCCTGCGGGTATTCACGCCGGAAGAACCCCACGGCCGCCAGGATGGCATCAATACCATGCCCGACTTCCCCGCGGGAGATATTTCTTTCTTGCTCGATATTCCGGGTATCCGTTGTTTCAAGCCCATCAGCCAACATGGTCCACAGAGCCAGCCGGGAATTATCCGCATCAAGAAAGGAGACGAAGGATTACGGCTGAATTTGATGTTCGACTTCCGTTAGCTTCCCCCAAATACTATTAATCTAACTATCTGTTATCAAGAATACCATGAAAAAAGTATTTTATTCCCTTTTCGCCGCCGTCGTGCTGACGGCTTGTGGTTCGGAGAAACAAGCTCCGATAGACCGTGAAGCATTGGTGGCCCGTAACAATCCTCAAGTAGCCTCGTTCGATTCGTTGGCTTCGCTCAGCGTGGGTAATGGTGAATTTGCGTTCACGGTAGATGCTACCGGTTTGCAAACATTCCCGTCTATGTATAGTAAGGGTGTGCCTTTGGGTACACAGAGCCAGTGGGGCTGGCATTCATTTGCCAATCCGCAGGGATACAAGTCTGAAGAAACCCTGAAAGCCTTTGACTTCGGCCGTGGACACGAAGAACTCTACGCCTGCCAGTTCAAGGAAGCGGGACGGCAAAAAGAAGCTTCCGACTGGTTCCGCGTCAATCCGCACCGTCTGCACCTGGGTATTGTCGGCTTGGAACTGGGTGAGGGAGTGAAAGCATCCGATATTACCGATATCCGTCAAACACTGAATATGTGGAAAGGTGAAATCACCAGCCACTTCACACTGAATGGTAACGCTTTCGATGTACAGACAGTCTGCCATCCCGATCAGGATATGATTTCCGCCAGTGTCACCAGTCGTGCACATGCCGGTATCAATCTGCGCTTTCCGTATCCTACGGGTGCACATGCTGATGATGCCTGCAATTGGGATGCGAACGATAAACATTCTACAACCATTGTCCGTCAGGATGCCCAAAGTGCCGTGCTGAAGCGTGTGCTCGATGAAACCACTTATTATGTAACCCTGCGTTGGGAAGGCAAAGCCAACCTGGCCGAGAAGTCCAAGAACTATTTCGTATTGACTCCGGATGAAGATATGTTGGCTTTCTCCTGTCTCTTTACTGCTGAGGAGCCTGTCGCAGATCAGGTCTTGCCTGCCTTCACAGAAACTGCTGCTGCCAGTGCCTCTTATTGGACGAACTTCTGGACGAATGGCGCTGCTGTCGATTTCTCACATTGCACCGATCCGCGTGCCGGGGAGCTGGAACGTCGTGTGGTACTCAGTCAGTATCTTCTCGCTATCCAGTCTGCCGGTAGTGTACCTCCGCAAGAAACAGGTCTGACCTATAATTCCTGGTTCGGTAAGTTCCATCTCGAAATGATTTGGTGGCATCAAGCCTGGCAGCCGCTTTGGGGACATACTGATCTGCTGGATCGTACGTTGGGTTGGTATGAAACCGTAGAACCCGTTGCCCGTGAAATAGCCCGTCGCCAGGGTTTCCCCGGTGTGCGCTGGATGAAGATGACTGATCCCAGCGGTACGGAAGCACCTTCCAATGTAGGTTCTTTCCTGATCTGGCAACAACCGCATTTCATTTATCTGGCCGAGCTTGTTTACCGTTCCAATCCTTCAGACGAAGTGATTCAGAAGTACAATAAACTGGTGCAGGAAACTGCCGAGTTCATGTATGCTTTTGCAACTTATGATGAATTTCACGGTCGTTTCATTCTGAAAGGTGCTATCCCTGCACAGGAAACACTGCGTGCAGCTACCACCATCAACCCACCTTTCGAACTCTCTTACTGGCACTTTGCTATGCAGACAGCCCAGAAGTGGCGCGAGCGTGCCGGTGGAAAGCGCAATCTGGAATGGGACGAAATGATAGACAAACTCTCTCCGCTTGCTTATAATGAGGATCATCTCTACTTGGCATCCGAAGATGCCGTCGATACTTACAAAGATATTCGTTTTACCAGCGACCACATGGCTGTGCTCGGTTCCGTAGGTATTCTTCCGATGAACAAGCTCATTCGTGACGACTATATGAAGAATACCCTGCACTGGGTGTGGGACAACTGGAACTGGGGAAAAACCTGGGGTTGGGACTACCCGATGACTGCAATGAACGCCACTCGTCTGGGCGAACCCGAAAAGGCTGTAGGCGCTTTACTGATGGATAAACGCACTAATACCTACCTGTTGAATGGACATAATTATCAGGATGGCCGTCTGCGCTGTTACCTGCCCGGTAATGGTGGCCTGCTGACTGCCGTAGCATTGATGTGTGCCGGTTGGGATGGTTGCCAGGTGAAGAATCCGGGCTTCCCGCAGGACGGAACATGGGATGTACGTTGGGAAGGTCTGAGCCCGATGCCGTAATCACTTTGATTCAATCCGAAAAAGAAAGGAAGGAAACCAGTTGACGAGTTGACAAGGGAACAAGGGGCTGCGCAATGCTTCTGTGCCGCATGGAACCTTGTCCCCTTGTCAACTTGTTAACTCGTCAACTTTCCCTCAAAACCCTACAATAATGAGTTGAATTTATCCCCTCCCCTGATTTACATTGTTAATGTAATCTTATCTTTAAAAGTATCATGAGACGTTTTTTATTCTATATCCTGTTTTCTTTATTGTCCGTTCTGGTTTACGCACAGTATACCACAGGCAATAAACCACAAAGTGCTGGCGATCGCATAGAGTCCACCTCTTTCAACGATCATAAACGTGGTGCCTCCCGTACCCTGCAATATCGTCCGGATGGAGAAGACTTTGTAAGCGTCAACGGTAAGAACCGCTATACCCGTGCTCTCTATGGTAGCCACACAGCTTTCCGTTTAGAGACAAGCGACCGCCCCGTTTTTGCCGTTTATGAGAAGCGTAATAGTAAGAATATCAGTTTCCGTCTTCTGCTGAGTGATGGCAGTTCTGTAGCTCTTGATTCTACTGCCTGGTGTGAATCACGCTACACTCCCGGTCGCCGTTCGTATCGCCTGACGCATACTGCCTGGGGTGAAAATGCGGAACTGCAGATCTCCGCTCTCGCCTTACCCGATGAAGATGCTGCTATCTGGAAGATAACTCCCATCAATATGCCTCAGGGGGCTACTTTACGCTCTTTGCTGAGCGAAATTCGTCTTGATAAACTGAGTCGTAACGGTGATATGGGAGCTGACCCTCCCGGTTGCTTCGATGCGCCGGAGCACCCCGAACAATTGCAGACTACGGATATAGCTCTGGACACTGCTCCACAGAATGTCTATATTCTTGTCCGCGATTATTCCCTGATGATTCCTTCCTTTGAAGAAGGTATTGCTCTCTATGATAAATCAGAGCGAGCCCGTGCCGAATTGGCTTCCCGCATTCGGATTACAACTCCCGATCCATTTTTCAACACCTTGGGTGGTGCCCTTGCCGTAGCTGCCGATGGCATTTGGGATGGTGAAGTCTGGTTGCATGGTGCCATTGGTTGGCGCATGCCCCTTAGCGGCTGGCGTGCAGCTTATACAGGTGATGCCCTGGGGTGGCACGATCGCGCCCGTACGCATTTCGATGCCTATGCTGCCAGCCAGGTGACCGAGGTATCCAATACGATACCACATTCTGCACAGGATTCTGCCCTTGCTCTGGCTCGTTCCGTAAAGCAATGGGGTACACCGCAGTACAGTAACGGATATATTTGTCGTAATCCGCGTCGTAACGATCAGATGCATCATTACGACATGAATCTTTGTTATATAGATGAACTCCTGTGGCATCTTAACTGGACCGGTGATCTGGAATATGCCCGTCGTATGTGGCCTGTGCTTACTCGTCATCTTGCCTGGGAGAAGCTCAACTATGATCCCGATAATGACGGTCTTTACGATGCCTACGCCTGTATCTGGGCAAGCGATGCCCTCTACTACAACAGCGGTGCCGTAACTCACAGTACTGCTTATAACTATCGTGCCAACCGCCTTGCTGCTCTGATTGCTGAAAAAATAGGGGAAGATTCCACACCTTACCGCGAGGAAGCTGATAAGATATTGAAAGCACTGAATGCCCGCCTTTGGATGCCCGAGCGTGGACATTGGGCTGAGTTCCAGGATTTCATGGGACATAAACGTCTGCATACCGCTCCCGGCGTGTGGACCATCTATCATGCACTCGACAGCGATATTGCAGATTCTTTCCAGGCATACCTTGCCACCAGTTATGTAGACCGTGAAATTCCTCATATCCCTGTTCGTGGCGAAGGCCTGAAAGATGAAGGGTATGCTACCATTTCCACTACCAACTGGCTACCTTATTCCTGGAGTATCAATAATGTAGCTTTTGCCGAAGTGATGCATACCGCCCTTGCTTATTTCCAGGCAGGTCGTACCGATGCCGGTTTCAAATTGTTGAAAAGTTCTATTCTGGATGGTATGTATTTAGGTGAAAGCCCTGCCAACTTTGGGCAGATCAGTTTCTATGATGCTGCCCGTGGAGAGTGTTACCGCGATTTCGGCGATCCTATCGGTGTTGCTTCCCGCGTGTTGATACAGGGTCTTTATGGTATTCTGCCGGATGCAATGAACGAACGTTTGTTAGTGAAACCCGGTTTACCATCCGCATGGTCGTCTGCCTCCCTGCATACACCGGATATTGATTTCGATTTTCAGCGGGGAGATAAGGAAGGAGTTACTTCTTATGTAGTAACTCATCGTTTGCCTGCTGTCCGTACTCTGGAACTTCAATTTCCGGCACAACGTTCTAAGGTGGCAAAACTTACAATCAATGGGAAACCTGCCACGTGGACGTTGGTTGAGAAATCCATTACTCGTCCAATGCTGTCTGTTGTGATATCTGCCTCTTTCGGTGAAGAGACGAATGTACGTATTGAATGGGGTGGTGAAGAACTTTCTTCTCCTGCATCAGTTTCTCCCAATGTTGCATATGCTGAGGCTCCTGTCTGCTTTGTTCCTATGCAACAGGATGAAATGAAATGGTGGTATCCTGTTGACAGACCTCAATCCGAAGCCAATCAAAGTTTGATAGCGCCCAGTACTTTCACCCAAGTTCATTCTGCAAAATGTGAGCCGGTAGTGATGGATACCCGTTTCAACTCATCTGTGACGGATATTTTCCGTAACGAATATCTTTCTCCCCGTTCTCCTTATACTACTTTGCAAATACCCAAACAGGGTATCGGGGAGTGGTGTCATCCTTTGCATACAGTGGATATTAATGATGCCGGGCTTCGTTCTTCTGTTCAGAATGGTATATTGAATACTGAGTTGGGCATACCTTTCCGTACTCCTGCTGAAGGTCATAATGTAGCTTTTACCTCTCTTTGGGACAATTATCCGGATAGCCTGGAAATTCCTCTCAAAGGAAAGGCTTCCCGTGCTTATTTGCTTATGGCGGGCAGTACGAACCATATGCAGTGCCATATCGATAACGGAGTTATCCGCGTCTACTATAAAGACGGTAGCTGTGATGTAATGTCCTTGCGCAATCCGGATAACTGGCCTCCTATCGAGCACATCTTCTTTGAAGACGGTTTAGCGTTCAATCGCCATACGCCGGCACTCTACCGCCTGCGACTTAAAACAGGCGAAATCAGTAATAATTTCGGTGAAGAGTTGGGATTCCCCGGTGCTTCCCGTGAATTGGATGGTGGAGCGGTCGTGTTGCTCGAAATGCCTTTGAACCCCGGTAAGAAGCTTTCTCACCTTGTTCTCGAAACTCTTTCCAACGATGTGGTAATCGGATTGATGAGTATTACGCTGCAACGGTAAGTAATCCCTTGGCAAAGCACCATACGAAATACCCGCATATCACTACTTTGAATACTGTTCCTACCAAGAAACCTATCAGTGCCCCGATGCCCGATTTGAAGGCATCCCGGGCACTTCTTTCTCCTAAAAGTTCTCCGATGAAAGCCCCTCCGAAAGGTCCTAAAACAATTCCCCACGGGCTAAAAAACACGATTCCGACAATAGAACCTATCAGGCATCCCCAACTTCCCCATTTGGTTCCACCGCTAAATTTACTTCCTATGACAGGAGTAAAGTAATCCAGCACTTGCACCACCACAACCAGCAACAACCACACGAGTAACTGAGTGGTAGAAAATTGCGCTCTATCCGTAATGTGAAGCAATAATAAGCCGATGTAAGATATAGGCGGCCCGGGAATGACAGGCAGGATACAGCCCAATAAGCCTACGATAAGGCATATCCCTCCTAATGTGATGAGTAAAATGTCAACCATGCTGATATAGATTTAGGAAAATGTTGTCTTTTGTGAACCGATATATAACAAAAAAGGTCTAACTCTTGTTGAGAATCAGACCTTTTTTGTGTCGGAATGAGGCGAGTTATTGTGCACGTATCCGCTTTTGTAAAGAGCTGATTATTAATTAATGATAATATAGATATTCTCTGCTTTTTCATTTTTACGTCCCAATTTCGTCCCGGTAAAATGTACATAAGACCTGTTATGGGAATAAAAAATATTATTTAATCTTACGTATTTTAGCTATGTCGTGGGCAGCGTTACCTGCGGCTTTTGCCAAAGTTGTAAACTTGTCGTAATCAAGTTTAAGTGTTGCACTAAGACTTTCAGGTTTAACTTCATTTTCCATAAAGAGAAACAAATCGTTATATGCCTCTTCTAATCTTTCTTTGAGAAAATTGTAATTATCTGCATCTACTCTTTCAATCATAATATTGGTTTATTTATTGATTAATATTTGAATTGTTCTTTCTTTCTCATTTATCACTCTTTCCTTTTCTTCTAAAAGAGCTTTAAGATGCTCTATCTCTTTATCCTTATCTGCTATAACTCCAGTAGTAGCATTTCCATATATAGATGCTGCACTTCCATTGCCATTTGCAACAGAATGAATTGTTGATTGTGGATGTCCTTCAAAGAATATTCCAACAGGTACTTCTAATTCTCTTGCAATTGCCTCTAAGGTAGATGTCTTCGTGCTGCCATTTGTAATAAGTTTTTGCATTCCATCCTCTGAGATACCTACACGAGTAGCAAGCATTCGTAGGGTTATATTTTTTTTCTCAGCTATATCTCTGATTATATGTAAATTAGCCATGTGTGTCTATATTATTAATATCTATTAACTATACAAAAAGTATTATATAATACTAATACTATATATTTGCATTATAAATTTAAGAATAAAAACGGAAATAATTATGAGAAAGGAGCAAAAACAAACGAAAATGGTACTTAAATACCATTATGAACAATTGTCCAGAGATGACAAAACAGAATTAAGGGATGAATTCCTCAGACAGAGTGGGGTGTCTTTGCCTGCATTTTATAATAAAATGGCAAATGATTCTTTTAAGCCTCTTGAGAGAGAATTACTTGAGAAACTATTTAAAGATGAACAATTTAATAATTAATGTTATGTGTACTGAATCTATTAAAAATGAAAGAATGCCGTTGATTACTAAACGTCCGGCTTGCGAGAATGATGTTGATGGTAAATTCACCATTGATTGGATAATATGTTTTCCTAAAAGTGCTAAAGAGTTTTGGGGTGATACGGATGATTATTATTTGCGTGAAATGAACTGGTTATATGTTAAATCATACTCTTACGTGAAATCAGGTGAGGTGATAACAGTTGCCAGTAAGGATACATATCCAATTTTTGCACGAAAGTGCTATTACGAAACGGAGAATGATTTCACCGAAAATTTCTTTTTCAAAATTTATGAGCCTTATGCCAATAAGCAATATCGATATAGATATATTGGTAATTTGGAAGAACGTCCACAACGATATATCAATGGACTATACGAACTAAAAAAAGAATATCTGAAATGTAATAGAGGCGATGGTAAGAATTCTAAAGTTAATGCTGCAGCTTTCTGTACAGGCGAAAAACAGGCTATGCTACTGACGTATTTAAATATAATGCCTCTTTGGTTTAATAGTGAAACGTATAAAGTGAACCAAAAGGAAGTTAATGAGATTCGACAATATGTTAGAAATCTATATTTTATTCCTAAAATGGTTCTCATAGATATGGATACTTTTGAAGAAGAGATGGCTCTACTATCTATTTGATTAATATGACAGTCATCTCTAATATCGAATTTTACAACACTCCGGAAGGTGATGTGATGATGAAAGAACTTGGTAAGCCTGCCATCCAGTTGAAGGACACAGATAGACCTACTATAAGTTATATGTTGACCATCATCCGGGATCGATACCCTAAAGCCCATACGACACTGATGAATATATACTCCAGCAGTACCATGAACAGGTGGCATTACGAGTTTCGGGTAGTACATCGCTTTATTCGTTGCAATTTTGGAGAGTATGACCAGCATAATCTGGACATTGATCATAACGGAAAATTAGCATTTGAAGAAGTAAAGTGTCCGTTACGTGGAGAATGTGAGTTTGAAAATGTCATTTGCCGTCCGGAACTTGATTTGCCATTGACTGAACGTGAGATGGAAGTGTTCCGGCTGATTGCTTCCAATTTACAAACGGATAAGATTGCAAATGAACTGCATATCTCTCCTTGTACAGTGAATCGTCATCGGGAGAATATTAAAGCCAAAATAGAAGCTAATACTGTTGCAGAGATGGTTTCCTATTGGTATCAGAATAATCTAAAATAAGCCATTCGGCTTTTATTAATACTAAAAAACAGAGGAATATGGATAATGTATCAGGAGAAAGAGGGTATGCCTCTATTTCGACCCCGGATGGTAAATTCAGGATCTGGGTGCCACGCCCGACAAGCGCAGGCAGAATGAATTGTACTTGTGGATTTGCACTGAGAAGTTACGAAAAGAGTGTAATTTATTGGAAATGAGCGTAGGTTAATTGCTC
>ENA-UONV01002947-UONV01002947.1-human-gut-metagenome-genome-assembly--contig:-CS4-NODE-2947-length-11931-cov-3.479286_pt1 | contig 11931 bp, 14 predicted proteins | sample MGYA00242461_ERZ724008 | MGnify/ENA metagenome assembly ERZ724008 | reverse complement strand
GGCAAGCCCGAGGACGAGCCAGACCGCCGTCTTGATCTTTTTCGCTTTGGTGTGACTTTGCATGTTGCCCTCCTATGGATGAAAAAAGCAGACAACGCATGCTGTCTGCTTCTTCTGTCAATCGATATGTTCTCCGGCGGGGAGGCGTCAGATGGCGCGCTCTACCTTGCCCGAACGGAGACAACGGGAACAAACGTAAACCGTCTTGGGTGTTCCGTTAACAACAGCCTTGACCTTGCGGATATTCGGCTTCCACATTCTGTTCGTCTTGCGATTCGAGTGGGAAACGTTATGACCGAAGGTTACGCCCTTGTTGCATACGCTGCACTTTGCCATGTGAATTACACCTCCATACTAAACTCATCTATCAAATTTTATTATATAGACATAGTACGCCTAACGCGACAACCGATATTATAGCATACCGAATTTGAAAAAGCAAGAGAAAATTGCAATTTTTCAAAAAAGTTTATTTGGCGCGCTTTTCGGCAATTTTTGCGACCTGCGGCTCCATCTTCGCCCAGAAGGCGTCGGCAATCAGCTGCATGCCGAGGTCGCTCGGGTGATTGAATCTGCCGTGCGTGTCGGCGCGTGTGCCGATGCCGTCGAGCGACACCCAGGTGTCGCCGAACTGCTCCGCCACGGCGCGCTTTTCGGCGTCAAGGACGGGGCGGACATAGAAGCCCTCGCCATGAAACACGACGGCGCTCCCTGCGGGGTCAAGGTAGCGGCGCATGTCGGCGTAGGCGTCGGCAAAGCGGCGCGGCGGTTCCTCTGTCGTCTCATAGTCCTTCGGCACATTGGCGCCGAAGAACATCACGATGATGTCGGCGCCGAAGGCGGCGGCATCTGCGTGCGCATCGGACGGTTTTGCGCCGTTCCAGAGGTTTGCCTCATAACTGCCGACCTGCGCGATCGCCCATGCGGGGTTCGGATCGTAGCGGCGGATGCGGTCGAGCAGCAGATGCACATAGTCGTGCGCCTCATCGGACGCTGCCATGCCGCAGTCGTTCAGCCAGCCCATGGCGGGGCGGGGCGAATGCTTGGTGATGGAGTTGCCCGCGAAAAGAATGCGCAGCCCGCTGTTTTCATGGATAAACACACTTTGTTTGACCTGCCCCACGGCGGGGACATCGTTTTTCTGTAAATCTGCCATAATCGTTCTCCCTGACTTTCCTGAAAATTTTTATTCTATATGAGGTCTGCGCGGATGTAGCCGTCGCAGACCGAACGGCATCTTACCCTGCGTGCATCGCCGCGCAGATCTGCGTCGGACGCAACGCGCACCTCGGCAAAGGCGGCGGTGTGCCCGCTCCACAGCCCGCCGACCTTTTGCTCAAAGAGCACGGTCTCGGTCGGGCTCTTTTCGAGGATTTCGGCAAGGCAGCGCGCCGTGCTCTCGGCGGAAAGGGCGATCAGTGCCTGCGAGCGCGCGTGCTTGACTTCCTCGGATACCTGGTTTTGCATTGTTGCGGCAGGCGTGCCCGCGCGCTTTGAATATTTGAACACATGCGTCGCGAGAAAGCCGACGCGGCGGGCAAATTCCATCGTCTCGGCAAAGTCCGCATCGCTTTCGCCGGGGAAGCCGACGATGAAATCGGTGGTGAACTGTACGCCGGGGAGCGCTGCGCGGGTGGCTTCGATATTGCGGAGTACCGTCTCGGCGTTGTACTTGCGCCGCATGGCGGCAAGCGTGCGCGACGCGCCGCTTTGCACGGAAAGGTGAAAATGCGGCGTGAGTTTTTTGACCTTCGCGATGCGTTCGAGGAAGGCGGGGCGCATCAGCGTCGGCTCAAGCGAACCGAGGCGAATGCGCGCGATGCCGTCGATGCAGTCCACCGCGTCGAGCAAATCGCAGAGGCTCTCGCCCGTGTCCGCGCCGAAGGACGCGGTCTCGATGCCGGTCAGCACCACCTCGCGCACGCCCGCGTCGGCGAGTGCGCGCGCCTCGGCGACGACATCGGCGATTTTCTTGGAGCGGACATGCCCGCGCGCGTCCGGAATCTTGCAGTAGGCGCAGCGGTTGTCGCAGCCGTCTTCGATTTTGATATACGCGCGCGTGCGCGGCGCGTGCGTGATGCGCATGGCTTCAAAGCCTGCGCCCTCGAGCGGCGTGATTTCGATTTTCGGGATTTCTTTTCCGTCGAGCAGTTCAAGCGCGCGTGTGACCGTGCGCAGCTTGCCCTCGCTGCCGCAAACATAGGCGACGCCGTCGATGGCGGCGACCGCCTCGGGCGACACCTGTGAATAGCAGCCGCAGACCATGATTTTCGTCTCGGGCGACTGCCGGCGGAGACGGCGGATGAGCTGGCGGCACTTGCGGTCGCCCTCGGCGGTCACGGTGCAGGTGTTGATGACGGCGACATCCGCGCCCTCCTCCACGGGGGTAAAACCGGCGCGCGCAGCTTCCTCGAGAATCGCTTCGCTCTCGTATTGGCTGACCTTGCAGCCAAGCGTGTAGACTGCAAATGTCCGATGCATAGCCCCGCCTCCTTTGCAAAGAAAAATCCAACCACTTTATCATAGCACATTTTTTCCGCCGCGTAAATAGGAAAATGTGTGTTTCTGCCGGTAAAAATGCATGAAACGGCTTGCAAAACGGGTGGGTACGGTGGTATAATATCTTGAAAACAAAATAGCCGAAAGGCGGACTGGAGACACAATGAGTAAATTACATGTATTCGATCATCCCCTGATTGCGCATAAGCTTTCGATTATGCGTCAGACGAGAACGGGTTCCAAGGACTTCCGCGAGCTGCTCAACGAGATCGCGATGCTGATGGGCTACGAAATCACGCGCGACCTGCCGGTTGAGGACTACGAGATTGAGACGCCCCTTGAGAAGATGGCAGGCAAGCGCATCTCCGGCAAGAAGCTGGCTATTGTGCCGATTCTGCGCGCAGGCCTCGGCATGGTGGACGGTTTGCTCACCCTCGTGCCGGTCGCCAAGGTCGGGCACATCGGGCTTTACCGTGATCCCGAGACGCACACTCCGGTCGAATACTACTGCAAGCTGCCCGAGGATATTGAAAACCGCATTGTCATTCTGGTTGACCCCATGCTGGCAACCGGCGGCAGCGCGATTGACGCAATCAATATGCTCAAGAAGCGCGGCGTCTCCAACATCCGCTTTATGTGTCTCGTTGCCGCGCCCGAGGGCGTTGCCGCACTCCAGGCGGCGCATCCCGATGTGGATATTTTCACGGCGGCGCTCGACCGTCAGCTCGATGAGCACAAGTACATTCTCCCCGGTCTCGGCGACGCCGGCGACCGCATTTTCGGCACGAAGTAAGCTATGCGCATTCTGACCGTCGGGAAAAACGACGCGGGGCAGCGGCTGGATAAGTTTCTTGCAAAGACGCTTTACGGCATGCCGCCGTCGCTGATGTACCGGCTGATCCGGCAGAAGAAGATCAAGGTCAACCGCAAGCGCGCCGAGGGCGGGCAGATGCTCGCCGAGGGCGATACGGTGCAGCTGTTTGTCGCCGAAGATTTCTTCGCGGGCGGCGAACGGAAGGGCAGCGAGGGCGAGCTTTCCCGCGTGCGCCCGAATCTCGACATCGTCTATGAGGATGCAAACATCCTGCTGCTGAACAAGCGGCCCGGCGTGCTGGTGCACGACGATGCCGAGGGGGAGAGCGACACGCTCCTGCTCCACGCCAAGGCGTATCTCTATCAGAAGGGCGAATACGACCCGGCGGCGGAGCAGTCCTTTGCGCCCGCGCTCTGCAACCGCATCGACCGCAACACGGGCGGCGTGGTGATTCTGGCGAAGAACGCCGAGGCGCTGCGCGTGATGAACGAGAAGATTCGGACCGGCGAGGTCAAGACGTTTTATCTTGCGGCGGTGCATGGTATCCTGCGGAAGAAAAGCGACACGCTCCTTGCCTGGCTGAAGAAGAATGCGGCGACCAATACCGTGCGGATCTACACCGCGGCAGATAAGCCCCGCGATGCCAAGCGTATCGCCACGCGCTATCGCGTCCTCGCGGAGAAAAACGGCGATTCGCTCATTGAAGTCGAACTGCTCACCGGCAGAACGCATCAGATTCGTGCCCAGTTTGCCGAGATTGGGCATCCCCTGCTCGGCGACGGCAAGTACGGCGTCAACCGCGACGACAAGCGGCGCGGGTACAAGTTTCAGGCGCTCTATGCCTACCGTCTCCGCTTTGACTTTGCGGATGCGACAGGCGCGCTCGGCTATCTTTGCGGCAGGGAATACCGGCTGCCCGAGGGGGCGGTCTGGTTTGTCTCGGATTTTATGGAATGAGAGGTGCTTTGGATGGTACGCATTGAAATGGAAGACGGCGGCGTGATCACGCTCGAGCTCGATCACGATGCCGCGCCGAAAACGGTTGAAAACTTTGAGAAGCTCGTGCGGGAAGGATTTTACGACGGCCTGATTTTCCACCGTGTAATCCGCGGATTTATGATTCAGGGCGGCGACCCCACCGGCACCGGTATGGGCGGCGCGGACGAGAACATCGTCGGTGAATTTGCGCTCAACGGGCATCCCAACCCGATCAGCCACAAGCGCGGCGTGATTTCCATGGCGCGCGCGCAGGATTTCAACTCCGCGTCGTCGCAGTTCTTCATCGTGCATGAGGACGCGCCCTATCTTGACGAGCAGTATGCTGCGTTCGGCCATGTCGTGGACGGCATGGACATCGTGGACGAGATCGCCAATGTCCCCACCGGGTACATGGATCGTCCCCGCACCGATATGCGCATGAAGAAGGTCACGCTGGTCGAGGACTGAACCGAATTGAAAGAAAAAACGGAATGCTCCGGCATTCCGTTTTTTGTTGTTGTGAAAAAGTTAAAATGTTAATTTCCACCGTGCCGTGCGGTTCTATCCAAGCCTCCCCCCGGTAAAGGGAGGTGTCATGCGAAGCATGACGGAGGGATTGTTACAAAGTAAAAAGCAACCCCTCAGGCGGCTATCGGTTGAGGATGTTTTTCGGTTTCGCTTGCGAAATCGTCGGTGTTCAGCCGACGAAGAAAAACTCCGCGAGACGCTTTGCGTCTCGTACAGCTCACCCCTTGCACAGGGAAGCCTTGTTTGCGCCATTTGCTGATTATTATTTATTCTTCTGCCGACAGATTTTTTCGATCAGATCGGTCATCAGCGCGTCGCGGTGGATGGAGTAGACATAGCGCATGGTTGCGCCGTCCGCCGCCGCGTAGCGGTGGTCGTAGGTCGGCAGCGCCGTCGGCAGCAGGCGCGACGCCATGAAGCGGTCGCCCGCATTGCAGAGCCATGCCACGGCGGTGACATCCCAGATGACGCGCGTCCACGCGCCGCGCGCATACTTTTCGGCGGCGGCGATTGTGTTTTTGCCGAGATAGTCGGCAAGCGGGTTCTTGCCGAGCAGCCAGTATTCAATTTCGGGCTTCGAGAGGGTGAAGGCATCCACCACGCCGAGGCAGGGGAGCTGCACAAAGGGTACGCCGCTCTGCATCACGACGCGCGCCGCCGCGATGTCCTGCATCAGGTTGAACTCGCGGTTATCCGCATAGTGGCGGGCGTTGCCGCCGAGCCACACGACCACGCAGTTTTCGGCGATCTGCGGGGCAAGGAGCAGGGCGGACGCGATGTTGGTGATTGCGCCGATTGCCACGACGTACAGCGGGTGCTTTGGCGAATGGCGCATCGCCCGCGCCGCGAGGTCTTCTGCCGCCGCGGAGACGACGGGCGTTTTCTCGTCGGGCAGAAACTGCGTCGAGCCGCGGAAGACCGGGACGCTGGCCCCGAGGAGCGCCAGCACCTTGTGAATCTCGTCATAGCTTTTCTCCATGCCGTCCGCCGGGCTTGTCGAATTGGCGTTGAAAAAAGGCGCGGCGTAGATGGCGGCGGTGCGGATGTCCGCGCCCGCGCGCAGCAGATAGGCAATGGCAAACTGGTCGTCGATCTCGTTGAAGGTGTCGGTGTCCAGCACCACATCGATGGCGCCGGTGGGCACGCACAGGTTTTTCAGTCTTTGTTCTTCGGTCATATGCTTCTCCTATTCTGCGGCTATTCTGCGGCAGGTTGCCGCTCGCGCATGCCGGGCATCGCCGCGCGCACTTCGGCAAGCGTGGGAATCGAGGGCGCAGCGCCGCTGCGCGATACCGCGATGGCAGCGGCGGCAGATGCGGTTTTCAGCGCGTCCCGGTACGCTTCGCCGCGCGTTACGGCGGCGGCAAAATAGCCGGTGAAGGTGTCGCCCGCCGCGGTGGTATCGACCACGGTGGTCTCAAATGCGGCCTGCCGCAGCGTCTCGCCGTCGGCGACGAGCATGCAGCCGTCCGCGCCGAGGGTGAGCAGAATCTGCAGGTGCGGATAGCGCGCGGCAAGGTTTTGCAGGCAGACTGCGAGGTCGTCGTCGCCGCCGAGCGCGCGGATCTCTACCTCATTGAGGACGAGAATGTCCAGGCAGGCGAAGTCCACTTCGTGCAGCCGCTTGTTGCAGGGCGAGGGATTAAGCAGAATGCGCATCCCGCGCTGTTTTGCGCGGGAAACTAAATAAGGAAGATTGTTGATTTCGTTCTGCAGGAGCAGCAGGTCGCCCGCCTCAAAATGGGCAAGCACAGCGTCGATGTAGGCGTCCGTGATGGTTTCGTTTGCGCCGGGGTAGAGGAAGATGGCGTTTTCCCCGCCGTCGCTGACCTGAATGACGGCATGGCCGCTGGCGCCGTTCGTCTTTTGCAGGAGCGAAATGTCCACGCTGCGGGACGAAAGCGTCTCGGTCAGCAGTTCGCCGTCCTGCCCGACTGCGCCCGCAAAGCGGACTTCTGCGCCCGCCGCAGCGGCGGCAATCGCCTGGTTCAGCCCTTTCCCGCCGGGGAAAACGGCATAGTCGCAGGTGCGTTCGGTCTCGCCAGGCGCGACAATATGGTCAAGCCGATAGACGCAGTCGATGTTGCAGGAGCCGAAAACAAGCAGTTTCATGCGCGCGCCTCCTTTTTCGAAACAAATATACATTTATAGCATACCACAGAATGCCCGAAATCGCAAGCGGAATTGCGCGGGGCGGCATTATATCGCAAATTCCGACATTCGTCATCTAATTTCAAATTAGAATAAATATTTTTAATTCTACTATTGACAAACAAGAAAAAATATGCTATCTTATAAGCACGAGGTGATGCACATGCAGAACAGCAGAATGAAAGAATGCCCTGCCTGCGGCGAAAGGCTGCACATCGGGCGCTTGATTTGCCCGGGCTGCCGCGCGGAATTCCCGACCGACACGCCGCTTTCCGCGTATGACTATTTGACAGCGGACGAAAGCGCGTTTCTGACCGCGTTTTTGACCTGCCGTGGCAATCTGAAGGAAGTACAGGCGTCGCTCGGCATTTCTTACCCGAGCGCAAAAAAGAAACTGGACGGCGTCCTGGAATCGCTCGGCCTGAAAGAGAAAGAGACTTTTATCAATATAAAGGAGAATCCGAATATGTTTCATTTTTCCGAGGCGCGCACGGACAGCACCCGCGCGTCCGACATCGTCAAGAATAAGCTGCTTGCCTGCGGCGGCAGCGCGAGGGTAACATCCCTGCGCGGCGTATCCTATACGATTCACGCTTTACAAGATAGCGTCGCATGCCAAAAGTGGCAAGAACCAATCAAGTACTCTGTTTTCGATGTAATCGTTGATTTCTTACTCGAACAGGGGGGGAGCGCTAAAAAGGGATCCGCACAGCAGGATCGAGTAGGGTATGGTATGTGCGCGGATGACACAATCGCATGCGCAATCGGCAAACGCTATTTTGGCAGACGCGACGGTGAGAGCGCACCGAATCCGATTTCGCAGTTACTTGCAATTTTGGAATGGAGCGGTATTGTGAAGAATTTGCACGGGAATGTTGAGCTGACCGCCGACTATCTCGCCAAGGTAAGAGGGTGAGCGTATGCTGTGGTATTTGTTTGTCGGCATCGTGAATTTGTTCTATAAGATTTTTTTCAAAAATCCGTATTAAAAGCTGTGGCGTCGTACATATTTCGGCAACCGTGATAGGAGACTTTTATGCTTGTTTTCGCCGTGATGGAAAAAACAATTGCCATCTCGGCGGGCAGTCTGCATGACACCGACCATTTTCTCAAGGCTTACGCGCTTGCTAAAACCATCGCCGAGACGGATGGGCTGGACACGCACACGCAGGAACTTGCGGCGGTCGTGCACGACATCGCCTGCCCGCTCTGCCGCGAGAAGTACGGCAACACCCTCGGCAAGCATCAGGAGCAAGAAAGTGCGCCGCTCGTGGATGCGCTTTTCGCAGAGCTGCCCGCCTGCACGGCGGATGCGGCGCGCATCTCATGGCTGGTCTCACACCATCATACCTACACGGATGTGGACAGTCTCGACCATCGGATTCTGCTTGAAGCGGACTTTCTCGTCAACGCGGGCGAAAGCGGGTATACGCGCGCGGCAATCGAGACAGCCGGACAGCGCGTTTTCCGCACCGCCGCCGGGATCCGCTTGCTCGACAGTATGTATCTTTGGGTAAAAAATGCGGCGGCAGCATCTTGACACAACACGGGCAGCGCTGTAATTACGATGTAAAATATGGTTGAAATCCTGCGGGAATTCTGCTATACTTGAAACGAAGACAGTCTGCGAAAGGCGGTATTTGCGATGAAACTTTCCACTGTGATGAAATACTATACGGAAACGCGGGGCACGCTTGTTAAAAAGTATCGGAATCTGTTCGGGCAATACATATTTGTATTGTCCGAGAACGGCAAAAAAACAAAAATATGTATTGGCAAGGCGTTCTATGAAAGTACGGAAATCGGCACGGAATGGACGATGGGACATATTCAGAAAAAGCTCATCAATGTCCGCCCCGGCATCCGCACGAGCGCAGACGAAATAGACAAGTTATGGAAGATGAACCTGCAGGACATATGGCGCATTGCCGATAAAAATCAATTTGTGATTGCAATGAGCGGGTGGCTCGACCGCAAATGCAAGGGCGGCGCGAATCCGGCGGTGCTAACGCCGGTCAATAACGGCGGATTTTCGCAATACCTGTATAACGGCAGCGGTGCATTGGCGGGAGAACTGCTTGCCTCTTTGGCTGCAATCGGTGCGGACTGTACCGCGGAAATCTACAGGGATGTGCTTTCGCTGCTTCCGCCTGAATTGCCGACAGATGAGCTTTTGCGAAATGAACTGCTGGACGAGGCGATTACGGCGGATATTTCGGCGGTTATGTCCGCTGCCGACGACCGTTTTTATACCTGCCCGGACGACTTGGAAGAGCTGTTGTATCGGTTCATTATGAACCATAAAAACTGCTTTGCCGAGGCAGAAAGCGCGGAGGCGTAAGGCAATACTTGCTTAATTGGAGAACATCATGATCAGAAGATTGCGGAAAACGGACACGGACAGCGTGCTTGCGCTGTGGCTGCACACCAATCTGCAAGCCCACAGCTTTATTCCGGCTGCGTATTGGGAAAACAACCTTGCATCGGTGCGGGATATGCTGCCGCAGGCAGAAGTCTATGTATACGAAGATGCCGGAGAAATACAGGCTTTCATCGGCCTTGACGGCGAGTATATCGAGGGCATTTTTGTTGCCGACAAAATGCAGTCGCAGGGCATCGGCAAGCGTCTGCTTGATTTTATAAAAACAAAAAAGACCGAACTGCACCTGCATGTGTATCAGAAGAATACGAGGGCAGTCCGGTTTTATCAAAGAGAGGGCTTTGAAATCCGGCATGCGGGTGTCGATGCTCCAACCGGCGAGCAGGATTATGCAATGGTTTGGAAGCAAGGGCAGCCGTGAGACGTTCGGCAGACAGAAAAGAGGACTTGTCGAAAGTGCATTTCCTCGCGAAAACAAAAAAGTCGCCGCAAGGCGACTTTTTGCTTTCGGGTATCACTTCAATTCCACGGGAATCCAAACTTCATAGTACCGATTCTTCTAACGGAGATCGTGGTCTGTCCAGAGGTGCAGGACTTCGATTGCAAGATCATATTTCTGCTTGTATGCAGCTCAAACAGCTTCGGGAACTCCTCCCATGCAAGCCCACCACATTCGGTTTTGAATGCTGCGTATGTTCCTGCAGGAAGTGTTCTTGTTTCGACTTCAAAAGTCTTTACATCGGCTTTCTCACGGGCAATCATATATTTGCCGTCCTGCCAAATGCCATACCATACGCCATCGTAGGAAGTGCTGCCGGGCTGATTCCAATCCCCCGCGCAAAGCTGACCGGGCACATCGTCGCAATCATTTGCCCACATGATGTGGCGCAGCTCCTCACGCGTTTTATAGCCCTGCCCCTCATATTGCTTGGATACACCGTACACAACTGTATCTGCCAACTCAATCATTCTGAAATCCATTTCTTTTGCTCCTTTAACTACAATGTGAAAGGAAGCAGGTGAATACACTTTCAGCGTGCCGCCGTTTTTGCGATAAACAGACGGTGTAATGCCGTGCTGCTTTGCAAAGGCTCTTGAAAAAGCCGCAGCACTGTCATAGCCGTATTTTATCGCAATGTCGATGATCGGCGTCTTGCTATGCTGTAGATCCTGCGCCGCAAGTGTCAGCCGTCTGCGCCGTATGTACTCTTTCAGCGTCATGCCGGTCATATAGCTGAAGAAGCGAATGAAACTATCTGCAGTAACGCAAGCGATACCGGCAGCCGTATCGAGATCAAACTCTGCGCACAAGTTTGCCTCAATATATTCAATAGCTGCATTCAGTTGCTTTAACATATTCACCTGTCTCACCTCACGCATATAGTTTATCGAAAAAACATTTCGGATGTTTGACTTTCTCTGGGCAGGAATGATTTATATATGGCTCACGCGTGGGGTGTGAATCCCCCTGCCAAAACAAAAGCCACCGGATGGTGGTCTTTTACTTTGGGGTATCACTACAAAACCGATGCACACCGCACTTTTTTTCAAAATCGAGCCGGGCTGTTTTGCTTTTGGATAGCCCCTCCCTTGGTGAAACAGGGGCTTGCAAGTGACCGCGGTTTTCCGGGCTCGCAGAACCATGCTTACATAAGATTTACGTATTCTGCAACGATGTATCTACTCTGCCTATATAACAATTTACGGCAAAGGGCAACTCTGTCGTTCCGCTTGGGAAATGTTTGCGGAATATCTCTCTGCATCTGCTTACGTACTTTTCAAAGGTTACGTCATTCGGCAGCGGCACGGTAGCGGAGGAAAGCAAATTGTTTATATACCTTTCTTCATCGAACCGCTCGGTATATTCAAAGTTAAGGTGTTCTTGAAAGCCCTCTCCGAAGAATTCTTTGGCTCCATTCAACTCCTCCTCCGTGATATGTCTGTCTTGATCGAGTTGCTTATCGCCCTCTGTGTTGTTAGCAATCCTCAAAATGGCAACACACTTGTTACTTTTTAATATGCGTTGACATTCTGCGCGGAATTGATCTTTATCGAACCAGTGAAATGCCGTACCTACAACGACCGCATCGCAGGAAAGTGCGGGGATGTCGGTTTTCTCCGCGGTGGCTTGCAACAATCTGACATCCGGATACCGAGACAGATTCTTTTTCAACTCCGCAAACATATCATCGTTTGGCTCTACCGCGTAGACGGTACAACCGGCATCAAGAAACGGTTTCGTTAAGATACCCGTACCGGCTCCGATATCGGCAACGATACCGCCGGAGGGGATCTCCATCTTTTTAATGACATAGTCAATACATTCTTGCGGATAGGCGGGTCTGCTGTTGTAAAACTGAGCCTTGCCTGTAAAAACAGTTGTGTTGTCCATAACTCCGATTCCCTTTCCGAATTTCGTTTTGCAGATGTCTTACGCTCTCTTACATAATCGTTGCTTTTGCAACAGTATATCATATCTTCCAGAAAAAATCAATTTGCAGGAAAATGGGGGCCCTCGTCCGTACCCCCTGCCAAAATAAAAAATCCCGGGAACCTTCTTCCCTGGATTTTTGGCAGGGGC
>ENA-UONV01002946-UONV01002946.1-human-gut-metagenome-genome-assembly--contig:-CS4-NODE-2946-length-11931-cov-9.684490_pt1 | contig 11931 bp, 9 predicted proteins | sample MGYA00242461_ERZ724008 | MGnify/ENA metagenome assembly ERZ724008 | reverse complement strand
TTATGCTGAGGCTGGGTGCCGCAGGCGTGCACTTAATGCTCTTCACAACGCTGTATGCGGAGTTGCCGTAGGAGGACTTGCCGCAGATAGCCTTGACTTTGTAGTAATAGGTCGTGCCGGCAACGGCGGAAGAGTTGGTGTAGCTGGTGGAGGTCGTGGTGTACATCTTGGTGTAGGTGCCGTTTTTGCTGGTAGCACGGTAGACCTCGTACTTTGTTGCGCCGTCAACTGCGTTCCATTTGAGCGAGGGCTTGCCGGACGATGCGTTCGTGGTTATGCTCACCACGGGTCTTGCGCAGTCGCAGGTGATGGACTTGATGGCGCTGTTGTCAGATTCGTCACCGTTGATGTTGACTGCCGTAACTATGTAATAGTAGGTCTTGCCGGGCGTTGTGTCGGTATCGACATACTTTGTACCCTCAACAGCATCTACGAGATAGTAGTCACTGTATTTACTGGTTGCACGGTAAACGCAGTAGGCCACTGCGTTTTCATCGCTTCCCCACTTGAGAGACGGCTTGCCGCTTGCAGCATCGGTAGTAATCGACACCTTAGGCGCAGCAGGCGTTTTGACATCATAGGGTGCCCAAGTGATCTTGCCGCCGTAGTCCTTATTCTTTCTGTCGTTCCATGTGCTATTGCCTTTGGGATAGTCTATTGTCAGTGTGCAGTTTAGGAATGCGTTGTATCCTATGGACGGTGCATCACCAATAAAGAAAATTTCCTTAACACTTGTGCAATTGGCAAATGCATAGGCAGCGATCTCACTTGCTCCGCTTATAAAATAGCCTTCCGCACCATGGCTTTTATCGCAGTAAAGCAGGATATTATCATCGGTATTCCATATCGCACCGTCGATCATTTTTATTGTCTTATTGTTTTCGTCAACAGTGAAGGAGCCAACATTGTAGCCAAAAGCACCTTCTTTGAAAGTCATTTTCTCCGTAATGGTGACCTTATCAAAGCTGCTGTCCTCAAAAGCCAATCTGCTTACACTGACCAAGCTGTCGGGCAGCTTGGGGTTCTTAAACGCACATCCTTTGAATGCACAGTCGCCTATATCCCGCAGTCCGTCAGGCAAATCAATAGTTGTAAGGGAGCATTCGCCGAACGCACCATCAAGAATTGTAGTAAGTGATTTGGGGAGCTTGATACTTTTAAGCGAGGTACACTCGTAGAATGCACTATACCATATACAAGTGAGTGTGTCAGGGAGATTAACAGTCTCAAGGCTAGTACAAGAGGCAAATGTTCCCGTTTGAATCTCGCTGACATTTTTGCCAACCGTCACGGATTTGAGGTTCTTGCAGCCATAAAATGCATAATCAAATACTTTTTCTACACTATCGGGAATAACAACGCTTGTAAGCCCGAGGCATTTTTCGAATGCCCATGAGCCGATATTGTTGAGGGCGCTCGGAAAATCAATATTCTTTATTGGGGTCACACTAAATGCACTGTCGCCGATAGAATAAAGGCTGTCAGGGAAAACAATGCTTTCTATCGCCGTACCTTTGAATGCACAATCACCAATGAATTTCAGTCCGCTTGGAAGCGTAACACTTTTAAGATTGACGCAGTTGTACAATGCATAGTCGCCAATGCTTTGTACGCCTTCTTTGACGACCACGCTTTTGATCTCTTTGTCAAAGTTCTCCCAAGGGTGTGTGCTGTACACAGTGCCAAAGTTTTTCATTCTGCCTTCGCCGGAAATAGTCAGCGTTCCGTTATCATCGAGCGCCCACACAACATTGTCACCTGAGTTTTCTCCGCAGGTGCCGCTTTTTGCTGCCGTATCTGCGAGGGCGGCTGCGGGGAGCAGCGAGATTGCCATGCAGATGACCAGCAGCCATGCAATTAGTTTCTTTTTCATTTTCTCCTCCTGTGTTTTATTATCTTGCGCAAGTTGTCATCTTACTTGCCTTTTCACTTTATACATGTCCGCAATATACGGTTTGGTGACACAAAAAACAAAAAATTTTAATTCTATAAAAAAGAGCTGCGTTGCAGCTCTTTTTTATATTATGTTTATATTATGCTCAGATGAGAATGCCTCTCTTTTTGGCCTCGAAGGTCAGCTCATCACGGAAGTCGGGATGTGCGATAGCGATAAGCTGCTTTGTGCGCTCACCGAGGCTTCTGCCACGCAGGTGGGCAATACCGTACTCGGTGACGATGTAGTCAACATCGTTTTTACTGGTGGTGCAGATAGCGCCCGGGGTGAGGATGGGCTTTATCTTGCTTATAGTGCCGCCCTTTGCGGTGGAAGTGAAGGCGATAAAGCTCTTGCCGCCCTTGGACTGGCATGCGCCTCTGACATAGTCGATCTGGCCGCCGGAGCCGGACATATGCTTGGTACCGACAGACTCTGCGCAGACCTGGCCGAAGAAGTCGACCTCAAGAGCCGCATTGATGGAGATCATGTTGTCGTTCTTGCAGATGACTGCGGGGTCGTTGACATAGTCGACAGGCAGTATCTCGATTGCGGGGTTATCGTCTATGTAATCGTAAATGCGCTTGGAGCCGTAAGCAAAGGTGGTAACGCTCTTGCCGCGGTGGATCTGCTTCTTGGAGTTGTTGACAGCGCCGCACTCGATAAGCTCGACCATGGAGTCGGTGAACATCTCGGTGTGGATGCCAAGGTCGTGCTTTGCCTTAAGAGCCATGCCGGTTGCATCGGGGATAGCACCGATACCGAGCTGGATGCATGCGCCGTCGGGGATCTGCTCGGCAATGAGGTTGCCGATTGTACGGCTGGTCTCGTCGATGACGACGGGAGGCAGGACGGGCAGCTCGTGGTTAAACTCAACGATAGCATCGACCTGAGAAACATGGATCTGAGTGCCGCACAGGCAGCGGGGCTGCTGATCGTTGACCTCGACGAAAATGCGCTTTGCCTTATCCATCATTGCTTCGGCATAGGAGCCGTTGTTTGCAAGGGAGAAATAGCCGTGGCTGTCCATGGGAGAAACGGAAACGCAGAATGCGTCGTACTCGTACTCGACAAGGATGTGGCGCGGAATATCACGGTAATAGGTCGGCAGAATGTCGGCATAGCCGGCGTTGACAGCCTTTCTTGCGCCGCCGGATGAAAACCAGCTGTAGCCGGTCATCTTGCCCTTGAGGCTGTCGTCTGCATAGAACTCAAAGGGGTAGACATCGAGAAGGGTCTGCACCTTTACGCCGGTGATATCGCTGTTTCTGATCTTATTTGCGACAGCGCTCATGATAGCCGGAGTCTGGGACGGGCCAGTGTCCATGCCAAAGAGCCAGTTGCTCTGTACCTGCTCGGCAACAGCGTCGGCAGTCATGAGCTTTTTTGCGTACAATGCTTTATAATCGGTCATATTTTTTTCTCCTATTATGTTTTTGTATTCAAACTAATAATTTCAAACTAGTAATTTATTATATAATAGTCATTACTATATTTCAAGTAGGGCTTTACTAAAATGGGCGGTATTGATATAATCTATTTTGTAACAAAACCCTTTGGAGGACAATATGAAGTTTACGAAAATGCACGGAGCCGGAAACGACTTCGTTATCATAAATCTTATCGAGGAAAAGCTTGACCCGGCATGCGCTCCCGAGCTTGCGCAGAAGCTTTGCGCAAGGCGCACCGGCATCGGTGCCGACGGCTTGATGCTCACTGCGAGAGCCGAGCAAGGCGGTGACTTTAAGCTGCTTTTTTATAACTCGGACGGCTCGCTTGGCGAAATGTGCGGCAACGGTGCACGCTGCATCGCACGCTACGGCTTTGAGCACGGCCTTGCAGGTAAGACGCAGCGCATCGAGACGACCGCAGGCTTGGTCACTGGTGAGCGGATAACAGACACGCTCTACCGCATACGCCTCAACGACCCGAGCGTAATTGACCTTGAGCGCTCTGTCGAGGGATACGCTTGCTCGTACATTGAGCTTGGCGACCCCGGGATACCGCACGCCGTTGTCGTCATGGACGATTGGGACGAGGTCCCGCACGACGAGCTTTTTAGTCTCGGCAAAAAGCTCCGCTTCTCCCCTGCCTTTCCCAAGGGTGCGAATGTGAGTTTTGTGAAGCTCGTCGGCAAAGACCACATCAAAGCCGTGACATTTGAGCGTGGGGTCGAGGACTTTACCCTCGCCTGCGGCACGGGCAGCGGCTCGATAGTTACGGCACTCACGCAAAAAGGCTTGGTAAGCGGAGAAAATGTCACGGTCTCCATGCCGGGCGGCGACCTGTTCGTCACGGTCAAAGCAGACGGCGCAGCCGTTCATGATATATACCTCACGGGTCCGACCTGCAAGGTTTGCGAGGGCAAAATTTGCTTTTTATAAAAAAATAAAAAAATTTTTATTTTCCATGCAATAAAACACCCTCCCCATGCATTAATAGGGTGAAGAAAGGAAAGCAAGATGCTGATACTCATGACCTCTTCAATTGAACACGGTGCAAGCGAAGCGACCGAGCTTGAAGCGCTTTTAGCTCGGATCGCACAAGGCGAAAAGGATGCCCTCGCCTCGCTCTACGAGAGGACGCACTCGGCAGTATACGGCTTTGCGATGAGCTTGTCTCACTGCCCTGCCGATGCCGAGGATGTTCTACAGGAAACATACATAAATGTGTATTCCGCCGCAGAACGATACGTTCCAAAGGGCAAGCCTATGGCGTGGATCATGACCATTGCCAAGAACCTTGCGAAAATGCGCCTTAGAGAGGTCAAAAAAGACTGTGAGCTTCCCGAAGAGGACTGGTCGGGCTACCTGGCCGACAATCCCTCGGTCAGCTCGGACGAGAGGATATTACTGCAAAAGGCTCTGGGTATCCTGTCGGCTGAGCAGAAGCAGATCGTCATGCTGCACGCAGTCGCCGGTATAAAGCACAGAGAAATTGCAAAGCTGCTTGATATGCCGATCGCCACAGTGCTTTCCAAATACTCACGAGCCGTAACCAAATTAAGACATGCGATGGAGGCGGAATGAAATGAAAAAAGACGAGGTCACGACGATGCTTAGATCTGCCGTTTCCAACGCGGCGCCTGATGTGCTGGACAATGTCCTGCATGCTTGCGACCATGAGAAAGGAAAGGTAATCTACATGGAAAAAAAGAAAAACAGAGGCTTTACCGCTTTTGCTGCCGTTGCGGCAGTGTTCGTCCTGCTTATTGCGGGTATATTCATAGCTAAAAACAATGGCCTGGGCTCTTCAAACAACGCCCTTGCCGCCGTAGTTTCTCTCGATGTAAACCCCAGCATTGAGCTGAAGGTCGATAATGACGAAGATGTCATCTCCGCAACCGGACTTAACGCCGACGGCAAAAAGGTGCTCGAAGGCATGGATCTTGAGGACACCGACCTTGATGTAGCGGTCAACGCCATCATCGGTTCTATGCTCAAGCACGGATATCTCAGCGAGATGCAGAACTCCATCCTGCTGTCGGTCTCCGGCGTTGAAGGCTATGACGCAAACGCACTTGAGACCAAGCTTGCAAACGAGGTCAACGCACTGCTCAAGGGCGGTGCGGTGCTCAGTCAGAACGTCACCGACGCAGACGCCTCTCTCGTAAAGAAGGCAGACGAGTACGGCATCACCGTTGGCAAGGCTTCCCTCATTAACGAGATCGTCAAAAACAGCAAAACCCACAGCTTTGAGCAGCTTGCGGGACTTACCATCAATGAGCTCAACCTCATCAGCGAAAACATCAAGCTCGGCGGCATCAAGTCCGAGGGCAAGGCAAGTGCAAAATCCTACATCGGAAAGGACGCAGCTCTCTCGGCCGCACTCAAGGCCGCAGGTCTCACCAAGGATCAGGTCAAGAATATCGAGATCGAGCTCGACTACGAGCACGGTGTCATGGTATACGAGGTCGAGTTTGACCGCAGCTTCGACGAGTACGAATACGATATCGACGCTAAGACCGGTGCAATCGTTGCGTACGACAACGAGATAAACGGCAAAGAAGTCAAGTTTGAAAGCAGCGCAAAAAATGACGATGCAGCCTCAAAGTCCTACATTGGCAAGGACGCTGCTCTCTCGGCCGCGCTCAAGGCTGCTGGCCTTACCAAGAATCAGGTCAAGAACATTGAGGTCAAGCTTGACAATGAAGACGGTGTCATGGTCTATGAAGTCGAGTTTGACCGTGGTTATGACGAGTATGATTACGACATCAACGCCAAGACCGGCGCAGTTGTTTCATATGACAACGAGATAAACGGCAAGGATGTCAAGTCCACCGGCAGCAGCAGCAAGAACACAAGTGCCGCCAAAGAAAATGTTATCGGCAATGCAGCCGCAAAGAATGCAGCTTTGAAGCATGCCGGTGTCACCGAGTCTCAGGCCACGGAGCTTAAAGTTGAGCTCGACCGCGAGGACGGCAAGCTCGTGTACGAGGTAGAGTTCAAGTCCGCAGGCTACGAGTACGACTACGAGATAGATGCAGTTAAAGGCACTGTCCTCCAGTCCGACAAGGAGCTTGACGACTGATAATAAGCATAGAAAAAAGGAAGTCCCGAAGGGAGAGGCTTCGTAAGGAAGGTGCCCCAAGGGGGCTCTTGTATCTCAATTAAATTTGTTTCTTTGAAACGGTGTAACTCCTGCGGTTACGCCGTTTTCTCTTTGTTACGCTGGGCGAGGTGCTGCTGGAAGACTTCTTCCATCTCCTCCGGGGTCAGCTCGTGGAGAATGCCGACGCCGCTGTAATAGATGTCCAAAAGTTGCACTCGCTTGCCGTCAAGGTATCTGGGTGCATACACCACGATTTTATCCACGAACTCGTGGATCAGCTCCGGCGTCAACGCTTTCAGCTCCGTAATCTGTTTGACCTTCTGTATGAAACGCTGCAAGCTCTCGGTCTTATCTGTCTCAGTTTCCAAGAAAGACTGCATTTCCGGCACAGCGGCCTTCAGCGTTTTTTGCTCCTCCTCATAGGACAGGGACAGGGTGGCGTATCGCTCGTCAGATAGCTTTCCGCTGGCGTTGTCCTCGTAGATTTTCTGAATCAGGGCATCAATCCCCGCAATACGCTTTTTCGCTTTGCTCAGCTCCCGACGCTTTGCTGCCAGCTGCTTCTTCTTGTCCTCCGTGTAGCAATCCATCTGCTTGCGGGCGAACTCCTTTTCAAACACCTGCACATTTAAGAGAATGCGCTGCATACTCTCTAAGACGATCTGCTCCACCACTTTCTCACGGATATAGTGGGCAGAGCAGACCTCGGAGTTCTTGCGGTAGGAGGAGCAGAAGAAATACGCTTGCTCTCGCTTGTAGTTGCCTGTGACGCTGTAATACAGCTTCTCGCCGCAATCGGCGCAGTACAGCAATCCCGAAAAGGGACTGACGATGCCGCTTTTCGTGGGCCTGCGGCGGTGCTTGCGAAGCTCCTGCACCAAGGCGAAGGTTTCCCGGTCAACGATGGCGGGATGGGTATCCTTGAAAATCTGCCATTCCTCCGGCGGGCGCTCAATTCTCTTCTTGTTCTTGAAGGACTTGGTGGTGCTGCGGAAGTTTACCGTATCGCCGCAGTATTCCTGTTTACTGAGGATGTCAGCAACTGTGGCAGAACACCAGTTGTACGGTATGGCGGGTGGCTTGCTGCAATTCCTGCCGATGTTGCCCCAATGCTCCGTAGGCGTCGGCACCTTGGCGACCTTCAGCCGTTTGGCAATCTGCGTCGGTCCAAGGCCGTCCACACACCAAGCAAAGATTTGGCGCACAGTCTTGGATGCTTCCTCATCCACGATCCAGCCGTTTTTGTTTTCCGGGTCTTTCAGATACCCATAGGGCGGATTGGTGGTCAGCGGTGCGCCGGACATTCCTTTGCTCTTGAACACATTTCGCACCTTTTGGCTAGTGTTCTTGGCGTGCCACTCGTTGAATAAGTCCTGCATCGGGACAAGGTCGCTGATTCCCTTGGCGGTGTCAATGTTGTCCATAATGGCAATATAGCGAACACCGAGGCTGTCGAAGCCTTCTTCCAACAGCTGACCGACAATCAAGCGATTACGCCCCAAGCGGGAATGATCCTTTACAATCAAGGTGCCGATGCGTCCTTTTTCCGCCAGCTCCATAATTTCCGTGAAAGCCGGTCTTGCAAAATTTGTGCCCGACCAGCCGTCGTCAATAAACACACGGGTATTTTTGAAGCTGTTTTCCTGTGCATACTTCTCTAAAATAGCCTGCTGATTTTTGATTGATCCTGACAGGCCGTCCTGCTCGTCGTCACGGGACAGGCGGCAGTACAGGGCTGTGATTTTATCCGGTTGTTTTGTCATAGCTCTCCTTTCCACAGCCGGATATGATTGAATTTGTAGGTGTGCTTATTCTACCATACCCGGCTGCAAACTTCAACGCTTTAATGCGGTGATTTCAAGTCTGTTTTCTGCTTTTTGTATCGTTCAAAACGATACGCTGTACTTTGTCGGTGATATTTTCTCTTGCGTCCTCTTTGAAAAAGGCTCTTACGGCATATACCGTACCGTCAATTTCTCTGATGAAATTCAGCGGCTGTACATAGGCGCTCCGCCGAAACCACGCAATGCGTTCCTGTTTCGGCATCGCTGCAAGATGGTCTGTAATACGATCAATCTGTGCATAGATTTCATTATTTCTGTCCTTCATCGTGCGTCACGCTCCCTTCTTTGTGGTTTCTTTTGCTGCTGTGCTTCCTTGGCACGGATTTCGTTGGCGAAATACAAATCCGTCCTTTCCTGTATGTTGACGGAACGGGTTTCAATGCCCTTGTTCAGCTTTAACTGCCTTCTCAGTGCTGTGACTTGCTCCGTCACACCCGCCTTTTCCTGACGCAAAATTTCCTTTTCGGCGGGGGTAGCACGGCGGATCTTGTTTTGCAGCTTGGTGCGACGGGTAATAAGGGCGTCCATATCCTGCCGGATTTTCTCCCGGTCTGCGTACAAATCGTCAAAGGTTTCAATGCCGTATTTACTCATATACCGCACCTGCTGGGACAGCTCGTCCAGCTTTCGCAAGTCCTCTTTCAGATACGGGCTGGTGGGCTTGTAGGCAGTATGCTTCGGTAAGTACCCCAGCAGATAGCAGTAGTGCAGATACTGCTTGTAGATGTGGCTGGTCTTGTGGAACGGCTGAAACCAGTCCGAAAGCTCCTGCGGCATTTGGGGCGGGTAGCTGATATACGCCCTACGATTGCCGAAGGTGGCATACCTGCCCATAGAGCGGCGTATGCTCTCCGGCGTCCACCTTTCATCCAGAGTGTCCAGCCTTGTAAAGTGCTCATATTGGGGCAGGCGGAGTTTCCAGTGCTTGCCCGTGAAGTCGGTCACATACCCTTTGCACCGCAGATAGTCCTCCATATAGTAGGGGGTTCTGCTGAACTCCATTGCCTCTCGCACATCGGCACGGTAGACATTGTAGCGGGTAGGCTTGCCGCTTTTCTCATCCAGCCATACCGGACGGGAGGGTGCTTTGCGGGGCTTTTCAATGACGGACAATCCATACTCCCGGCACAGCCAGTCGGAGATTTCCATCATTCGCTTTCGCTCGGCCTTGGAATAGTTGTACTTGCCGCCGTCCCGAAAAGAAACGGAATTAAAGCAGAAATGGCAGTGCAGATGTTCTTTATCCAGATGAGTGGTGACGATGATCTCAAAACGGTCGCCCCACATTTCCTTTGCCAGCTTGACTCCAATCTCGTGGGCAAGCTGCGGCGTGACCTCCTCCGGCTTGAAGCTCTGATACCCATGCCAAGCGATATAGCCATCCGTCTTACCGTAACGCTTCTTGGTGAGGATCATCTGCCGCAGCGCCGTTTCCTTCATGCAGTTGATGGCGGTGACATACTCGCCCTCCTGCGTGGCCTCCGGGCGCTGGACATAGGTGAACACATTATAGAGGTCTTGCAGCTCCGGTGCTTTCGCCGCCGTCTTTTCCGGGTTCTCCACATAGTCAATGAGGTCCTTCAAGCGGCCTTTAATGTGCCAAAGAGATGTCGTTGCCATTAAATCGCCTCCTGTAAGTCCAGTACCAGCCGTTCAATTTCGGCGCAGAGTTCAAGGGCGGACGGCTCGTACTTGGCACATTCTTTCAGGTCGGAATGAGCCTTGTATAGTTCGTCCATCAGCCTCCAAAACACATCCGGGGGTTTTGGTTTCGGGTGAATGCCCCGGCAGAGCTGGCGGACATATTCGCTTTGGGTCAGTCCGCACAGGACGCTATTTCGTTCTAATTTCTCTTTTTCTTCTTCGGTCAGGCGTACCTTGATACGCACTTTTTCTTCCTTCATTTTGTCATCTCCTTCAGTCAATTTTGCTTTCTTAGCAGGGCTTCAGGGCGGCACGCCCTGAGAGGTCCGCACGCCGCAAGGCTGCGGATCCGGATTGTGGGGGTCACAATCCGATGCTCGTTATTCCTGTGGACAGCAGCTTTCTCTTTGCCGTTTTCTCCGAATATCGTTTTTCTATCCCTGCCCCGGAATCTCACCGCAGCGTCGCTCCGCTTGCTCCCTTTCGGGAAGTTGTGGCAGAGTCATATCCCATTCGGACGGTCATTCAGTTTTCAATTTGCCCCTCAATAGGTAGGCAGCGAGAAGGGCCAGAAATTAACCCCCTCAATAATCAACTGGGAACTTTTTTGCCATTTGCACGAAATAATTTTTGTAAACTTTTCGTGAACGGCGGCTATAACGACAAAAAGAGCCGGTACACAGCACATCAAATTAGCGGGAGAAAATCTCTCGCTATATCTTTGATGAAACTATGTACCGGCCCTGAAATTCAGAAACCTTCAATGTCTGCTTTCTTCCGTTCCGCAGGCAGACACTGCACTGGAACGGCGCAGCCGCAATCTCTTTCGGCGGCTGCCTTGCGTTTCATTCAGATATTCAGTTGTGGCTCTCTAATGAGAACATATAGATTATATTATATAGAACACTTGTTCGTCAAGCGATTTTGACATACTGTTGCAGGAAAAGTGGGAAAGGCGGCTGCCGTTTCCGACAGCCGCCCTTGGGTTAAATATTTGATTTTACTTTACGCTACGCTTTTTCTTTCTGCTGACAACCGTTGTACCGATGGCTGCACCGCCGCTGATAAACAGCAGAGCAATCCACAACAAAAGATTGGAGTTATCTCCCGTCTGCGGAGACTTGTCGGCGCCGGGTTTGACGGTGCCGCCGGGCAGCTTTGCCGTTACGGTATCGGCCTGCTTGATTTCCTGTGTTGCCGCAGCGTCCTTGTAATACTTCTTGCAACCGGAGCAATACCAGTATTCGATATTGCCCTCGGCAGTCTTAGTCGCCGCCACTGCCGGGAAGTGTTTCAAATCAGAGTGGTTGTTTGCATTCAACTCTCCGTAGCTTTCGCCACAGGACTCACACTTTGCCTTATCCTTGCAGGTGGCTTTCCCGCCGGTGTGCTCAGTCAGCTTCTTGCCGCAATAATCACACTTGTGGTCTTTGTTATCGTCTGCACACTCGCTGATTATATAATCGCAGATATCACATTTGTGGTCTTTGTTTGCATCGATGCAATTCTCCGTTTGCGTGCCTGCAGAGCATCCGTCAACGGTGCAGGTGCGGGTATGGGTGCCGTCTTCGTTGGATGTCCAAGCGCCCCAGTTGTGGTCCAGCGCATTGCCGGAGAAGAAGGTTGCCTCATCCGCCGTGCCCTTGGAGCTCAGACCGCAAACTGCGCAGGATTTGTAGTAGACTGCCTTTTCGGTACAGGTTGCAGCAGACTTCAAATACTGCGCCTCTGCTTTTTCGGCAGTGAAGCTATGTGCCGCCATCTCGCCGTATTCGCCGCCGCAGACCGTACAGACAGCCTTGTACGTGCAGTCTGCCGTGCCGCCGTGGCAGTTATTAGTCTCGGTGTGCGAGGCATCGTGCTTGCAGATGCGGGTATGGGTGCCGTCTTCGTTGGATGTCCAAGCGCCATAGTCATGGCCGAGCGGTTCGCCATTGGTAAAGGTTTCCGTGCCCTGCG
>ENA-UONV01002943-UONV01002943.1-human-gut-metagenome-genome-assembly--contig:-CS4-NODE-2943-length-11945-cov-9.730950_pt1 | contig 11945 bp, 9 predicted proteins | sample MGYA00242461_ERZ724008 | MGnify/ENA metagenome assembly ERZ724008 | reverse complement strand
TTGTCCACGCCCATGCCGCTGGTGGCGTTGGCCTGGGGGTCAAAATCGCACAGCAGCACCCGCTTGCCAGCGGCTTTTATGGCGGCGGCCAGGTTTACGCAGGTGGTGGTCTTGCCCACGCCGCCCTTCTGATTTACGATCGCAATGATTTTCGCCACAGCAAATTCCTCTTTCTGTCTGAGTTCATTATGATAGTATATACCACCTGCATGGAGGGTTTCAAGAGGGAAAATGCAAATTTTCGCCCTTTTGTTTCACGTGAAACATAAAGACGAAAACAGGGCGGCTGTTTCACGTGAAACAGCCGCCCCATTCCTCATATCAGTATCACGCCGTTCAGCGGCGGCAATGTCAGATGTGCTTTCCCGTCGATGACCAGAAATCGCTGCCCGGTCACCGCGTCCTGCGCGGTGGGCGCGTCCCAGGCCAGCGTCAGGTCTGCCGGCGCGTCCCCGGCGTTCAGCGCCGTTACCGTGCGCTCGCCTCCGCACTCACGCTCGATGGCCAGAGCGCCGCCTCGGGCCAGCAGATAGCGCAGGGCGCCCGAGCGCAGGCTCTCCCGCGTTCGCCGCAGCTGTCCCAGAGTGCGGAAGAAGTCCGTCAGCGCCGCGTCCTCGCTGCCCCAGGGGAAGGCGCCCCGGTTCAGCGGATCCTCGAAGCCCTGCACGCCGGCCTCATCGCCGTAGAAGAGGGTGGGAGAGCCGGGGAAGCTGTAGAGCAGCATTCCCGCCAGACGGAGCTTTGCCAGGCCCCGGGCCAGCTCAGTGGGGGAGAGGCGGTACGCCGCACGCTCCGCTTTGGTTTTCGGTGTGCCCTCCGCGCCCAGCAGCGTCAGAATGCGCGCTGTGTCGTGGGTGCCCAGGAAGTTCATGGCGCCATAGAAGGCGAAGGGCGGGTAGTTCTCACGGATCGTCTCCATGCTGTCGCGGAAGACCGCGGCGTCGCCGCCGGCCAGCCAGTTCAGCAGGGCCGTGCGGAAGGGGTAGTTCATCAGGCCGTGGACCTGGCGGCCCAGCAGGTATCTGCGCCGTTGGGAGTAGGCGATCTTGTTGCTGCCGTCCTCCCAGACCTCACCCAGCAGATAAGCCCCGGGCTTTTCCGCGTCGATGGCCGAGCGGATGCCCTCGATAAAGTCGCCGGGCAGCTCGTCGGCCACATCCAGCCGCCAGCCGTCCGCGCCGCAGCGCAGCCAATGCCGGACCACGCTGTCCTGATCGCCGAAGATGAAGTCACGGTAAGCCGACTGCGCCTCATTGACGGCGGGCAGGGTCTTCACGCCCCACCAGGCGTCGTAGTCCGACGGCCACGGGTGGAAGCTGTACCAGTTGTAATACTCTGAATTCTGGCTCTGGGCCGCCCCCGGCTCCGGATAGTAGCCCTCGGCGTTGAAGTACCGGCTGTTGCTGCCGGTATGGTTGAACACGCCGTCCAGTATCACACGCATCCCACGCTGATGGGCGGCGGTGCACAGGGCGCGGAAGTCAGCCTCTGTGCCCAGCAGCGGGTCGATGGCCCGATAGTCGCCGGTGTCGTAGCGGTGGTTGCTGGCGGCCTCAAAAATGGGGTTCAGATACAGTGTCGTCACACCCAGGCCCGCCAGATAGTCCAGCTTCTCCGTGATGCCCTGCAGCGAGCCGCCAAAGAAGTCGCGGTTGGTGATCTGCCCGTGCTCGTCCGGAAGGAACACCGGCTGCTCGTTCCAGCCGCGGTGCAGCCACCGGTGCCCGGGCATATGGCTCACGTCCGGCATGGATACACGGCGGAACCGATCCGGGAAGATCTGGTACGTCACGCCGCGCCCGAACCAGTCCGGGGCGGGGGAGGGCTCGTATACCGTCAGCTGCCAGCGTGCCGCCTTCTCCGGCGCGTCCTGCACGCCATTTTTGCCGTACCACACGCAGCGCCCGTCCACGTCCGTCAGGCGGAAGCAGTACCAGCACAGCTCACCGCCAGCCGGCGCGGTGTATGTGCCGGCGAAGCCGCCCTCCGCCGGCGGCAGGGCGCACGTGTCCTCCGTGCCTGCGAACTCCCGGAGCACCAGCAGCTCGCAGCCGTAGTAGGTGTCGTCCGCCAGCGCAAAGCGCACTTCGGCGCCGCAGGGGACGGCGCCGAAGGGGTCTTTATAATGTTTGTCTCTCGAATTGAAATAGGGTCCCATGTGTGCCTCTTGTCTCTATAACAGATTTACCGCATCAGCGCGTCCTCGCCGGCGGCGGTTGCGCCGGTGCCGTCCCGGGTGAACCAGGCGTTGATGATGTCCACGGCCGCATTGGCCAGCAGACTGCCGCTGCCGCCCTTCTCCACCACGATGGCGATGGCGATCTCCGGATCGTCATAGGGGGCGTAGGCCACAAAGGTGCCGTTGGCGATATCCGTACCCACCTGGGCCGAGCCGGTCTTGGCGCCGGCCTCCACCACACAGCGGGAAAAGGCGCTCCGCAGGGAGTCGTAGGTCAGATCGTGCATACCCTTGGTCACCGCCGCCATGGTGCTGTCCGAGATGTTCAGGTCGTTCAGCGGCCCCTTGCCATATACGCCGACAACTCGTGAATTATCATAAGACTTTACGTTTTTCAGAAGATGCGCCTCATAGTGCTCGCCGCCGGATACCAGCGTAGCCACATAGTTGGCCAGCTGCAGGGGGGTGAACAGGTTGTAGGACTGGCCGATGGCCGCCGTGATGGTCTGGCCGTCGGTCCACTCCCGGTCGTGGGCCTCCGCCCACTCCGGGGAGGCCAGCACGCCGCTGACGTCACCGATCTCAATGCCCGTGGACTGCCCCAGGCCGAAGGCTGTGGCGTACTCGTCCAGCTTCTTGATGCCTGTCAACCGGCCCACCTCGTAGTAGAAGTAGTTGCAGGAGTCCACGATGGCCTGACTGACGTTGATGCGCCCGTGGGTGGTGTGGGCCTGCCGCCAGATCCAGCACATGGGCTGCGGGTCCACATAGTAGGTGTAGATACCCTTGTCCTCAATGATCGTACTGGGGGTGATGATGCCCTCCTCCAGCGCCGCCACGGACGTGCACAGCTTGAAGGTGGAGCCGGGGGCGTACACGCCCTGGGTGGCCCGGTTAAACATGGGCAGGCGTTCGTCCTTAACCAGCTCCTCATAGTCCTGGTTGAACGTCTCCAGATCGTAGGTGGGGTAGCTGGCCATGGCCAGTACCTCGCCGGTGCCGACCTGAATGACCGCCGCCGCGCCGCCGCGCTCGTTGCTGTCCTTGTCGATCATGCCCTGAATGGTACTGGCCAGCGTGTCCTCAACCACCTGCTGCAGGTCGATGTCGATGGTCAGCGCCACGGTGCCGCCGGGCTGGGGCTCCCGGGTGTACAGCTCGCCGGTGATCTTGCCGTTCTCGTCGGTGGTGATGAGCCGCTTGCCGTCCTTGCCGTGGAGATATTCCTCAAAGGCCTTCTCCACGCCGTCCTTGCCCACCAGGTCATTCATATTGTAGCCCTTGTCGGCGTAGCCCACATAGCCGGTGCTCTCGTCGCTGCGCCACTCCTCCTGCCATATGGCGCCCACGGTGCCCAGAATGTGTGCCGCCAGCTTGGTGTTGTACACCCGCGCCGCCGCTGTCTTGATGGTCACGCCCCGGTACTTTCCGTCGGTGATGCGGCCCAGCAGCTCCGTGGATACATCCTCGGCAAAGGTGTAGCTGCTGCGCCCGTCCAGTTCATACCGCACGCCCACGATCAGACGCGCCTGCGCGTCGGTATAGCTGTCGTCGACCTTGTAGAGCTTCCGCATAGCGGCCAGCACTTCCGCGCTGCCGCCGTCCGTGGGCAGCTTGTTGTCGTCCAGATACTCCCGGAAGCTCTCGGTCAGGCTTTTGCTGGTCAGCTGGGGAGAGGACCCTGTGGTCATGGGCAGGGTGTCGTTCCATGTGACGCCCTGCTCCTGACACAGCTGTATCAGCTGCCAGATGGCGTCGTTCAGCGCGGCCTCGTCCTTGCCGAAGCTGCTCTTGTCTACCACCAGCGTATAGGCCAGCCGGTTGCTCACCAGCACCTTGCCATTCCGGTCGGTGATGATGCCCCGGGAGGCGGTCACCGTTTCGCTGGCGGTGTTGCTGGTGATGGATCTGGCCCGATTTTCGCTGCCGTGCACCACCTGTGCGTCATACAGCACCGCAAAAAACAGCACCAGAAACGCACAGAAAAACCCCAGCAGCACATATACCCGCCGCCGGGAGGGGTGAGGATTTTTCATCATAGCTTGGTTCTCCTATGGTCATTCGCTCAGTGTCCGCCGCTGTGCCCACCGGAACAGCGGGTGCGCTGCCGCCGCGAAGGGCAGCGATACCGCCAGCTCCCTGCCCAGCAGCAGGCCCGCCGCGGTCAGCCCTGCGCCGCTGTGTCCCGCCAGCACCGCCATGTGCAGCAGTCCGCAGAGCAGCATACATACGCCTGTCACCACCAGCGAGCACACCACGCCCGCCATGATGACCTGCCCGCTCAGCAGCCACGCTGCCGCCGCGCCAAGCAGGAACGCCAGCGCGTAAAAGCACGGCAGGCCCGCCACCGGCGAGAGAAGGTCGCACGCCAGCCCGAAAAATACCGCGTACAGCAGCGCCTGCTCGTTGCGCTCCAGCGTGGCCGGTATCACCGCGATGGCCGGCAGCAGGAACGGGTGCACGCCCCATACCCGCACGTATACCAGCACCAGCCCCTGCAGCAGTGCCAGCGCCAGCGCGCACAGACAGTACAATATCCACTTCAGCAGTATCGCCCGCCGTGTCATAGCCGTCCTCCGTCATTGGATCACGTCAAAATCCGTGATAATAAACATCTCCTGTATCGCCGCCACATCGCACTTGGGCGAGAGCACCGCGTACCGCGCCAGCCCGCCGTCATCCGTCTGCACGGACTCCACCGTACCGATCACCAGACCGGCGGGATAGTAGCCGCCCAGTCCGGACGTGACGATCACATCGCCCTTGATCAGGTTCGCGCTGTCGCTGAGGTATTGCAGCCGCAGCCTGCCCTCGGACATCAGCGCCAGGTCGCCGCCGGCCACCGCCGTCTCGCCGGTGCGGAATACCCGCGCGCCGAACTGGGAGTCCGTGTCCAGCACCGTGGACAGCCGGCACCAGTTCAGGCCCACGTCTGTGACCACACCCACCAGGTTCCCGGCGCTGTCCACCGCGCAGTCGCCTATGGCCACACCGTGCTGACTGCCCCGGTCCAGCACCAGCGTGCTGGCCCAGTTGGACACGTCGCGCTGGGTGACGCGGGCCGCCTCGAACACCAGGTCGCTGCGCTGCTGCCGCAGGCCCAGCAGCTGGCGCAGCTCTTTATTCTCGGTCGCCGCCGGCTCCATCTGCCGCAGCTGCTCCTCCAGCTCCGCGATCTGCTGCCGCAGCTCGTCGTTCTCCTGCTGCAGGGTCTCCACGTCCTCAAACCGCTGGCTAATGCCGCCGACCCAGCCCGCCACGGCGGAACCCGCCGCCCGGAAGGGCGAGGCGATCACGCCCAGGGCGTTGTGCAGCAGCCCCGTTCCGGAGCTCAGGGCCGACACCACGCACAGCACCACCGCGATGGTGGCCGCCGCGGCCAGCAGCCATATTCCCGTTTTCGTAAAAAATCGCTTCATGTGTCGTTTGTTCCTCTCTGAAGTCTCCCCCGGCAGGGGAGGCGGCAGCGCACCCTCTCAGAGGGAGCGAAAGGGGCATTATCCCAGCAGCTGTATCCCGAATTCGCCCAGCATCTCCGCCAGCAGCACCACCGGCAGCCCCATCACGTTGAAAAAGTCGCCGTCGATGCGCTCCACCAGCAGCGCGCCCTGCCCCTGTACGCCGTAGGCCCCGGCCTTGTCCATGGGCTCGCCCCCGGCGATGTAGGCCTTCAGCTCCCGCTGTGTGGCCGGACGGAAATACACGTCCGTGTGCTGGGCGCGGGTCAGGGCTTTCTCCCCCTGCCGCACCGTCACACCGGTACAGACGGTGTGGCGCCGACCCTGCAGGGCCGTCAGCATTTGCAGGGCCTCCGCCTCGTCGGCGGGCTTGCCCAGCTTCTTGTCGTCCAGAAACACCATCGTATCCGCCGTGATGACGATCTCATCCGCGTCGGACGCCACCGCCTGGGATTTCTCCCGGGAGATGTAGCACACCGTCTCCTCCGGCGTCAGCCCGGCGGGGAAGTATTCCTCCACCTCCGGCACCCGGACGGTAAAGTCGGTGATGCCCATCCGACGCAAAAGCTCCTGCCGCCGGGGTGACCCGGAGGCCAGCACGATCTTTGCCATATACGTCACCTGCCTGTGGAGCCGAAGCCGCCGGCGCCCCGGTCCGTCTCGTCCAGGTCCTCCGCTACCGTCACCGTGGGCTGCACCACCGTCACCACCATCAGCTGGGCGATCCGGTCCCCGGGCTGCACCGTGTACGGTTCGCTTCCCAGGTTTACCAGCCCCACGCCGATCTCGCCCCGGTAGTCGCTGTCGATGACGCCCACGCCGTTGGAAAGGCACACGCCCTTCTTGATGCCCAGCCCGCTGCGGGCGAACACCAGCGCCGCGTAGTCCGCCGACGGCAGGGCGATGGCGATGCCGGTGGGCACCAGCCGCCGTTCCCCGGCTGCCAGCGTCACCGCCTCGTCGATGCAGGCACACAGGTCCATGCAGGCCGCGCCGGCGGTGGCAAAGCGGGGGAGGGGTATCTCCGTCCCGATCTTGGGGGACAGGGCCTTGATCTTCAGCTCCATAGTAACACCTTTTTCTCCTGAAATTGAATACGGTTTGTAAATTATAACGAGTGTTATACCATTTGTTTTACTCTACGCCCCGGTAGAACAGCCCGCGTGTGCTGTTGTCGTCGGCGGTGACGGTCCCGGCCCTGTGGGCGCGGAGAAGCGCCGCGCACTCCGCCGCCGTCTCTGTGGTAAACCGCAGGCGTCCGTACCGCAGGCCGCACCGGAACACCTCCGGCTTGTCCGCCAGCACCAGTGTCTTTCCGTTCTCGATCTCGCACCGGCACCCGTAGGCGCACAGCACCGGGAACTGCTCGCCCCGCCGGTCGGTCAGCACGCTGCCCGCCCCATGGGCGCAGCCCACGCTGTTCTTCGTCACGCAGTTTTCGGTGATCATCAGCGGCAGGCGGCCATAGACAAGGGCCTCGCAGTCCGCATATTTTCCCAGGTCCCGCACCTGCTGCCACCGCAGCTCAAAGCTGGCCGTCACGGACGACAGCCCCTGCTCCTGCCAGAAGCGCACCGCCCGGCTGTTGTACACGTTCAGGCCGAAGTCGCCGCGGAGCGTTTTGCCCAGTCCCTTCACGATGGCCAGATGGCCCAGGTTGCCGATGGCCGCGGAGGCGACCTCCGGGTGCCGCTGCAGAATATCCCGGAACACCGGTTCGTCCGCCGTGCGGAATATCCGGGGCAGCACCGCGCAGAACTCCGCCTGCCCGATATAGGGCATCAGGTCCATCTTATCCAGCAGCTCCGCCGGGATATACACGATGGCGGGCCGTTCCGCCAGCAGCTCGGCCGTCAGCTGATCGGGCCTGCTGATGGACACGGTAAAGTCCAGCTCCGCTGCGCCCGCCGGGGCCTCCGGCAGGGGAGAGGCGGGCAGCTCACGGCGCTTCGGAGTGTCCATCCGCCGATCCGCCAGCTCGTCCAGCAGCTCCCGCCGCAGCGCGTTCACCGCGCTGGCGGACACCATCAGCCCATCGTCCAGCTCTATTTCGATCTGATCCGCCGCGAACACCGTGCCGCCGGTCTTGGTCAGCCGCTGCCGCAGTTCCTCCTCCGTCACGGCGCGGTTTCGCGCCTCCTCCGGCACGTTGCCCGTAGCCATGCCTATGGCCACGCCGTTCCGGACGGCGCACGCGCCGCTCAGCCGCACCGGTTCGCCCCGGCGCACCGTCAGCCGCAGGTTCACCGGTATTTTCCGGTTCTCTTTTCCGTTTTCGTATGTCTCACGGGCCGCGGCGAACAGCGCCTTCGGCTCCGGTACGTTCTCCGGCCGGGTGCCGAACATGGCTCTGCCCTTTTTACCAAGCCAGTAGCCGTCGGTGAAGCCGCTGCGGGAGAAGGCTTGCTCCAGCGCCCGGGACTCCTCCGCCGTGGGCAGTCGCCTTTCGTCCAGCAGGCGGCGGTAGATGCCCGTTACCACGGCCACGTATTCCGGCCGCTTCAGCCGCCCCTCGATCTTCAGGCAATCCACGCCCATAGACGCCATATCCCGCAGATAGGCGGACAGGTTGGCGTCCTTCAGGCTCAGGGGATGCGCGTCCCGGCAGGGGCCGTTCACGCCGTAGGGCAGACGGCAGGGCTGGGCGCAGGCGCCCCGGTTGCCGCTGCGCTGTCCCAGCACGGCGCTCATCTCGCACTGGCCGGAGTAGCACATACACAGCGCCCCGTGGCCGAACACCTCGATCTCCGCGCCGCAGCCGGCGCAGATCTCCCGTACCTCGTCCCGGTCCAGCTCCCGGGCCAGCACCACGCGCTCCATGCCCAACGCCGCGGCCGCATTGGCGCCGCCCAGCGTGAACAGGCTCATCTGCGTGCTGGCGTGAAGAGGCAGGTCCGGCACGATCTCCTTTGCCAGGGTCAGCAGGCCCCAGTCCTGCACCAGCACCGCGTCCACGCCCATGGCGCTGGCCTTCCGCAGCGCCGCGGCCGCCCCGGGCAGCTCCCGGTCGGTCAGCAGGGTGTTCAGGGTCAAAAAGACCCGCACGCCCCGCAGATGGCAATACCGCACCGCCGACGCGAATTCCTCGTCGGTAAAGTTTTTCGCGCTCCGCCGCGCGTTGAACGCACCGAAGCCCATATACACCGCGTCCGCGCCGTTCTGCACCGCGGCGGTCAGCGCCTCATATCCCCCCGCGGGGGCCAAAAGCTCCATCATCACCGGCGGTTGTTCTGGTTTTGGGCGTTCTGCAGCTTCCGGCGCAGCTCAGCGGCCTCGTTCTTGGCGCGGCTGGCCTCGTCCAGATAGGTCTTTACCTGCCGGCGCAGATTTTCCGCGCCCTCCTGCGCCTTGGTGAGCTGGTCCGCCAGATTGACCGCCGCCAGCACCGCCGCCGCGTCACGGCTCATGTGGGCGCTGTCCATCAGCTTCTGCATCTCCGCATCCACCATGTTGCCGATCTTCTCCATGTAGGCGGCATCCTCCTCCGCTACGAGGATGTACTCCGTGCCGCAGATAGACATCGTTACCCGGTTCGCCATGCCAAAACCCTCCTTAATTCATTTCGTTGGGTATATATACTTATACAAATAGCATTATACCACAAAACCCGCCGGAGAAAAGTCTATTTTGGCGAAAAGCGGAAATTTGTAAAAAGTTGTCCCGCCCCGCTTTACGCCGACCCCTTTTTCGTGTAGAATGGAGAGCACGAATGAGAGGGGAGGTCATCGCCATGGACGGCTATATACTTCGGAACAGGCAGGAGCAGCTGGCGCTGCCCGCCGATGCGGCCGACAAGCTGCTGCAAAGCGGGCAGGGCGACGCCGCCCTGCTGTATCTGGCCCTGCGCCGCTTCGGCCGGGGCGTCACACCGGAGGAGCTGGAAAAGGTCCTGCCCATCAGCCGCCTGCGGATCGACGCGGCGGAGAAGGTCCTTCAGGACCTGGACCTGCTGCCTCGACCGGCCCGCCAGGCACCGCCCGATCCGGCGGACGAACGCCCGGTCTACACCGCCCAGGACATCGCCGGACTGCTGACGGACAACGAAGGCTTCCGCCTGCTGGTGCCACAGACGGAGCAGCAGCTGGGCAAGAAGCTCCGCACCGCCGACTTGCAGATATTGGCCGGCCTTTACGACGATTTGGGTATGCCCGCCGACGTGATCTATCTCCTGGTGTGTCACTGTGTCGAACGGGCCCGCAGCCAGTGGGGCGAGGGCAGACGACCAACCATGCGCCAAGTCGAAAAAGAGGGCTATCGCTGGGCACAGCTTGGCATATTTGACCAGAATTCTGCTGCGGTATACCTGAAAAAATGGGCAGAGCGCAACAGGAAGTACACTTCCTATTTGTCGAATTTACGAATTCTTAACAGGCCGCCGGTGGAGGCCGAACGCCGCTACATCGACCAGTGGATGGACATGGGCTTCCCACCGGAGACGGTGGCTCTGGCCTATGAGCGCACGGTGTTCTACAAGAAGGACCTGAACTGGCGCTATCTTAACGGCATCCTGCGCCGCTGGCACGACGCCGGCTGGCATACGCCCCACCAGGTGGAGCAGGGCGAGGTGGCCGGCAAGCGGCCCGCTGCCGCCGGTAAGTCCGCCGCCCCCGCCGGGGACAAGGACGCCTGGATGCGCCGCTATATCAAGAGGTGAGAGTATGTCATACGACGGTATCATCATGCAGCGGGCCATTGCCCGCTTTGACCAGGCCCGCCAGCGTCGGGAGGCCGAGCTGGACCAGCGCCGCCGGGAGGTCTTTGCCCGCCAGCCCCGCCTGCGGGACATCGACCGCACCCTCCGCACCACCATGAGCCGCATCGTGGCCGCCGCCGCCAAAAAGGGCGAGGACCCGCTGCCCGCCCTGCGGGTCCTGCGGGACGAAAATCTCTCCCTGCAGCGCGAGCGCGCCGCCCTGCTGGAGGACATGGGCTATCCCGCCGACTATCTGGAGGACAAGCCTGCCTGCTCCCTCTGCGGCGACACCGGCTATACCCGGTCCGGCGTCTGCGCCTGCCTGAAGCAGTACTACGCCCGCGAACAGCTGGCGGAGCTCTCCCGGCTTCTTCCCTTGGGCGAGGCCCGGTTCGACACCTTCCGCTTTGACCTGTATGACAGCGCCGTGTGGGACAGCTACGGCGTTTCGCCCCGGGCCAACATGGAGCGCAACTTCGATGTCTGCCGGGACTTTGCCCGCCAGTTCTCCCGGGGCAGCGGCAGCCTGCTGCTCTCCGGCGGCACCGGTCTGGGCAAGACGTTCCTCTCCGCCTGCATCGCTCGGGAGGTCAGCGACGCCGGCTTCTCCGTGGTCTACGACACCGCGATCAGCGTTTTCTCCCGCTATGAGGACGCCAAATTCCGCCCCGACGAGGTCAGCGATGCCGACGTCCGCCGCTGCGAGAGCTGCGACCTGCTGATCCTGGACGACCTGGGCACCGAGATGACCACCGCCTTTGTCCAGAGCGCCCTCTATCAGATCGTCAACGGCCGTATGCTCTCCGGCAGGTCCACCATCATCAGCACCAACCTGGCCCCGGAGGAGCTGGGCCATCGCTACGGCGCGCCCATCCTCTCCCGTATCGAGGGTGCCTACCAGATCCTGCCCTTCTTCGGCGAGGATATCCGCACAAAGCAGTGACCGCCGCACCCGTCCCGACAGGGGCGGGTGCATTTTTTTATTTCCCGACGGTCTTCGCCCGCTTTCGACAGGCCTCCCGCCGTACAATAGGCGAAAAAAGGAGGCGACCGCCATGAAAAAAGACCAGAAGACCGATTTCCTCTCTACCCGTGTGCGATACATACCCATCAACGATATCCGTCCCAATCCCCAGCAGCCCCGCCGCCGGTTCGACTCGGAGAGTTTGCAGGAGCTGGCGGCCAGTATCGCCGCCTACGGCATTCTGCAGCCCATCACCGTCCGGCAGCAGGGCGCAGTCTACGAGCTGGTGGCCGGCGAGCGCCGCTGGCGGGCGGCGCGGATCGCCGGGCTGCGGCAGGTGCCCTGTCTGCTGGCCCGGGTGGATGAGGAGGACGCCGCCCTGCTGGCCCTGATCGAGAACCTCCAGCGCCGCGACCTGGACTACATGGAGGAGGCGGCCGCCATCGCCCGCCTGCTCCGCCGCTACGGCCTCAGTCAGCAGCAGGCGGCGGAAAGGCTGGGCCGCAGCCAGTCCGCCGTGGCCAACAAGCTGCGTCTGCTCCGGTTGGAGGAGCCGGTGGCGGAGGCTCTGCACCGCTACGGCCTGACCGAGCGCCACGCCCGTGCCCTCCTGCGTCTGGAGGACCCGGAGCAGCGCCTTGCCGCCGTCGA
>ENA-UONV01002939-UONV01002939.1-human-gut-metagenome-genome-assembly--contig:-CS4-NODE-2939-length-11961-cov-4.597346_pt1 | contig 11961 bp, 9 predicted proteins | sample MGYA00242461_ERZ724008 | MGnify/ENA metagenome assembly ERZ724008 | reverse complement strand
CTAACTTACATTTATTATTATACGAGGAGGTAAAAAAATGGCATACGTCTCAGTCCCGAAAGACCTTACAGTCGTAAAGACAAAGGTACTATTCGGCTTAACCAAGCGACAGCTAATATGCTTTTCAGGCGGCGCCCTTGTCGGACTGCCGCTTTTCTTTCTGCTCAAAAGCTTCACATCGGTAAGCATAGCTTCCATCTGCATGATTCTTGTTATGCTGCCGTTTTTCATGATGGCGATGTACCAAAGAAACGGCGTTCCTATGGAAAAGCTCGCGGCAAACATAATTAGAGTGTACTTCATCCGCCCTAAGCGGAGAATGTACGAAACAAATAACTTTTATTCAGCCGTAGAACGGCAATACAGATTAGATAAGGAAGTGATGGCTATTGAAAAAGAAACTAACACGCACTCAAAGAAAGCAGATATCAGAAGCGGTATCAAGAGCAAAGGGCGGTGACAGTAAGCGTCTTTCCGCTCAGGACAGCATACCGTTTCAGAGAATGTTCCCCGACGGTATATGCAGGGTGTCAGATAAGTTCTACACCAAAACCGTTCAGTTTCAGGATATAAACTATCAGCTCAATCAGAATGAGGATAAAACCGCAATCTTCGACGGTTGGTGCGACTTTCTCAACTACTTCGACAGCTCAATTAAATTCGAGCTGTCTTTTTTGAACCTCTGCGCAAATCAGGAGAGCTTTGAAAAAAGCGTAGTAATACCTCCGCAGGGCGACGGCTTTGACGACTTAAGACAGGAGTACACCGAAATGCTTGAAAGCCAGCTTGCTAAAGGCAACAACGGTCTTATCAAGACAAAGTATCTCACTTTCGGAATAGAGGCAGACAGCGCAAAGTCGGCTAAACCAAGGCTTGAAAGAATTGAAACAGATATACTTAATAACTTCAAGCGTTTGGGAGTTCATGCTCAGCCGCTAAACGGTGCAGATCGGCTCGGAGTTCTGCACCGTATCTTCCACATGGACAGTCACGAAAAGTTCTCTTTTTCATGGGATTGGCTGCCGCAGTCGGGGCTTTCGGTCAAAGACTATATAGCTCCGTCATCATTTGAGTTTGCTAAAGGAAATTCATTTGCAGTCGGCAATACGTTGGGTGCGGTATCCTTTTTGCAGATACTTGCACCTGAGCTTAACGACCGTATGCTTGCGGAGTTTTTAGATATGGAAAGCTCTCTTATCGTAACCATGCACATACAATCCCTCGACCAAGTGAACGCCATCAAGACCATCAAGCGAAAGATAACAGACCTTGACGGTATGAGGATTCAGGAGCAGAAAAAGGCTGTAAGAGCCGGATATGACATGGATATAATTCCTTCTGACCTCGCCACATACGGAAACGAAGCAAAAAAAATACTTCAGGATTTGCAGTCAAGAAACGAAAGAATGTTTTTAGTAACATTTCTCGTCCTGAACACTGCCGAATCGAAGCAGCAGTTAGACAACAATGTGTTTCAGGCAAGCTCTATTGCTCAGAAATATAACTGCGCTCTTACACGCTTGGATTTCAGACAGGAAGAAGGGCTGATGAGCAGTCTGCCTTTAGGTCTTAATCAGGTTGAAATCAAGCGTGGATTAACCACTTCGGGAACGGCAATATTCATCCCCTTTACCACTCAGGAGCTTTTCCAGACAGGCAATGAAGCTCTTTACTGTGGGCTTAACGCTCTATCAAGCAATCTTATTCTGGTTGACAGAAAACAGCTTAAGAATCCAAACGGACTTATTCTCGGCACACCCGGTTCGGGCAAGTCGTTTTCTGCCAAGCGTGAGATATTCAATGTGTTCTTGGTTACTAATGACGATATAATCATATGCGACCCGGAATCCGAGTATGGGGCTTTGGTTGAACGTTTAGGCTCTGAGGGACAGGTAATACATCTCTCTCCCAATTCTGCGGATTATCTCAATCCATTAGATATTAATATGTACTACTCGGACGATGAAAGTCCCTTAAGCTTAAAATCCGACTTCATCTTGTCTCTCTGCGAGCTTATTGTGGACGGAAAGAATGGGCTTCAGCCGGTTGAGAAAACAGTTATTGACCGCTGTGTTCGTACAATCTACAGAAGTTACATCAACGACCCTTGTCCCGAAAATATGCCCATCCTTGAGGACTTATACAACGAGCTTCGCAGGCAGGAGGAAAAGGAAGCGCAGTATATAGCCACCGCCCTTGAAATCTATGTTCATGGCTCTTTGAACGTCTTTAATCATAGAACGAATATAAACATTCAAAGTCGGGTTGTATCCTTCGACATAAAGGAGTTAGGAAAACAGTTAAAAAAGATTGGTATGCTTATCGTTCAGGACGCTGTGTGGAACAGGGTAACAATAAACCGTGAAGCTAAGAAGTCAACAAGGTATTACATCGACGAAATGCACCTTCTTCTCAAAGAGGAACAGACAGCGGCGTACACCGTTGAGATATGGAAGCGTTTTAGAAAATGGGGCGGTATTCCTACCGGTATCACGCAGAACGTCAAGGACTTGCTTGCTTCAAGAGAAGTCGAGAACATCTTTGAGAACTCCGACTACATATATATGCTGAATCAGGCATCGGGAGACAGGCAGATTCTTGCCAAGCAGCTTAATATCTCGCCTCATCAGCTATCCTATGTCACCCACAGCGGCGAGGGCGAAGGGCTTTTGTTTTATGGGGATGTTATTCTGCCGTTCGTGGACAGGTTCCCGAAGGATACGGAGCTGTATAGGATAATGACCACCAGATTAATTGAAACCTGATGCTGCATAAGATTTTTATTGCATATAAACACATGAAATATATGCAGTAATTATTGACTTACTGCATATATTAGGGTATAATAATATGCAGAAAGCAGGTGCATATATGCTATGAGAAAATTCGATTACTCTTTTCTGAACAATGGTTTGCTTCCGGCGGGACTTGTAAATCTCACTGCAAGCATAGCTTCCTTAAAGACAATGGCAGGAGTCAGAAAAGATGATTATGCTAACGTTTTTACCGAGCTTGAAGCTATCGCCAAGATACAGTCTATCAAAAGTTCAAACGCCATCGAGGGCATTGTTACCACAGACGACCGAATAGCAGCCATAGCCAGCGGCAGCAGCGCTCCATTGAATCACAACGAAGCCGAAATTGCAGGATACAGAGACGCTCTCAATGAAATCCATCTTGGCTATGAGCATATAGACTTCCGGGAAAGAGACATACTAAGGCTTCATGAAATCATGATGTCCTTTACGGGATATGAGTACGGCGGGCAGTACAAGACCGACGACAACGTTATTCTTGAAGAGGATTCCAAGGGCGGTCGCAGAGTGCGTTTTCGTCCCACTCCTGCCGGCGAAACTCCGCAGGATATGGAACAGCTTGAGCTTGCGTATATGGAAGCAAGAAGTGATGCAAATATAAACCAGCTTCTATTAATCCCTTGCGTGATCTTAGACTTTCTCTGCATACATCCGTTCAGAGATGGCAATGGCAGGATGTCGCGCTTACTGTCACTGCTTTTGCTTTACAAAAATGGCTATGACGCAGGAAAGTATGTATCCTTTGAAGAGCAGATAAACAACTACAAGGGAATGTATTACGAAGCCCTGAAGCAGTCCTCGGATGGCTGGGAAAAGGGTGAAAACAGCTATTTCCCGTTTATCGAGAATTTTCTGTCTATGCTGTATCTCTGCTACAAGGAGCTTGACAAGCGGTTTGCGGTTGTCAACGGCAGAAGAATTACCAAGAAAGCAAGGGTTGAAGCGACCGTACTAAACAGTCTCACGCCAATATCCAAGAAGGATATATGCAAAATACTGCCCGATGTCAGCCCGACAACAGTCGAAGCCGTTTTAGGGGCAATGGTGAAAAGCGGAGCGATCAAGAAAATAGGAAGCTCTCAGTCTACTCGATACATCAGAAGCTGATACAATAAAATATCAGTACAAATGCCGAATGGTTTCTAAGGGAATCATTCGGTTTTTTATTGAAAGGAAAAGCACATGAAAAGAAAACCTACCGCCTTGAAGTTCACCGACGCTGAGATAGACGGTACTTCTCTTAAGGAACATAGTAAGAGCGAAAAGCCAAAAGAGCCGCAAGCTCCCGACCCATCCAAGAGAGCACATCGGAGAAAGAAACGAGCCGCCGTGAACCATTCCAAGCAGGCTAAGAGCCGCAATGCAAGCCGGTTTTGTATCCGCAGCCCTGCCCTCGGCAAGGAGGATAGCCTCGGTTGTTCTGCGGACAAAGCCCGGCGTGCATATCTCCGCTTTGAAGAAGAGCGAGTTAAGAAGCCTTCTAAGCTCAATCACGCTGTCAAAAAGCTGCCGAATGAAACCGCAATCTCAATGCTTCGGAGCAATATACAAAGCGAATCGGAGGACAACAGCGAGGTTCAAGCTGTGGACACTGCTCTCGGAGCGGTTCAAACTATCAACCAATTATCCCATGATTCTAAGCGGTCTAAGGAGTTCGAGGATAACAGGAGTTCGGAATATTCGAGCAGCCGTTCAAGTAATACAGTACGGGATGGGGATACATATTCAAGTCCCAAATCAAGACAAAAAGCCTCTATCAAGAAAGACTACGCAAAGAAAGCCAAGGACAATGCAGATAATGCAAAGTCCGCTTCTGAAAAAGCCTCAAAGACCGCTTCTAAGATAAGAAATGAAGTAAGAAAGATAGCCGAATACATAAAGACGCACAAAGAGATTTTGGGGATAATCGCATTTATCGCTCTACTCGCCGTTTTAATGCTTGGGCTTGCGTCCTCATGCTCGGTGTTTGTGCAGTCGGGAGTGTCGGGGTTAGGTGTTTCAACATATCCATCCAAGGATGAAGATATGCTATCGGCGGAATCACATTATTCTGCTCTTGAAGAAGCTTTGAATCAGGAAATTCAGGACTACGAGCTTACTCACTCATATGATGAGTATATCTACGATCTCGACGAAATAGGTCACGACCCCTATGTTCTCATCTCTGCGCTGACTGCTATCTATGGAGGAGAATGGACTGCTGAGGACGTGTCCGACCTTATCCAGACCATATTTGAAGCTCAATATGTCCTCACAGAAAATGTAGTCACCGAAACGAGGTATACAACGGATTATGTTACCGAGTACCAATGGTTGTGGAACGGCTACTGGGGACAGTATGTTCTTACTCCGGTTACGACCGAGGTTCAGGTGCCTTATGATTACTACATCTGTACGGTTACTCTTGAAAGCAAGGATTTAGAGGAGGTTGTTACCGAAATGATGACAGATGAACAGGAGCTTGTGTATCTAATATACATTGAAATGAAAGGCAACCGACCCGACCTATTTAATGAATAAAGAAAGGATTTTTTAAATGAACATTGAAAGCAAAATTGCAAAAATAACAGCAGAGCGTGACGAGTGCCGTGCGAAATCTAAGAAGTACGCCGACCGTGCCAAGGAGCTTGACGAAAAGCTCCTCGACCTTGAAAACACAAGCATTGTCGGAATGGTTCGTGAAAGCGGCTTGACCCCTGCCGAGCTTGCGGAGCTTATCTCGCTTCTTAAGGATAATCCCGCAAAGGCTGTAAACGAAAGGACAAAGGATGATGAAAATGAGTAGAATTATGGCTTTTTTAATGGCTGTGCTGATGGTTTTGCCCTCTGCAACAGCGGTTGTTTATGCCGCTGACGGCTCGGTTGACGAAGATGACTACGAAATAATCCTCGAAGATGAGTGCCTGCGCGGTGTCGGGGACTGCCGACAGCCCTTCGTGAGCGTAGCTCCCGAGCCGGAGACTAAGCCGGTTACTACGGTTAAGTCGGAAAGCAAACCTACCACGACAAAAAAGCCTACGGTTACAACTCCAAAAGTAACCGAGAAAAAGCCGGCGGTCACTACTGTCAACACAACAGAGCCGAAGCCGATTGTTACATCCGCTCCCGAAGCGACAAAGCCTGTTGTAACTACAACAGCTTCCGAGATTTCAACTCCAGTCACTACATCAGACCCCGAAAAAGAGCCGTCCTCAACCGAGGGTGGCTCTTTGGATTTGGGTGGTATGTTCTCCGAACTCTTAGATATATTCGGGGATATGGATTTTGAATTGGGAGATTTAGGCGGTTATCCTATTAGCGGCTTTGGCACAGATACGCCTCTCACTCCCGACGGCAATATGTCCTTAGTTGACGATATATATCAGGATGAAAGCTATGACGAGGGAGAACAAAGGGTTATACAGTCAAAGCAGTTTATCATCGTACAGACTAAATCGGGAAACAGCTTCTACATAATAATCGACCGTTCCAAGGACGGCGAAAACGTCTATTTCCTGAATCTTGTTGATGAATCGGACTTGCTTTCGCTTATGGAGGAAGCTCCCGAAGCTCCCGCCGAGCCTGAAAAGCCTGCGGAGTGTATTTGCAAGGACAAGGATAAATGCGAATTAGGTGCAGTAAATGCAGAATGTGAGGTTTGCAAAATGGATTTGACTAAGTGTTTAGGAAAGGAAAAGCCCAAGGAAGAAGTAAAGCCTGATGGGGCTGAAAAGGAAGCTCCCAAGAAAGAAAAGAAATCGGTCAATCCTGCGCTTTTGCTTCTGCCTTTGCTTGCATTAGCCGGCGGCGGGGTTTATTGGTTCTTTAAGATAAGAAAGCCCAAGCTGAAAAATGTCCGTAATCCTGATGACTATGACTTTGGAGACGATTCCGAAGGTGATTATAGCGAGGAAGAAGTAATAGACGACGAAACAGAGGATGAGACTGAGGGAGAGATGTAGCAGGGGTTCAATAATGCTCAATTTGTGTCATCACCGCTGACACAAATCGATATACCGCACAGCACCAAATCACCTTATTCGGCAAAATAAAACCAATTACCCGTCGTAACTTCACGGCGGGTAATTCAGTTAAGAATATTCATTGAATATATCATTATACAATCTCTTGTCCATCAAGGGATTGTTTTTTATGAAAGGATTTATTATGAAATCAACTAACAACTTTACTTTTCCTGCAACTCCATATAAGCTAATCATCACCGAAAAGCCCTCGGTAGCACAGTCAATAGCTATGGTATTGGGAGCTAAAAACCGTAAGGATGGGTACTTTGAGGGTGGCGGATACATAGTAAGCTGGTGTCTGGGACATCTTTTCGAGCTTGCAAGAGCTGAAAGCTATGGCGAAAAATATGCCAAATGGAAGCGCGAGGATTTGCCTATCATTCCCGCAAAGTGGCAGTTTGTCCTTTCAAAAGGCAAAGAAGAACGCTTTGCAATCTTGCGTGAGCTTATGCTGAGAACTGACGTTACAGAAGTAATATCCGCCTGCGACGCAGGACGTGAGGGTGAACTCATCTTCCGCACTGTATACTACATGGCGGGCTGTACAAAGCCCATGAAAAGACTCTGGATTTCATCCATGGAGGATGAAACTATACGAAACGGCTTTGCCACTCTTAAGCCCGGAAGCGACTACGACGGGCTTTACAATGCCGCCCTTTGCAGAGCAAAGGCAGATTGGATTGTCGGGATAAACGCTACAAGGCTGTTTTCTACCACCTATCACCGAACACTGAACGTTGGCAGGGTTTTGTCTCCTACGCTTGCAATGCTTGTTGAGCGTGAAGCTCAGATTTCGGGATTCACTCCTAAGAGCTTCTACACGGTAAATGTAACTGCACATGGCATTAATGCTGTTTCAGAATGGTTTTAGGATATGTCCGACGCCGGCTGACTTGCGGATTTGTGTATGTTTAATTCTTTGGTGGTTCGTTCTGTAGAGAAAAAAGAAAAATCCGAAAAAGCACCATTGCTTTACGACCTTACCACCCTTCAACGAGAAGCAAACAGGCTCTTGGGCTACACCGCTCAGCAGACGCTCGACTATTTGCAGTCGCTCTATGAAAAGAAGCTATGCACCTATCCGAGAACGGACAGCCGTTATCTTACCGAGGATATGCAAAAAATCGTCCCCGAAATTGTCAAGGCAGCGTTGCAGATTTGCAACTTTCCTTCAAAAAATGCTGACGAGTTGCAGATTCTGCAAATTTGCAACAGCTCCAAAGTCACCGACCATCACGCTATTATCCCAACCATAGCAGTTGCAGCGGCTGATGTTTCTGCTTTACCTAAAGGTGAGCGTGAGATACTTATGCTTGTAGCAAAGAGACTTGTTGCTTCCGTGTCTGAAAGCTATAGATATGCTGAGACAATTGTTACATTGGATTGCGGAGGTGCTGCCTTAACCGCCAAGGGTAAGACCGTTCTTGAAAAAGGCTGGAAGCGTGACAATATAGAGGACAATCCTTTACCCAAGCTTACAGAGGGCGAAGTTCTCGATGTAGAAGATATCACAGTCAAAGAAGGAAAGACTACTCCTCCCAAGCGCTTCACCGAGGACACATTGCTTGCTGCTATGGAATCGGCTGGTAAGGAAGATATGCCCGATGACGCAGAACGAAAAGGCATAGGTACTCCTGCAACAAGGGCGAGTATTCTTGAAAAGCTGGTTGCAACAGGCTTTGCGAAGCGTGAAAAGACTTCACTTATCCCCGCAGGCTGTGGAAGCTCGCTTGTGGCGGTGCTTCCCGAAGAATTGCAGTCTCCGCTTCTTACCGCAGAATGGGAGCTTGAATTAAAGGCGGTTGAAAAGGGTGAGATGTCCCCAGAGCAGTTTATGTCCGGTATATCCGAAATGATTGCGGAAATAGTAAAGACATATACGCCGGTCAAGGGAAGCGAAGCGCTGTTTCCGTCTGACAGGGATGTAATCGGCAAATGCCCTCGGTGCGGCGGGGACGTCACAGAGAGCAAGCTCGGGTTCTTCTGCGAGCATTCAGACTGCCGCTTCGGGCTTTGGAAGGACAACAGGTTCTTCAGCTCCAAGCGTGTAGCGCTGAATAAGAAGGTCGCTATCGCTTTGCTTGCCGACGGCAAGGTTCACATGGATAAGCTCTATTCTGAAAAGACCGGAAAGGAATATTCAGCAGATGTAGTTTTGGTGGATAATGGCGAAGCTGTACGCTTCAAGCTCGAATTTACAGATAAAAAAGCTTAAGGAGGAAAGAGATATGCTTATGTTTGTTTTAGGATGTATGGTTGGAGGGTTTATTGGTGTGGTCGCTATGTGAAGTACTAATTTTCGTCTGAAATGAAAGCAAAAAATCGGGCACAAAACCGCTGTACGATGGGTTTTGCACCAGATTTTTTGTACATTTCTAGACGAAAATAAGTACATTTTTACAGTAAGCGGTCAGCAGTCGAGACTTGAGGAAGAAAGACAGAATAACAAAGTGTGAGATGAATTGAAAAAATGCTCCTGCATGGGTTTTACCTGTGCGGGAGCGTTTTAATAGGAGGAAGATATATGGCAGAATCAGAAAAACAAAACATGGCAGAACCCGAAAAGCCCAACATCAAGGAACAGCTCGCCGAAATAACCGCCCGCATAGAGGACGGCATAAAGGATTTGTTTCAGTCGGACAAGTATGCGCAGTATCTTAAAACGATGTCCCGTTTCCATAACTACAGCTTCAACAATACCATGCTCATCTTCATGCAGAAGCCTAACGCCACCGCTGTGGCAGGCTTTAAGGCGTGGCAGGAGCAGTTTGAAAGACAGGTCAAAAAGGGTGAAAAGGGCATACGGATTATTGCTCCGTCCCCTTACAAAAAGAAAATATCCGAGCCGAAGTTAGACCCTGACACCGACTTGCCGCTCAGAGACAAGGACGGAAAAATCATCTACGAGGAAACGGTCATAAGGATACCGGCATACAAGCCTGTATCTGTCTTTGATGTATCTCAGACATATGGCAAGCCCCTCCCGACAATAGTTTCTTCTCTTGACGGCACAGTTGAACACTATGAAGCGTTTATGGAGGCTGTTAAGCGTACATCTCCCGTTCCCATTGACTTTAAGCCGCTGCGTGAAGGGTTAGACGGCTTCTTTGACGCAAGCGCTCAGAGCATCACCCTGCGTGAGGGCATGAGTGAAACACAGACGGTCTGTGCTGCAATTCATGAAATAGGACACGCAAAGCTGCATAACTATGAAAAGCAAAAGGAAGAAGAGACTTCAAAGGACGAGAACGCAGAACCTCCCAAAAAGAAAGACCGCAGGACGGAGGAGGTTGAAGCCGAAAGCGTTGCCTTTGCGGTATGCGCATATTTCGGCATTGAAACAGGCGAAAACAGCTTCGGGTACATAGCAACTTGGAGTCAAAGCAAAGAACTTACCGAACTGAAATCCAGTCTTGACACCATTCGTCAGGCGGCTTCGGAAATAATTAACGGCGTGGAAGAAAACTTTGAGGAAGTCTGCAAGGAACGTGGAATAGATTTGAGAATAGATCTGAGCAGTGAAGCGAAATCCGAAGATATTCCCGAAATACCTTCCGATTCGGAAACCGAGCGGCTGTATCTCATAGATAACTCGATTTATCTTCATCTTCAAACCACCGACAGCGGCTATGACTACACCCTTTACGACAAAGAAAACATGAAAGAAAGAGACGGCGGGCAGTTAGATTCCCCGCAAATACCTTTCTCATCTGCAAGGCAGGAGGTCTGCAAGTTGCATGACATAAAAGCAAGCTCCATAGACATTGTTTCTCTTGACCTACTCGAAAATCTTACGGATAGTCAAGCGAAAACCGCAGAGCCGGAACGGACGGTTACTATCTATCAGCTTAACGACACTCCCGAAGCGGAACAAATGCGGTTTATGCGGCTTGACTATATGAAGAAGAACAATCTTTCAATAGATATAGGCAAGTACAACGAGATATATACCTGTCCCATGAAGGACGGCGAAAGCCTTGACACGGTTTAATGTTGACCGTCCGGCAGACTTTAAGGGACGCTCTTTAAGCGTTTCAGATGTTGTATCTATCCGTGAAAACGGAAAGGATACTGCATACTTTGTTGACTGCTTCGGATTCAAGGAAATCCCGGATTTCTTTAAGGATATGGCTGTGAGAGAAAAGAAGCCATCTGTTCTTAAGCAGCTTAAGGACTGCAAGCAGAGCGCAAACAAGCCCAGAACTATGCCCAAGCCTCAAAAGGCAAAAGAAACGGAGGTATTATGATGTTTACTTATGAGGAGATTAACCTGATGTGTATTTATGACACAAGCTCACGCAAGGGGCTGATTGCTGAGCTTACTAAGATGAGGAAATACCTTGAGCCTGATGAAGTCGAGATATTGGAGCTGACGGATTCGGCTATACGCAAGCTCAGAAGTATTTCAGATGAGGAGTTTGAGGAGTTGGAGTTGGTGCCGGATTTTGAGGAGGATGAATGACGCTCGTATTTCTATTACGGATTCAGGTGATTATGCACCTTTTTTCGGAATAGAATTCTCAGATAACTTGTAGCGTAGCAAAAACTAAATATAAAAAATCAAAGGAGGCAGTTTCCCGCCTCCTCATCATGAAAGCCCAGCCGGTTTGAGCTTCTGCGAGAGGCTTGGCTGGTTCTATCAAATCTATTATATGCAATACGGCACTATATATTTCACTCAAAGTGCAAAATGAGCTGCCCAATCTGAGGTAAAATTCATACGAGCTAAATCCACAACACTCGAATATTCCGAAACAAGGGCATTAAATTCTTTGACGAAGTCAACCCACAAGCTGTCATTTGGGCGAAGGTACTTCATAGCTAACATTACCTGATAAAGACCATTGAATCTTGGCTGTGGTCCTGTTCGGTCGATAGATATCAAATCCGGCGTTGTGGTAATAACCCGATTGTAAAGTCTGCTGTTATGTGCGCACATATTTCTGAGAACGCTTACGGCATGAACCCATGAAGCAAACATTACTTTGCTCGGCACAGCAAGATTGCCCTTTGGTGTTTTGTACTTATAGTACTCTGCGAGCTTTGAATAGGCAGAGCCGCTGCCGGTTTTCAGATTCTTAATAAGCTTGTCCAGTTTCAGCACATAGGTAAGTAGAAAATGTCAGCACATAGGTAAGTGC
>ENA-UONV01002938-UONV01002938.1-human-gut-metagenome-genome-assembly--contig:-CS4-NODE-2938-length-11966-cov-4.328856_pt1 | contig 11966 bp, 14 predicted proteins | sample MGYA00242461_ERZ724008 | MGnify/ENA metagenome assembly ERZ724008 | reverse complement strand
AGCAATGAACTATTCAGGCCAGCCGGGTGGTGGCAGTATGCATGGAATGGCTCTTCCGGATGCGCTGGAAGCGATAGCGAATGACAGCGCACATATCGAACACGAAAGAAATCGGATAAGAGCTCTGCAGAAGAGACGGCGCAGTTTGATTAAGGCAGCCCAATTTCTTGACGGAATCGAACAGCAGGTTTTTGTGTATCGTGTTCTATATGCAATGACACAGGAAACCGCGGCGGAAACAATCGGTGTGTCCACAAGACAACTGCAACGTGTCGAAAAAGATATGAAAACAAACTCCGATATATTCTCACTGTGATGTGAAAAGTGCAAAATTTTGATTCACGTTTTGGTTCAAAAAAATGATAGCTTTTATGATAACGTGAATCGTGCAAAAACTCAGTAAAATCAAGGCTTTGACGGCAATTTGATTTTTGAAAATCATGTCGTGTTTTATGTCGTGTTTTTGTCGTAAAATATGTCGTGTTTTTGTCGTGTTTAATATGATATAATGAGTATAGTCAAAAGTGTGTGAAGCAATCCTGATGAGGGTTGCTTTTTTCTTTGAACAAAGAGGTGAAGGATGAATACAGTTGAACCAATCCGTGACCTTGAGACAGTGTTGGACATTGCAGATTATCTTAAGGTCAGGAATAAAAGGGATTATGTAATGTTCATGTTTGGAATATATTCCGGACTGAGGATATCAGACATATTACAGTTTCGTGTCCGCGATGTGCGGGACAAGGATTTTATATGCCAGAGGGAAAAGAAAACGAAAAAGGAAAAGAGATTCCCAATTAACAAAGAGCTAAAAGCAATTATAGCTGATTACATTACAGATAAGAGAGACTTTGAGTTCCTTTTTAAGTCACCGGGTAAGCCCAACCAGCGAATAAGCTGTCAGCAGGCATATAACATACTAAGCTCTGCGGGGAAGCAGTTCGGGCTTGACAGCATAGGCACTCACACACTGCGAAAGACCTTTGGATATCACATGTATAAACAGACAGGTGACGCAGCCCTCATAATGGACATTCTTAATCACTGTGATATTCATTATACATTAAGATACATAGGCGTCAATCAGGACTGTAAGAACAAGGCTTATAATGGTCTGTCTTTTAAGAGATAGGCTATTTTTTTATGCCAAAATGAGACTGGAAAACGGCAGGTCTTTTTTATTTTGCCTATGACTTGACATATTTAGCACTTGTCAAATGGTGGGTACGATTTTTTCGTGACATTCTATAGGTAGAAAATGAAATCAGGAGCACTTGACAGAATACTAGATATGTCAACACCTTTTATGACGATTGTAGACGCATTGCAAGAACGAATGTTCGAGAAAAATCCCCGAAAAGAACATAGGTTCTTCTGCGCCGGAAATAGAGTTGCGGGTTCGGCGAGCCCGAAATTTTTCTAGGCACAGAAATTTTTTAATGGAAACTGCCGTTTCCGTTTGAGGGAGGTAATATGATATGACGAATAAGACAAACGATACTTCAGAGGTTGTAATAGACAGTTTTAAGACAACGGATATCAGTGCCATCACGGTAAACTCCGCAACACTTGAGAAGATTCTTCAGCTATCAGATCGAAGGATAAGACAGCTTGCCGAGGAGAACATCATAATTAGAGCTGCCAAGGGGCGTTATAAGCTTATGGAGAGCATAAGCAATTATATTCTTACACTCAAGGTATCACTGGAAGCAGGCAATACCCAGTCAGCGGATGGAGAGCTTGACCTTGAGGAGGAGAAGGCGATACACGAGCGTGTCAAGCGGCACATCTCGGAACTTAAGCTGCTGACCATGCAGGGCGAACTTCACAAGTCAGAGGATGTAGAGCGTGTCATGACAGATATGCTTGTGTCCATTAAGACAAAGCTGCTTTCAATGCCCTCCAAGCTTGCACCGATACTTGTTTCAAGAGGCGACATCGATTTTGTAAAAAGGACTATAAATTCGGAGGTGCTTGAAATACTCAGTGAACTCAAAGATTACAACCCCAAGGATTTCTATGATGATGAGTATGTAGACAAGGGAGACGATGATGAGGACATCGATGAAGAAGGTTGACAGGAAAACGGTGCGACTTTTTAAGAAAATTGCAACGATATTATCACCGCCACCTGTGTTGACGGTAAGTCAATGGGCGGATGAATACAGGAGATTATCACCTGAGGCATCGGCTGAGCCGGGGCGATGGAACACCGACAGAGCTCCATACCAGAGAGCTATCATGGATGCAGTTAATGATGCGAGGTGCGAAGATATTATCATAATGTCTTCGGCACAGGTCGGAAAGACAGAGCTTATCCTTAACATAATAGGCTATTATATAGATTACGACCCATCTCCGATATTAGTGCTACAGCCAACTCTTGAGATGGCACAGACATTTTCAAAGGACAGACTTGCTCCGATGCTCCGCGATACACCTGCACTCAAGGGGAAGGTCAAGGATGCCCGGTCAAGGGATTCGGGAAATACTATTCTGCATAAGACATTTCCGGGTGGACACATAACGATGGTTGGAGCCAATTCGGCAGCAGGTCTTGCTTCACGACCTATTAAGGTTGTGCTTATGGATGAGGTTGACCGATACCCGGCATCAGCCGGAACAGAGGGCGACCCGATTAAGCTTGCTGAAAAGCGTACAACAACTTTCTGGAACCGAAAAAAAATAAAAGTCTCAACACCGACCATTAAAGGACGGTCTCCGATTGAGAAGGAGTTCTTAACATCGTCTATGGAAGAATGGAATGTACCCTGTCCGTGTTGTGGAAAGTATCAGCCTTATGAGTGGGGGAGAATACACTTCTCCGATGTGACGATGGAATGTAAGTACTGCTTGGAACATATAAGCGAGAGAGACTGGAAAAGCAATCCGGGGAAATGGGTTGCTGCAAAAGAAAATAATAAAAAAAGAGGATTCCATCTCAATGAGCTGGCTTCGCCGTGGAAGCACTGGGAGGAGATTATTGAGGACTTCAAGGAAGCCGACAGGGATAGAAAACAAGGAGATATCGAGAAGCTTAAGACTTTTGTTAACACAGCACTGGGAGAGCCTTGGGAAGAAAGAGGGGAAGCTGCAGATGATAATGTACTTCTATCAAGGAGAGAGAGGTACAACGCAGACCTTCCGGATGGAGTGCTCCTTGTGACTGCCGGAGTTGATGTTCAGGACGATAGACTTGAGATTGAGATTACCGGCTGGGGAAAGGGATATGAGAGCTGGGGCATTTTGTACAAGAAAATAAATGGAAGCCCGGAGCTTGATTCGACATGGGATAAGTTGGAACAGTTCCTTGACACAGAGTTATATTTTGAAAACGGAAATTCATTGCTTATTGCCGCCACCTGTATTGATACAGGTGGCCATTTTACTACGGAAGTTTATAAATTCCTTAAGCGGATGGAGCGCAAGCAGAAGAAGATTTTCGGTATTAAGGGTATGGGTGGAGAGGGAATACCACTGATAAACAAGGTATCCACTAATAATGTTGAAAAGGTCCGGATTTTCATACTTGGAGTTGATTCAGGAAAGGAAATCCTGATGACACGACTTAAGACGGTTGATGAAGGACCGGGTTACTGTCATTTTCCAATCAATGCCGACAGAGGCTATGATGAGACGTATATTAAGGGCTTGACAAGCGAACAGAGAGTTGTGTCTGTTAAGGATAACAGAGCAACACTTAAATGGGTTAAGAAGTCGGGTACAAGAAATGAGCCGCTTGACCTCAGGAACTACTCAACGGCAGCAGCCGAGATATTAAGACCTGATTGGGACGTCCTTGAAAAGAAAATCCGGCAGGGAATAAATTACATGAAAAAGCAGCCGCCTAAAGAGCGGCAGAAACGAAAAGGCGTTGTAAACAGCGGAATACAGGTGTGAGAGGCGGTGAAGAAAATGGCAAATGAAGCATTAGAGAGAGCAAGAAGAAGGCTTGAGTTATATTATAAGGCGGAGGAGGCGATTCTCACTGGTCAGGAATATACAATCGGCTCCAAGAAGCTGAGAAGAGCAGATTTATCGGACGTTCAGGCAATGATTTCAAAACTTGAGAAGGATGTTAAGGCATTGAATAGCGGAGGAAAGAACAGGGCAGTCCGCGCGGTACCGCTTGATATCTAGGAGGTTAAAATGAATGTAATTGATAAAATGGTGGCTGTAATCAATCCTGTAAGAGCATTAGAGCGCGAGAAAGCGCGGTGCCGCTTAGGTATAATACAGAAATTTTACAATAGCGGTTATGACGAGGGAGGTGCCTCACATGATAAGAACTCAATGCGCGGGTGGAGGGCATCAAGTAAGTCACCGCAGGAGGATATAGACAGGAACCTTGATACGCTCAGGCAGCGAAGCAGGAGCCTGATGATGTCGGCGCCGATCGCGGTATCTGCAATCAAAACTAACAGAACTAATATAGTTGGAATGGGGCTGAGGCTTAGACCAACAATAGACCGCGAGGTATTAGGAATTTCGGATGAAGAGGCTAAGCGTTGGGAGAAGAAGACACAGAGGGAGTTTGAACTGTGGGCGAAATCGAAACAGTGTGATGCAACCAAGGTAAATAATTTCTATGAAATGCAGCAGATTGTATGCATGTCTTGGCTTACCAACGGAGACGCTGTTGGTCTTATCGAATATTGTGATGAGGAAAAGGCTTTTATGCCGTATGAACTGCGAATCCACCTTATCGAATCGGATAAGGTGTGTAATCCACAATCCACGGGTGCCTATGTGAATCTGTGGGAGACGAATCCTGAAAATGGAAACAGGATATACAACGGTGTGGAGATAGATGATAAGGGAGCAGTTGTAGCATATCACATCTGTAATACATACCCGAACTCGGCACTTGTGGCACAGAAAAAGTGGGTTCGTGTGAAAGCCTTCGGAGAGAGAACAGGGATGCCGAATGTGCTAATGATATTTGAGAGCGAGCGTGCTGAACAGTACCGTGGAGTTCCATATCTTGCACCTGTGATAGAAGCATTGAAGCAGCTCACAAGATATAGTGAAGCTGAAATTATGGCAGCGGTCATCAATGGCTTTTTTACTGTGTTCATAACATCTGAAAAAAGTACGTCTGAAATGCCTTTTACCGGGATTGCTGGCGATGATGAGGATGACTATGATACAGAAAATAGTTACGGACTTGGGCCGGGAATGATTAATGTGCTTGCTCCGGGTGAGGACATCAAGATGGCTGACCCTTCGCACCCTAATTCCAACTTCGATGCATTCACAGCGGCGTACGCTAAGTACATAGGTGCCGCACTTGAAATCCCCTCAGAACTGTTGCTCAAGCAGTTCGGTTCAAGCTATTCTGCATCCAAAGCAGCACTTGAAGAGGCATGGAAAGCTTTTAAGATGCGACGTGCATGGCTTATTGACGATTTCTGCAAACCAGTGTACGAAATCTGGCTTACTGAGGCGATAGCTAAGGGGCGTATTAAGGCTCCGGGTTTTTATCTTGATGCATCGTTAAGAGAGGCGTGGTGTAAATGTGCGTGGAATGGTCCGGCACAGGGTATGCTTGACCCACTCAAAGAGATAAAGGCTGCCAAAGGACGCGTTGACCTTGGAGTTTCAACAAGAGAGATTGAGGCGATGGAGATGAACGGCGGTAACTTTGATGACAACGCGGCACAGCTAAGGCATGAAGCATTAAAAATGGGTGTGATAAACAGTTTGCTTAACAATACTGACGAAACAGCCCATGACCAAAATAAGGAGGATGAGAATGGCGAAAGTTAGTATTAAAGGTGCCATCGTGGCAAATGACGACAAATGGATTTATGATTACTTCGGCATGAATGCCACATGCCCGGCGGATATTCATAATGCTATCAAGGAGGCAGCAGGTGCTGACCTTGAAGTAGAAATCAATTCCGGTGGTGGCGATGTAATAGCCGGAAATGAGATATATACAGCTCTTAGAATGTACAAGGGTAATGTCACCTGCATAATTGTCGGAATGGCTGCATCGGCTGCATCATACATCGCAACAGCAAGAAAATGCATGATGACTCCTGTCGGGCTGTACATGATTCACAATGCTTCAGGCAGTGCTTCGGGTGATTATCATGCTTTGGACAAGGGCTCAGAGATTCTGCAGACAGTTAATAAAGCGATTACTGCGGCATACGTCGAAAAGACATCAATGAGCCAGGAGAAAATCTTAGAGCTCATGGACAAGGAAACATGGCTTACCGCTGATGAGGCGGTTGCTTATGGCTTCGTAGATTCGATAATTGAAAATCAGGAAAATAAGACAGCCAATCAGACGATTGGTTTTTTTAATGAGAAAAATTTGATTGCAGTATATAACAGTACACAGATTCTTGACCGTGAGACGATTGAGAAAACCAGAAAGATGCTGTTAAGCCCTTCGGATAAAGTTAAAAACGCCACTTCGGAACAGGTAGTTTCGGATAGTGTTTTAATAAATAAAAAGAAAGCAGAGGTAAAAAAGGAAATGGATGAGACAGAAAACAGAAACATTTCTACAGTTGATGAGCTTGTGGCTAATTATCCTGAGCTTGTTCAGCAGATAAGGGCTGCCGCCGCCACAGATGCGACAAAGGCAGAGAATGAGCGTTTAAGAGCAATAGATGATATTGCAGCTCAGATACCGAGCGAGATGGTCAACGAGGCGAAATATGGAGCTAACAGGATTACAGCGGAGGAACTCGCTTTTAATGCGTTTAAGAAAAATGTGGCAATGGCAGGTGAAGCGTTCAGCAATCTCAGACATGATGTAGCCGAGTCAGGAACAGCAACAGTCGCATCATCAGCCAATTCAGGAATGGCAGATGACCAGTCCAAGCTTGACAGCAAGGACAAAGTGAAAAATCTTGCCAATCTTTTACAGAGAAAGTAGAGGTGAATCAGATGGGTGAAAATCTTTATAAGGAAATAGGAAATTTTACACCGGACAAATTGATTGCCGGTAATGCGATTCCTCTTACCGCCAAAGGAATCACGGTTGCAAAAGGACAGGGGGTGCTTAAGAGAGGCACGCTTCTTGGCATCGCACATGATAAGACTCATAAGCAGACTGATACCACAGAGACCTATGAGGGAGGAAGTGGCTCTCAGACGGATACAATAGGAGTTGACTGCATCCTGTGCGAGGATATAGATGCAACCGATAGGGCGGTTATTACATCAGGTTATGCTACAGGTGAGTTTAATAGCGGTGCTATTATTCTTCCGGCTGAGAAGCATGTTGAGACACATGAGCAGGAGCTTCGCAAGCTTGGATTGTATATCAAAACTGTTCAGGAATATTAGAAGGAGGATTGAAAGATGGCAGATTACACCACAAGAGAGATGGTAGAAGCGATTGAGCTTGTACCACCTGTGAGAAATTTTTTGACAAGAACATTTTTTCCGCTTGAACGCACACATGTATCTGAGAAGATTGAGGTTGATGTAAAGAAGGGCAAGCGTGTTATGGCTCCATTCGTATCACCAAGAATAGGTGGCAAGGTAATAACCAGACAGGGCTTCCAGACAAATGAGTTTACTACACCGAGAATTGCACCAGAGCGTATCATGACTGTTGATGATATTTCTAAGAGAGCTTTTGGAGAGAATGTATACAGCAGGAAAACTCCTTCTGAAAGGGAGGATGAGCTTCTTGTCAATGACTTAAGAGAATTAGATGATGCCATACAGCGTAGAATTGAATGGATGAGCCGTCAGGTTATCTTTGAGGGTAAGCTTGATGTGGAGGACAGGGAAGCGGGCGTTGATTTCCAGATTGACTATGGATTTAAGAATATAACAGTGCTCACTTCTGACAAGTACTGGAGTTTATCTACAGTTAATCCGATGCCGCTGTTAAAAAAAGAGCGTCGAAGAATTATTAAGGAGTCAGGAAGAACACCGGATATGCTCCTGTTTGCTGAGGATACGATTGATACATTCATTGACAATCCATTTATTAAGGATGCCATGAATATTCGCAACATGCAGAATATCGAGATTAAGCCAAGAATCATAGATGATGCACTTACGTTCTATGGCAGGATTGCTTCACTTGGTTTTGATATTTATTCTTACAACGAGAGCTTTATCAATGATGAAGGCGAGGAGGAAGACACCATTCCGTCAGGTGCATGTCTCATGGCAAGTTCCAAGGGAATTGGCAGTCTTGAGTTCGGTCTTATAACACAGATTGAGGACAAAAAGTTCCAGTCTTACGAGGCTAAGCAGGTTCCGAAAATTTATTGTGCTGAGAAATCAGAGGTGAAGAGTATCCGTCTTACATCCAGGCCGCTTCCAAAGCCGGATGACATTGCAAGCTGGTCAGTAATCTATCCTAACGGTAAGGGTGAATAAGGAGGCAATATGATAAAAGCGAGAGTAAACGTCATTACATCTAAAGCGGAGTATAAGCCGGGGGACATCATCAAGGAGAAGCTTAGTTCTGCAGACTTGGCTTATTTAAAGAAAAATAAGTTCATTATTGTGGAGTACGAGCCTGCATCAGTAGATGGGGAATCCTATGAGCATGAGGATGACTTTGAGGGATTCGGATATAGTGAAGGCGAGCAGGAGAGCGGAATAGAATATATGGACGAGCCGGCACTGCAGAAGCTTAAAAAGGATGAGCTTGTCGAGTACGCTGACAAGCTTGGTCTTGAACTCGATGAGTCGCTGCTCAAAAGTGAGCTCATAGAGGCAATCCTTAACTATGTTGAGGAAAATTCCGCTGAGTAGGTGAGCCTATGGGATTTAAAGAACAGCTTCAAGAGGATATGAATACCGTTTTTTTCAATCCTGAGGAGTTCGCTGAGCAGCATTTGATTAATGGGGATAATGTGAATATCGTTGTGGATAATGATACGCTTGCGGAATTTTTTACGAGGAAACAGGTACATGTAGAACAGATATTCACAGATTCCATTATGTTCTATGTCCGAAAATGTGACTTGGGCTTTGAGCCGGTACCAGGACAGTATATCAATTATGATGGCTGTGGGTATCTCATCACAGATGTAAAGACTGACGATGACAGTTATACCATTGTATTGGGGGCGAATGAGGCATGATAGATGTTGATATCGAAATAAGTAAGTCTGATATTAAGAGTATTCGGCAGAGGTTAGGGCAATTCGAGGGTAAGGCACCTGATGTGTTATCGAGAGCCATTAATCGTACTGTTTCATCTGTTAAAACAGAGATAAAACGTGAGGCATCTAGGAAATATACCATTACTCAACAGGCTATAGGAAAAACTCTTAAAGATAGAAAGGCAAGCCCTAAGGATTTAAAGGGATATGTAAAGTCAACAGGCTCTGTGATTCCGTTAATCAAATTCAGAGTGTCTCCTCAAAGAACAGTAATGTACGATGATGACGGAAAGCCTAATCCATCTCATTATTCGGCTGCAGTTTTTAAAGGTCAAGGTTTAAAGCCACTCGACCGAAATCCTAAAGCATTTGCGGCGATTATGCCAAATAAAAAAGGCGATGATCATGGTGGGGTGTTTGAACGTACAGGGAGAAAGTCAAGAAAAAATCCCAATAGGGAGGCAATAGCAGAGCGATTTGGTCCTTCTGTGCCGCACATGATTAATAATAAATATGTTATTGATAGGATTAAAAACAAAGCGGATGATACTATGATGAAGAGAATCGATGCTGAAATCAATTATATTCTTTCAAGGGGGTAGATAGGTGACAGAGATAGATTTAATTGATGGCTTGGCAGTTGAAGTAAAAGAAGCTCTTAAAAATTACAGGCTCCGTACTGCAAAAGAAAATCTTGTACCCATTAATGTCTACACGCAGAATTTACCTCTGAAAAAGGAGAAGGGGGATGAAAGGCAGTATCCTTATGTGCTGATATGTTTTGATGATGAAAGCATCGAAACTAAAGAATCTCCTATGAATGTTTCGGTATATTTTATCATCGGAATTATTGATAAAACGGAGGATAAGCAGGGCTACAGGGATGTGCTCCAGATTGCAAATCTCATTTATCAGTATCTTTTCAGAAAAGGGATTATTGCAAAAGCATTCAGACCGTCATATCCGTTTAAAATTGCATTGCAGCAGGATGACACGTATCCGTATTACTTCGGAGGCATCGAGAGCGTGTGGGAGATGCCTGTAATTGAAGAGGAGGACAAATTTATATGAGTCAGTGCATGTATATAGGCCCGGCAGTGCCTGGAGTAGTAAAAAACAGCACAATATTTATAGGGGAGCTCCCGGCTAGGCTTAATAAGCTTATCGAGGAGCTCCCTTGCGTTAGGAATTTAATAGTCCCTATTGACAAGCTCACTAGGGCAAAGCAGGCATTATCTGAGCATGGAAGCGTTGAGAATGTTTCCTATGGACAGGTTTTGAACTATAAGAAGGGAGAGAGAGACTGATGTCAATTTATAAACATGGAATAAGCACCACAAGAAAAGCGACGGCGATGACAGCACCTGTTACTGCAGATGCTAATGTTACTGTTGTAATCGGAACAGCTCCGGTGAATATGTGCGGTGATCCTTATAGTGCTGCCAATAAGCCTGTGGCAGCTTATACAAAAGCGGATGCAATTAAGAAGATGGGATGGAGCGAGGATTTTAAGAGCTACACAATATGTCAGAGCATGTATGCGGCATTCAATGTATTTGCTGTTGCTCCACTTGTTGTGATTAATGTGCTTGATCCTAACAATCAGAAGCATGTGGCGGCTGTGATTGCCACGGCTTATGACGTAGCCAACAAGAAGGCATTAATCAATGTTGAGGGTATTCTGCTTGATACGATTGAGATTACAACAACAGAGGGAACACCTCTTAGCAAGGACACGGACTATGTAGCATCGTTTGCTGACGATGGCACAGTTATTATCGGTTTTACTGATGAAGGAGCTGTCAAGGCAGGAGTGAGCGTCAAGGTGGCTTACACAAAGCTCAATCCGGCTGGTGTGACTTATGAGGATATCATAGGCGGCTACAATGTATCGACAAGAACCAAAAAGGGATTAGAGGTTATTGCTGATATATATCCTAAGCTCGGAATTGTTCCGGGAACACTTATTGCTCCTGGCTTTTCACAGAATCCGGCGGTTAATACGGCAATGACTGCTAAGGCTAACCTGATTTACGGCATGTTTTCCTGCAAGGTTATCAGTGATATAGACTGTTCAAGTTCCGGCGCTGATTCCATTGATAAGGTTAAAGAGTGGAAAAATAATAATGCATATTCAGACCGCCGTACCTTTGCTGTGTGGCCAAAGGTAAATGTAGATGGTTATAATTATTATTTTTCGGCTCAGCTTGCAGCCCTTTTACAGAGGCTTGCAGCAGATAACAGCGGCGTACCTTCTGATTCATGCGATAACAAGGGGCTTAAGATAAGCGGTCTTGTAATTGAGGATGGCTCAGAAGTCAGCTTCGATATGGACGAAGCTAACGATTACTGCAACGCAAATGGGGTAATCACTGCTGTCAATATTGATGGTTTCCTTGCTTGGGGAAACAATACATCAGTATATCCACAGTCAACGGACGTTATCGACAGATGGGTAACATCCGTAATGATGTTCGATTATATTGAAAATAACTTTAAGAGAAGCTTCTTTAACAAGATTTCAAACAAGGCAGATTACCGCGAAATTGAGGATGTAGTACTTTCAGAGAATCTTTCACTTAATGGCTTACGTGGACGAGGAGACATTGCAGGCGGCGAGATATCATTCAGCCGTGATGACAATCCTACGTCACAGATTCTTGCAGGAAAAATCACATTCAGAGAACGTATTGCTCTTTATCCGCCTATGGAAGACATCGAGAATGTGTTTGAGTTCGATCCGACAATGTTGGATGCGGCACTAGAAGGAGGAAGTAACTGATGAGTAGAAATAATGCTTATGAATTACCGGACAAGCTTAATAATTTTAATGTGTACGATGGAAAGTATAAGCTTACAGGAGTGGCATCC
>ENA-UONV01002926-UONV01002926.1-human-gut-metagenome-genome-assembly--contig:-CS4-NODE-2926-length-12018-cov-5.730252_pt1 | contig 12018 bp, 8 predicted proteins | sample MGYA00242461_ERZ724008 | MGnify/ENA metagenome assembly ERZ724008 | reverse complement strand
GCCAAATAGTAGTTTATAAGGATTATCGGGGAGTGCTGTCAGAATTGATAGATAAGTCATATGCAAGTCAGGAAATAGTAGATTTTAATGAAGAAATTACGTTTGATGACGAAAAGATGAATAGCTTGAGGGTTGAAGTGAGGGATATTAATAATAAGACGACAGCAATTGATATTCCTTGTCTTATCGGATTTAATTATATCCAAAATTACATAATGGGGGGACAGTATTATATCAAGGGCTTTGAAGATGATCCTGATAATATCCGTCATATATTTTCTTTTAATAGAATGATGGGAATCACTCTTGAAGAAGCGTATGCCGATATTGCTGATGCAGATATCTATTTCTTTATGTATAACCAGAGTGGTTCTTGCTTGAGAATTAACTCTTTTGGGCAAACCTCAAATCAATCTCAGATGACTGGAGTAGAGTATCAGGATTTACTAAATAATATACCTTCTGTTTGGGATTGGAAAAACCGGAATGATACACGTTTATTGTTATTAAATGAAGAGGTGCATGGTTTCTCTTTTGACAATGTGACATTGTATGATTTGAACCATTTTTCTTATCCGATAACTTTAGACCGACCGTCAAGTCCGTTACCAGGAGTCGGACAGGTATACTTGGTAAAGACGGCAACTACATCATCCGCAGGTCAGAAGATAGGTTTGGTAAAGATTGAGAACTTAGTGACACCTACTAAATATTTATTTGAAAATAGATATAACTATCCGGCTTCGGCTCTTGGATATCGTAAAGCTACTACAATAACAATCAGTGTGAAATTTCCCAAATAAGGAATCCTCATAGGGAGGGGGAGGAACGTCTCTCCCCTTGTAAAGCATAAGCGTTGAAAATATTAAATAACGAAGTATATGAAAAGAATAATATGGACATTGTTGGTTTTGCTGACTTGTATAAACTCATTTGGGTTCAGGTTGGTTTCATTAGATTGTATAGATACTTTGAAAGAAGATTATGGCGGCTTACTTGCTCAGGTATTGCAAAGCAATATGGTTGTACAACAAGGTAAGCCTTTTACATTATGGGGGAATGCACCTGTGGGAGCTCTTGTTAAAGTGAAAGCTGACTGGACGAAAGAAAAATCAGTTGTAGCTGGTAGTGAGGGAGTATGGAAACTACAAATAGATGTTCCTTTAGTCCGACCAGGGGATTTTACCGCACATACAATTCTTATTTCTTGTGGGAACGAGGAAAAGAAGTTAGAGAATGTTCTTTTAGGCGAAGTGTGGTTCTTAAGTGGACAGTCAAATATGTCAATGAGTATGAAACCCTTTCTACCTTGGCACAAAGGTGTGTTAAATTATGAAACAGAAATAGAGAAAGCTAATTATCCATATATCCGTTTATATAAACAAGATAAAGCTTCGGCAGATATACCTCAATGTATTTCCTCGGGAATATGGGAAGTTTGCACTTCCAAGTCTGTTGCGGATTTTAGTGGAGTAGCTTATTATTTTGGTCGGAAAATATTTGAAAAGACTAATATTCCCGTAGGTATTGTTCTTTCTGCCTTGGGAGGAATGTCCTGCCAGTCTTTTACTCCAACCGAAACGCTGAAGTCTGACAAGGTGTTATGTGAAAAATTTTGGGATACATATATTGCTGATCCTCAAATGTCCGCAGCGAAACGACCTTCACATTTATATAACGGCATGATCCACCCTTTCATTCATTTATCTATTAAAGGATTCGGGTGGTATCAGGGAGAATCGAATGCAGGGCATCGTGAGTTGTATACATTACTCAACTCTCAGATGATAAAAGCATGGCGAGACAGGTTCAATCAAGGAGAATTGCCTTTTTATTTTGTCCAGATGACTCCGTACTCTTGGAAAAGTAAGGACTTCTATGGTGGAGGATATGCACTTTTTCGCGAAGCACAGGAACGGATATTAGATATAACATGTAATACGGATATGGTTTCAACTATGGATGTGGGAGAAATAAATACGATCCATCCGTCTGATAAAAAGACTGTGGGAGAACGTCTGGCAGCTTTGGCATTGCATTATGATTATAAAAAGGAAGGAACTTATAAAGGACCTATATACAAAAATATGAAAATAAAGGGAAATAAGGTTGTTGTGTCGTTTGACCTTGAGACTATTGGAGCAGGATTGAATACAAAGGATGGAAAATCTCCCCAGCATTTTTATTTGGCTGGAAGTGATAAGATTTTCTATAAAGCGGAGGCTAAAATAAAAGGGAATGTGGTAGAATTGGCTAGTGACAAGGTTACGGTCCCTGTTGCTGTCCGCTACGCTTTCCTTACTTATCCTATTACTAATTTTCAGAACAAAGATGGATATGCTGCCTATCCATTCCGTACTGATACTTGGAAAAATGCCCGATATGGGGAGGGACAGAAATAGCTGAGAGTAGAAATATTTGTGCTAAAGTAAGCATTTCCCCAATAAGATGTTGGGGTTGTATACAAATTTGTTAATTCATTGGATTATGAAACACAGAATACTATTGTTCCTGTTTCTTCTTTTTACAATAGGGTTGTCTGTTAATGGACAGAAATCATATAATTTTGGAGAATCCAGGTATCAAAAAGAAGGTGAACTTCCTAAGTCAAAGGTGCCATTTCAAAAGGGAGTCAGAGTACCTAAAAGGAATGAGGAAACCGTACTTAATAAAATAAATAAAACTGACTATTTATTAAGTTCGGGATGGGAATTAGCTGAATCTTCCAAGGTAATAGCTTCTCCAAAATCGTTGTTTGAGCCAGATTTGAACACTTTAGATTGGTATAATGCAGTTGTTCCAGGGACAGTGCTGACTACGCTTGTAGAACAAGGAATATATCCCGACCCTTACTGGGGATTGAATAATTTAGCGATCCCTGATTCGTTATGCCATACTGATTGGTGGTATCGGTTGGTATTTGATATTCCCCAAGCAGAATATGGAAAACGGACGTTTCTTCGTTTGGAAGGTATAAATTATAAGGCTGAGGTATGGCTTAACTATCAATTGGTTGGAAAGATGGCTGGTGCATTCTCACGTGGTGAGTTTGATGTGACAGGAATTGTTCATAATAACAAAAAAAATGTATTAGCTGTTCGTATTTTGCCACCTGATAATCCAGGTATTCCACATGAGCAGAATTCAAAGAGTCATGGAGGAAACGGTGGAGTATTATGTCTTGACGGGCCAACCTTTATAAGTTCGGAAGGCTGGGATTGGGTACCAGGTATCAGAGATAGGAATATAGGAATATGGCAGGATGTTTTATTATCCTTCAGAGGTGATATATCTATAAAAGATCCGCAAATTATTACGGACCTTCCCTTGCCTGATACATCTTCTGCTGAAATTATGGTGAAGATGGAGGTGGAAAATAGTGGTAATGAAAAACGATTAGCAGAAGTATATATACAATTGGAGGATATTGTATTAAGTAAATCATTTTCTTTGGAAGCTAACGAATGTAAACAGGTCATCTTGTCACCAAATGAGTTTCCGCAATTAAAAATCCATAATCCACGTTTGTGGTGGCCCAATGGATATGGAGAACCTGAGTTGTACAAAATCGAGTTGTCTGTATTGTTGGATAATCAAATATCGGATAAGCGGACTGTCCGTTTTGGTATTCGGGAATTGGAATATGAACTGAGTTTGTGTGATGCGGATAATGGAATTAAGCGGATGTGTTTCAATCCACTTTTAGCATATCAGGACGATGAGATGGTAATAGACAATTTGAATAAAGTGAGAGTAGGTTCTGATGTATGGGTACCTTCATTGGTGAAAAAAACGTCTAAGAAAGGCTTGATAGAAATGGAAGATAATTCGGTAGCACCTTTTATTGTGTTGAGAGTAAACGGACAACGTATATTTTGCCGGGGTGGTAATTGGGGAATGGATGATGCAATGAAAAGAGTTTCTCGTGAAAGATTGGAACCTTATTTGAGAATGCATAAAGAGCAAGGATTTACAATGATTCGTAATTGGACAGCAGAGAGTACTGAAGAACTTTTTTATGAATTATGCGATGAATATGGAATATTGGTATTTAATGATTTTGGTTTGTCAACTGAGAACATAAACTTACAGCCGTCTGATCATGATTTGTTTTTGAAAAATATAAAAGAGGTCGTAACTCGCTTTCGTAATCATCCGTCTATTGCTTTATGGTGTCCACAAAATGAAGGATTTCCTTCACGATACCTTGAAGAGGGTATGTCTGAAATAATTGTTACCTTGGATGGCACACGCCATTATTTAGGAAACTCTCGCACACTAAACAGCATAAAGAGTGGGCCGTGGCAATATATACAACCGGTAGAATATTATAAAAAAGCTAATGGCTTTGCCAGTGAGGTGGGTAGTCCATCATTGCCTACAGCGGAATCACTTCGCAAAATGATGGCAGAAGAAGATTTGTGGCCCATTGGAGATGTTTGGTATTACCATGATTGGTTAAAAGGAAAATGGGGAAATGAACCTCTGATACAAAGTTATGAAGATGGTATCAATCAGCAGTTTGGAGTATCTTCCAGTGTTGATGAATTTAGTTGGAAAGCCCAATTGATAAATTATGAGAGTTATAGGGCTATTTTTGAAGGTTGGAATAGCCGACTTTTCCAAACAACGTCCGGAGTATTACTTTGGATGAGCCATCCTGCGTGGCCAAGCATGGTTTGGCAGACATATACTTGGGATTATGAAACTCCTGGTGCTTATTGGGGTGCTAAAAAAGGATGTGAACCAGTTCATGTGCAGTACAATATGCTTACTCATGAGATTGAAGTTATAAACACAACTCTTTATTCTTTGTCTGGGTTGCAAATGTATGAAGTAAAAGATTGTTTAAACATATCGTCCAATCAAGTGAAAAAGGTGATGGAGCTTAAACGGTCGCATAATCAATCAGATTGTTATTTTATAAGATTATTGTTGAAAGATAAAGGCAATATAATATCACAGAACTTTTATTGGATGTCCGATAAAGCTCCACGCGATTTTACACCATTGAATAAGATTCCGGAGGTTATATTGGCAGGAAACAATGTTAAATTAAGGAAAGAAGGAGGTAATATTAGAGGAACTGTTATTTTAAAAAACAATACAGATAAAGTAGCTATGACTATAAAACTGAATATCCGTAATGCAAAAACTGACATGGCTTTGCTTCCTGCTTATTTTGACGATGGGTATTTTTCTTTATTGCCGGGAGAGGAGAAAAAGGTAGAGTATGAATTTCCTTTTTTAGATCAATCTACAGAACTGAAATTGACCATAGAAGGGTTTAATGTGGAACGGAGGGATATAGCTTTGCGTATCTTGTAATGCACACTTTTGATTAATTACCCGACCCTTATCAATTAATTTAATACTTTTATAACTTCCTATTTATAATACATTTGTACTTATATCGAATTTGCGTTAGAAAGAAAAATCATCCTTACTACATATCATAGTAAGGATGATTTTATGAGATCAAGGCTTTTCGGACAGTCTTTGGTTTGTAATTTTAAAGTCTTTGAAAAAGCTTTCTCTTTCGATCTGTTACTTTACGGCTTCAGCAATTCTTGCCTGAAGTTCTTCTCCATGCAGACCGCGAGCGATAATTTTGCCACTGCCATCGATCAATACAGTGTGAGGAATACTGTTTACAGCATAAAGTTGTGCACCTTCACTCTGCCAGAATTTAAGGTCGGACATTTGCGGCCAAGTCATGTTCAGCTTTTTGATGGCATCTTTCCATGCAGCGTCATCCTGGTCGAGAGATACACCTACGATTTCGAAGTTTTTACCTTTATATTTGGCATAAGTCTCTACCAGGTTAGGTATTTCACGACGGCAAGGACCGCACCAGCTTGCCCAGAAGTCAACCAATACCACTTTACCTTTACCTACGTAATCCGATAGTTTTACAGGTTTTCCATCCGGAGTCTTCATCTCGAAATCAATGAATTTCGTACCAACGGCAGTTTTTTTCTGCTTGTCAGTCAGCTCTTTTATTCTCACGATTGCTTCATCGTTCTGAAAATTAGCCGGGATTTGTTCCAGCAATTCTGTATTTTCGGCAGTGGAATTGTTGTAGAAAGTCTGTTTGAACAAGAATACTCCTACTGGGTTAGTAATATTCTTTTTTACAGCTTCTTTGATGGCATTGTCATATTGTTCCTCCAATTGAGCGCCTTCTTTCTGTTTCGCTTCTTTTTGTTCGTCACTCAATGTAGTGTCACCCATTGCTTCATAGATGGCATTCATCTTTTTGCTGATATCATTGATCTGTCCTCTGAGTTCCTGGTAAGCGTCATTGTTGGCTGTACCGGTAGCAGAGTCATCATTTTTGCTTAAGGCAATATTGATCTTTCCGTTTTCGAGGAAGAAATCAATCATCAACGGTTCTCCGTTTACTTCGCAAGTGACATAACGGCTTACTACCGAATCTTGTGTTCCTTCGAAAGTAAACGTACCCTTAGAGATCACAGCTGTATCGAGTTTGATCAGATTTCTACCATTAGCTTCTTGAAGATAAACGGTGTCACCATCGGCTGCACCTTCTACTGTACCTGTAACAACATAGCCGGCTTTGTTTCCACCAGTACAAGCTACCATACCTAAGGCTACCGTTGCAATGACTAAATGACTTAATTTTTTCATGCTTTTGTAAGATTAGTGAATAAATATTTATGCAAAGATAGATTATTTTTCTATCTGGCCTCGAAAAACACTGTTATATTAGATTAACACGTAGGTGAAAACCGCAGAAATGTGTACCTTTGCAACCCAAACTTTAGTATGAATATGCAAGAAGATAAATCCATCATTGAGGTGAGCCATGTATCGAAGTATTTTGGCGAGAAAACGGCATTGGATGATGTGAGTCTGAACGTGAAGAAGGGCGAGTTTGTCACGATACTTGGACCTTCCGGTTGCGGAAAAACCACATTGTTACGTCTCATAGCCGGTTTCCAGACAGCTTCGGAGGGCGAGATCCGAATTTCGGGTAAGGAAATAACACAAACTCCTCCCCATAAGCGTCCGGTGAACACGGTGTTTCAGAAATATGCCCTGTTTCCGCATTTGAATGTATATGACAATATTGCTTTCGGCTTGAAGCTGAAAAAAACACCGAAACAGACCATTCAGAAGAAAGTGAAAGCTGCTTTGAAGATGGTAGGGATGACGGATTATGAATATCGTGATGTTGATTCTCTTTCCGGTGGCCAGCAACAACGTGTCGCTATTGCCCGTGCCATTGTCAATGAGCCGGAAGTATTACTTTTGGATGAACCTTTGGCGGCACTTGACCTGAAAATGCGTAAGGATATGCAAATGGAGCTCAAGGAAATGCATAAATCTTTAGGAATTACGTTTGTGTACGTCACTCACGACCAGGAAGAAGCGCTTACGCTGAGCGACACGATTGTTGTGATGAGCGAAGGAAAGATTCAGCAGATAGGTACGCCGATCGATATTTATAATGAGCCTATCAACTCGTTTGTGGCGGATTTTATCGGAGAAAGTAACATCTTGAATGGTACAATGATTCATGATAAACTCGTTCGTTTCTGTGGTACGGAGTTCGAATGTGTAGACGAGGGGTTTGGTGAGAATGTTCCGGTAGATGTCGTGATCCGTCCCGAAGACTTGTATATTTTCCCGGTATCCGATATGGCACAATTGACCGGAGTGGTGGAGACTTCCATATTCAAAGGTGTACATTATGAAATGACGGTACTTTGTGGTGGTTATGAATTCCTTGTGCAGGATTATCATCATTTTGAAGTAGGAGTGGAAGTGGGGCTGCTGGTAAAACCGTTTGATATTCATATCATGAAGAAAGAGCGTGTATGCAATACTTTCGAAGGGAAAATGCTGGATGTTACTCATGTGGAATTTCTTGGCTGTAGCTTTGATTGTACTCCGGTGGAAAACATAGAACCTGACACAAACGTTAAGGTGGAAGTAGACTTTGATAAAGTGATTCTTCAGGATAACGAGGAAGACGGGGCGTTGACAGGTGAGGTGAAGTTTATCCTTTATAAAGGAGATCATTATCATTTGACTGTGTTGTCCGACTGGGACGAGAATGTGTTTGTAGATACGAATGATGTATGGGACGATGGCGACCGCGTAGGTATCACTATCCCCCCGGATGCCATTCGTGTAGTTAAAATAACCGATTAACAGGAAAGGAAGTGAATAAGAGGTTTTTAGTGTTTTTGTCATCACGTAAGAGTTGGACTCTCCCTTACATTATTTTTTCAGCGATCTTTGTGGTCATACCGTTGTTCTTAATTGTTGTGTATGCATTTACTGATGATAACGGTCATTTGACGCTCGCCAACTTTCAGAAATTCTTCGAACATCCCGAAGCTATCAATACCTTTGTCTACTCTATCGGTATTGCTATTATCACTACTATTGTTTGTATTTTGTTAGGGTATCCCGCAGCTTGGATATTGAGTAACAGTAAACTGAACCGTTCTAAAACGATGGTGGTTCTGTTTATCCTGCCGATGTGGGTAAATATCCTGGTGCGTACGTTAGCTACTGTTGCCTTATTCGACTTTTTCAGTGTGCCGCTGGGTGAGGGGGCATTGATATTCGGTATGGTCTACAATTTTATCCCTTTCATGATTTATCCTATCTACAACACTTTGCAGAAGATGGATCATAGTTATATTGAGGCTGCGCAAGATTTGGGAGCCAATCCTCTGCAAGTCTTTCTGAAAGCGGTTCTTCCACTTTCTATGCCGGGAGTCATGAGTGGTATCATGATGGTGTTTATGCCGACGATTTCGACTTTTGCCATTGCCGAACTGTTGACAATGAACAATATCAAACTTTTCGGTACAACGATTCAGGAGAATATCAATAATAGTATGTGGAACTACGGGGCGGCGCTTTCGCTTATCATGCTGTTGCTGATTGCAGCTACTTCCTTGTTCAGTACGGATGATAAAGATAACGCTAACGAAGGAGGAGGATTATGGTAAAGAAGATACTGGCTCAGGCTTATTTATGGATATTGCTGTTGTTGCTTTATTCTCCTATTGTGATTATTGTCATCTATTCATTTACCGAAGCAAAAGTACTGGGCAACTGGACGGGCTTTTCCACTAAGCTTTACACCTCGCTTTTCACTACGGGCACACATCACTCTTTGATGAATGCCTTGATTAATACGATCACTATCGCTCTGCTTGCCGCAACCGCCTCTACGTTGTTGGGGAGTGTGGCCGCTATCGGTATCTTTAACATGAAATCCCGTTCGCGTAAGGCGATTGGTTTTGTGAATAGCATTCCTATTCTGAATGGCGATATTATTACCGGTATTTCGCTTTTCCTTTTGTTCGTTTCAGTGGGGATTACGCAAGGATATACTACCGTAGTGCTTGCGCATATCACTTTCTGTACGCCGTACGTTGTGTTGAGTGTTTTACCCCGTCTGAAACAGATGAACCCGAATATTTATGAGGCTGCCCTCGATTTGGGAGCTACCCCTATGCAAGCCCTGTGGAAAGTGATTGTTCCTGAGATTCGTCCGGGAATGATTAGTGGATTCATGCTGGCATTGACTCTGTCTATTGATGATTTTGCCGTGACTGTATTTACCATCGGCAATCAAGGATTGGAGACGCTTTCTACCTATATTTATGCCGATGCCCGTAAAGGAGGGCTGACACCGGAACTTCGCCCGCTTTCAGCCATTATTTTTGTTGTAGTGCTGGCATTGCTTATTGCGATTAATTACCGGGCAGGGAAAGCGAAGAAAAAAGATTAACGGATTACTAAATGTACTACTACGTAAATAAGATGAAAAAGATAATTCCTGTTATCCTGTTAGTGTTGAGTTTGACCGGGTGTTACAACTCCGGAGAGCCCCGTGAGCGGATTCTCAAGATTTATAATTGGGCGGATTATATCGGAGATAGTGTACTCGAAGATTTTCAAGCGTATTATAAGGAGCAGACGGGGGAGAATATCCGTATCGTTTATCAGACATTCGACATCAACGAAATCATGTTGACAAAGATAGAGAAAGGCCATGAGGACTTCGATGTGGTATGCCCTTCGGAATATATTATTGAGCGTATGTTGAAGAAACATTTGCTTTTGCCCATTGATACGAATTTTGCCCATTCTCCTAATTATATGCAGAATGTGGCTCCATTTATCCGTGAGCAAATCAATAAGCTGAGCCAACCGGGAGAGGAAGCGAGCCGTTATGCGGTATGTTATATGTGGGGAACAGCAGGAATCCTGTATAACCGTGCATATATTCCCGATTCGGTCGCAACCTCATGGGAGTGTCTTTGGAATAGGAAGTATGCCGGAAAAATACTGATGAAAGATAGTTATCGTGATGCATACGGTACTGCTATCATCTATGCTCACGCGAAAGAGTTGGAAGAAGGAACGGTGACGGTGGAGGAACTGATGAACGATTACTCTCCGCGTGCGATGGAGTTGGCGGAGAAATATCTGAAAGAGTTGAAACCGAATATTGTCGGCTGGGAAGCGGACTTTGGCAAGGAAATGATGACAAAAAACAAAGCTTGGCTGAATATGACGTGGAGTGGTGATGCGATATGGGCAATTGAGGAAGCCAATGCGGTAGGAGTGGACTTGGATTATGTGGTTCCTGAAGAGGGGAGTAATATATGGTACGATGGTTGGGTGATTCCTAAATATGCGAAGAATCCGAAAGCAGCCAGTTATTTTATTAACTTCATGTGCCGTCCGGACATTGCTTTGCGCAATATGGATTTCTGCGGCTATGTAAGTTCGGTTGCCACTCCTGAGATTTTGGAAGAAAAGCAAGACACCACTCTCACATATTTTTCCGACTTGAGTTATTTCTTTGGACCGGATGCCGATAGTATACAGATTGATAAGATACAATATCCGGATCGCAAAGTAGTGGAACGTTGTGCCATGATTCGTGATTTTGGTGATAAGACAAAAGAAGTTCTTGATATTTGGTCGCGTATCAAAGGAGATAATCTGGGAGTCGGTATCACTATCCTTATTTTTGTTGTCGTTGCCTTGATGAGTGGTTGGATGATTTATAAGAGATGGCAACGTTACAGTCGCCGTAAGCAGCAGAGACGCAGAAGTAGAAGGAAAAAGATAAAGAGGTCATAATGAATAATAAAACGCAGATCAACGTCTTTTCATACTTCGAAGAACATCTTTAGTTCTTTTATCTACGCGGAGAGATTCGATCGTTTTCTGCAATGATTTATTATAGGTCCAGTTATCCAGCTTACTATGTTTCAGATATTCCATTGTCTTTTCGGGGAACTTAACGAAACAGATTGATATCATCCAAGCCATAGCCATACGTGCATAATAAGCGTCATGGCAGAATGAGTCGGCGTATTTCAACAGTAGGTCAATATGTTCTTCATCTATATAATGGAGAAGCATTACAATTCCGAAACGTAACTCGAATTCTTGGGTGGATTTTAAATAAGGCTGTATAAATTGCCATACTGTTTCTTTTCCTTTTTTTACGGCACTCTTCAGCTCGCCGCAAAATATGTCACAAACTGCCCAATTATCGATGCGGGGAACAAATCTCTTTACGTATTTCATTTGTTCGTCAAGTGCCGTTTTAGATCGTCCGATAACCATTCCTTGAAGCATGGCTTCTTCATAAAACTTGGTATCGGTTGCCTCGATGAATATACGCCAATCATCTCTTTTGGCTATTTCTTTAGCCATTACTCTCAGTTGTGGAATGCGTACACCTAGAATATTTTCCGTCCCGGGAACTAGGGCAGAATGGAATTCCTGATACTTGGAATCTACTAAAGTCTGTAACTCTTTTCGAATGTTTTCCGTTATAGTCATTTTTACATAATATGGTTATTTCACAAAAGTATAAAAAAAGAGTATGTCTTCCGAAAGAGGCATACTCTTTTTTTGCTTTCAAAGTACAAGGTTGATATTTATCTTTATTTTACCAGTTTCTTTTCACTGTGCGATATCCGTATCCGATAATCACAAGGAAAC
>ENA-UONV01002923-UONV01002923.1-human-gut-metagenome-genome-assembly--contig:-CS4-NODE-2923-length-12022-cov-6.567811_pt1 | contig 12022 bp, 5 predicted proteins | sample MGYA00242461_ERZ724008 | MGnify/ENA metagenome assembly ERZ724008 | reverse complement strand
TGATGGTCTTTTCGGGCACATAGCCGAACCGGACATGGTCAAAGGTGACCTGACCATCGATGCAGGCAGGGTCTGCCCGGCGGGCAGGGTCGGCCTGCTGATCCTCTTCGGGCTCGTTCAGGAACTCGAACACGCGCTCGGCAGCGGCGGCCATGCTCTGCAGCATGTTGGACACCTGTGCCAGCTGCTGGATGGGCTGGGTGAAATTGCGGACATACTGGATAAAAGCCTGGATATCGCCGATGGTGATGATGCCGTTGGCGGCAAAGATGCTGCCGACGATGGCAACAGCCACATAGCCCAGGTTGCCCACAAAGTTCATAATGGGCTGCATCAGGCCGGAAAGGAACTGGCTCTTCCAGGCGGATTCAAACAGCTTGTCGTTGGCGGCGTTGAAGTCCTCCAGCACGGCGGCCTCCCGGTTGAAGGCCTTGATGACGTTGTGGCCGGAGTAGACCTCCTCCACCTGACCGTTCACAACGCCCAGGGTGGCCTGCTGGGCCTTGAAGTATTTCTGGCTGAACCTGACCACCAGCATCACCAGGACCAGAGAGACGGGCAGGATGAGCAGTGCAATCAGGGTCATTTGGGGGCTGATGGACAGCATCATAATCAGCACGCCGATCATGGTGGTAATGCTGGTGATGAGCTGGGTCACGCTCTGGTTCAGGCTCTGGCCCAGGGTGTCCACATCGTTGGTGATGCGGGAGAGCACCTCGCCGACCGTCCGCTTTTCAAAGTAGGCCAGCGGCAGGCGGTTGATCTTTTCGCTGATCTGGCGGCGGAAATCATAGCAGACCTTCTGGGAAAGGCCGGTCATCAGCCAGCCCTGAACGAAGCTGAATGCCGCAGAGCAGAGGTACATGGCCAGCAGGGTGAGCAGGATCTTGCCGATGTAGGCAAAGTCGATGCTGCCGATCCCCCGCAGCTTGGCGATCCAGCCGGTGGCAAGGGCCGTGGTGGCCTTGGCCAGAATTTTGGGGCCTGCGATATTGAAGATGGTGGAAAGGATGGCAAAGACCATCACAACGATGAGGGAGAGCTTATACTGGCGCAATGCGCTGAGGAGCTGCCGCAGAGTGCCCTTGAAATCCTTGGCGCGCTCGGTGGTCTGTTTTCCGGGTCTCGGCATATCACTCATCCTCCTTTCCAGTGTTCAGGTCTTGCAGGTTGAGCTCCTTCTGGCTCAGCTGGCTCCTGGCAATCTCCTGATATTCAGGGCAGGTGGCCATGAGCTGCGCGTGAGTACCCTTGCCCACCAGCCTGCCGTCGTCCAGCACCAGGATCTGATTGGCGTGGAGGACGGTGGAAATGCGCTGTGCCACGATGATCACGGTGGCGTTGTCGGTCTCTTCCTTCAGCGCACGGCGCAGGGTGACATCCGTCTTGTAGTCAAGGGCAGAGAAGCTGTCGTCGAACAGATAGATCTTCGGATCCTTGGCAATGGCGCGGGCGATGGAGAGTCGCTGCTTCTGGCCGCCGGATACATTGGAGCCGCCCTGTGCAATGGGGCTTGCATAGCCCTCGGGCTTTGCGTCGATGAACTCGGTGGCCTGTGCGATGGAAGCCGCCTTCTTCATGCCCGCATCGTTAATCTGCGCACCGCCGAATTTCAGGTTGCTCTCGATGGTGCCGCTGAACAGAACGCCCTTCTGGGGCACATAGCCCAAAAGGCTGTGGAGCTGCTCCTGCGGCATCTCCCGTACATCGATGCCGTCGATGGTCACGCGGCCGCCGGTGACATCATAAAAGCGGGGGATGAGGTTGAGCAGGCTGGATTTGCCGCAGCCGGTGGAGCCGATGATGGCTGTGGTCTCGCCGGGATTTGCGGTAAAGCTGATGTGCTCCAGTGCGTCGCTGTCGGCACCGGGGAAGCGGAAGCTCACGTCGTGGAACTCCACCACGCCCTGCCAGTTCTCGTGCTCCTTTGCGGCCTTGGCGTCGGCTTCGTCCGGGTCGTGGATGGTGGCCTTGGTGCGGATGACCTCGTCGATGCGGTCTGCGGCCACACCGGCACGGGGCAGCATGACGGCCACCATGGCCAGCATCAGGAAGGACATGACGATCTGCATGGTGTAGGTGATGAAGGCGATCATCTCGCCCACCTGCATGGTGCCGGCATCCATGGCCTTGCCGCCGAACCAGACGATGAGCAGGCTGGTGCCGTTCATGATCAGGGTCATAAAGGGCATCATGGCCACCATGGCGCGGTTGGTGAACAGCTGGGTGCCCATCAGGTCCTTGTTGGCCTTGTCGAAGCGCTGTTCCTCAAACTGTTCGCGGCTGAAGGCACGCACCGGCATGATGCCGGTGAGAATCTCGCGGCTGACGAGGTTCAGCCGGTCCACCAGCGTCTGCATGATCTTGAACTTGGGCATGGCCACGCTCATCAGGAAGAGGATGAGCAGCAGCAGCAAAGCCACGTCCAGCACCACGATCCAGGAAAGGCCCGAGCGGCTGCCCACCACATGGAGCACACCGCCGATGCCCAGAATGGGCGCATAGGCCACCATGCGCAGCAGGATGACGCAGACGAACTGCACCTGCTGGATGTCGTTGGTGGTGCGGGTGATGAGGGACGCGGTGGAGAAGTTCTCGATCTCCGCATGGGAGAAGTGGATGACGCTGGAGAAGGTCTCGCGGCGCAGGTCGCGGCCGATGGCGGCGGACACCCGGGAGGCCAGGAAGCCCACCGCGATGGACACGGCCACCATCAGCAGGGTCAGGGCCAGCATCTGGCCGCCTACCTTATATAAATAGTGCATCTGCACATCGTGGGCAATGCCCTGGGCCTCGTATTCCAGCCCCACCAGCAGCAGAGCCTGGCTCTTCAGGTTCTCCACCACGGTGTCGTCCAGCTGGCCGATGGCACCGGTCAGCTGCTGCTGCACGGCGTCGCGGCGGAAGCCGGGCATCTGGCTCATGGCGGCAAACTGGCCGCACACGGTGTCCAGGTCCTCCGCCGTGGGGGCCACAGTCTCGGTTTCCGTGTCGGTGTTGCGGTCGGCGCCGGAGGCCTGCAGGTCCGCAAGGCCGGTCATGCCCATGCCGGTCTGCCCGGCGGGGGTGTTGGCTGCCTGGACGGCAGCCAGATACAGCACGATGTCCGGCGTGGTCACAGCATCTTCCAGCGCAGTGCGCTCGTCGGCGGTCAGGTCGGTGCGCAGGCGCAGCACATCGCCGTCGGCGGTGTAGGCGTTCTGGAAGGCAGCGGCGTCCTCCTCGCGCATCAGCAGCGAGAGGGCATCCAGCGTGCTCTGCCGCACTGTGTCGGGCAGGGGGCTTTCGATGCCGCCCTGCTGGATGCCGGTGTCCACGATCTTGCTGGTGTAGTCCGGCAGCGACAGATCGCAGTACGCCTGCACGAACAGCAGTGCGAACACCACGAGGCAGACGGCCCAGTGACGGGCCAGCTGCTTAAAGATCTTTGTCATGGTTTGGTTCTCCCTTCGGTTTGGTGGTACGCGCAGCATTTTCCGCAAGAATGGCTTCCATCAGCGCGCCGCGCAGCGCTTCCATCTGGGCCAGCTGTTCCGGCTCCAGCCGGGCCATGACACTGGAAAAGTAGTCCCCAAGAGCAGCCTCGCACTGTCGGCAGGCCTCGTATCCCTTGGGCGTGAAACGCACCAGCGTCTTGCGGCGGTCGGCAGGGTCGGCAAAGCGTTCCACAAGGCCGTCCTGCTCCATCTGCCGCACCGTGCGGGAAATGGCAGGAAGCGGTTGATGAAGCTCCTGAACAAGGTCGGAGATATAAACGGCACCGTCCTGTCCATGGAGACGAATGCAGCCCAGCAGCCCTTCCAGCATGGGAAAGTGGCACTTGGGGCAGTCGGCCAGAGCGGCCTTCATGCCGGCCTTGGATGCTTTGCTCAGCCGGTGGATGTAGCGGCAAAGCCCACGGAAACTCAACGTGGATTCCTCAGACACGCGATCCCTCCTCTCAAAAATTGCTTAACAGCTGTTAACTGTTAACGCTTGATAATAATAGGCTTTTGCAGGCCGGATTGCAACCCCCTGCAGGGATTGTTTCACAAAAGTTCACAAACGTTTGTGTCCCGCATACACATAAAGCAAAGGGGGCATCGGGCATGGAACAGCGTTTGTGGATGATCCTGCAATTGTTCGGCGGGGCGGCACTTTTCTTATACAGTATGGACACCCTCACGGACGCTTTGCAGCAGGCGGCGGGGGACACCCTGCGGCAGGCCCTTGCCCGGCTCACGGCCCACCCGCTGGCCGGGGTGCTCACGGGGGCGGCGGTCACGGCGGTGGTGCAGAGCAGCTCGGCGGTCACGGTGCTGGTGCTGGGCCTTGTGGGGGCCGGGCTGCTGACCCTGCAGCGGGCCGTGCCGGTGGTGTTCGGAGCCAACATCGGCACCACGGTCACCGCGCAATTGCTGGCCTTCCGGCTGGAGGATGCCAGGTACCTGCTGCTGGTGGCGGGGCTGCTGCTCTGGTTCGCGGGGCGCGGGCGTCTGCACGCAGCCGGGCAGGCGCTGTTTGCGTTCGGCCTGCTGTTTGAGGGCATCGCGGTCATGGCCGAGGCCATGGAGCCGTTGGCAGCGGGGCCGGTGTTCCGGCAGTGGATGGCCCAGGTGCGGCACCGCCCCGGCCTGGGCCTGCTGGCAGGGCTGGGCATGACCCTTGCCGTGCAGAGCAGCTCCGCCACCATTGCGGTGCTGCAGCAGGCTGCCGCCCGCCCCGGGCCGGACGGCGGGTGCCTGCTGGGCCTTGCGGGAGCCATCCCGGTGCTGTTGGGGGACAACATCGGCACCACCGTCACGGCGGTGCTGGCATCGGTGGGGCAGAGCCGGGACGCCAAGCGTCTGGCGGCGGCCCACGCCCTGTTCAACCTGTCCGGGGCGGCGGTGTGCTGGCTGCTGCTGCCCCAGTTCACCGCGCTGGTGCGGCTGGTCTCGCCCCACGGGCCGGAGAGCGCCGTGCTGGCCCGGCAGATCGCCAACGCCCACACCCTGTTCAATCTGGGCTGCACGGTGCTGTGGCTGCCCCTGACCCCTTGCATGGTGCGCATCGTGTGCACTCTTTTGCCGGAGAAGCACGCCCCTGAGTTGAAATGAACGCCTTAAAATGGTATAATTACAATGTATCGAACAAATTTTGTGACGCTTTTGTTGCACAAATGATAAACGGACCCTTCTGTGGGCCTGCAGCGGTGTGCGGCTGCCAGGGCACAGAGCGAACCAAGAGGACGTGTTTACTATGAAGGATATCATCAACGGGTTGATCGAGCGGTTCCGCAGGCAGCATGTACAGGCCCGGCGCTATGTGGCCATGATGCTGGTGCTGGCCCTGCTCACCACCCTGTTCGTCAACTGGCAGCTCCATGGGGTGGGCATCTCCATGACGGCCGACTACCACTGCGGCTACGAGGAGCACCAGCACACGGCGGCCTGCTACGAAAAAGTGCTCACCTGCGGTTACGAGGAGGGCGAGCCGGAAACGCCCGTCACCTCTTCGGACAGCAGCGCCGATCCGGTGTCCGCCTACAGCGCGGAAGAGCCGGAAGAGCCGGTGCAGACCGAGCCGGAGACCATCTGGGTGCCCCATGAGCACACCGATGCCTGCTACGAGGAGCACCGGGTGCTGACCTGCTATCAGGAAGAGCACGAGCACACCGACGACTGCTTTGACGAGTACGGTGCGCTCATCTGCGGCGAGTTCGAGCATATCCACGACGACAGCTGCTATACCACCGAGTATGAGCTGGTGTGCGGCCTGGACGAAGGCGAACTGGTGGAGGAGCCCAACCCCGCCTATCAGGAAATGCCTGCCAGCCGCCCCGTGGTGGACCTGCCCACTGAGCCGGCCGAGACCACCCCGGACGAGCCGGTGCTGCATCACCACACCGACGCCTGCTACACCGAGGAGCTGGTGTGCACCATCCCGGAGCACCACCACACCGTGGAGTGCCTGGCCGATACCCAGGCCGACGTGGAGACTGCCGAGGAATGGCAGGCCGCGGCCAACGTGGCCCTGAACGGCAACTGGGCCGAGGACCTGCTCACCGTGGCAAAGTCCCAGCTGGACTACCAGCAGAGCGACAAGAACTTCAAGCTGGATGTGGAGGACCAGCAGGTGCTGCGCGGCTACTCCCGCTATGGTGCCTGGTACGGCAACCCCTACGGCGCCTGGGACGTGATGTTCCTGTCCTACTGCCTGCACTTTGCGGGTGTGCCCCAGACGGTGGTGCCCCAGCGTGCGGGCGTGATGGCCCTGCACAGTGACCTGCGCGGCTCCCAGTGGCTCACCGACGCCGACGGCTCCACCGCAAGGCCCGGCGATATCGTCATCTACAACACCCTCACCACCGAGCAGGTGGCCGTGGACGAGAGCTCCTATGGCATCGCCCTGCTGGACCTGGACGAGGACCCCGACACCGCCGCCCAGCTCACGGCTTCCGAGCCGCAGGTGGACACCCGCACCGTGACCACCGAGACGGTGGGCGTCGTGTCCGCCGTGGACCCCGACGCCGGGACCCTGACTGTGATCTCCGGCAACGTGGACGGCAAGGTGGCCGAGGTGCCCGCTGCCATGTCCGACGTGACCAGTGTCATCTCGGTGACCGGCGCCTATGCCGCCGAGACCACCGCTGTGGCCCCGGAGGACCCGGCAGGCTCCCAGGAGGAGCTGGACGGCAGCTATGCGCTGCTGGAAGATGAGGAGGGCTTTGGGGCCACCGTGGACTGGGTGGGTGACGCCGACCCCTACGGCATCGCCCTGCTGGCTGCCGGAGACGACCATGATCTGAAGACCTGGATCACGGATGTCAATTATGAAAAGACGACCGACGGAAAAACATGGACGTCTATCGGCGCGGGCAGCGTGACCGTGGACAGCGGCACCCGCGTCCGCGTGAACCTGAAGTATACCGTGAATGCCGGTGTGCTGACGCCCACCCACAATACCCTGACCTACCAGCTGCCCAAAGGCCTGCCCATGCCGGATGTGGTGACGGGCAACATCGTGGATGAGTCCGACAAGGACAAGGCCGGCAATGCAAAGGTCGTGGGCAGCTTCACCGTTGACACCGACGGCGAAGTGACCCTGACCTTTACGGACGAAAAGTTCATCGGCACCGACGACAAGGGCGGCCTGACATTCAACGGTACCTTCAAGGCCGCCGTTACGGCGAGCGCCGACAACTTTGAGGACGAGAAGGAGATCAAATTCAAGGACGACTGCATCCTGACCATCAAGAAGAAAACGGCAGATATAAAGATCAGCAAAGGGAGTGGGTCTCCGCTGATTACGAACCGTAAGGACGGCACCTTTGTAAATAATTATGAGGTGACGGTGGGGACCACCAACGGCACCAAAGACCCGGTGATCCTTACGGATACCCTGAACACGAATAGGAATGGCGAAAACCGTAGCGACTACCTGAAGGGCGGCAAATATCTGGTAGACTCCTTTAAACTTTACAAGGTGGATGCTTCGGGCACAAAAACGGAGATTGACGTCCCTGCGCATGAACTGAAAACCGACGGCAACGGCAACCCCCAGGTGGTCCTTGCTCCGCTGCCTGCATTGGAGGCCGGAGAGAAGTACATCTGGAACTACGACGTTCAGCGGAACTATGCGGACTTTGACAAGATGCCCAACGGCGTCGCTATCATCAACAACACGGCGAAAGCCGAGGCAGGGCGCAATGTAAAAGATGCGGCTGACGCATGGTACACATGTAAAACCTCTCGCATTGAGAAGAAAGGCGAGTACGACCCCAAAACAGGCCGCATCCAGTGGACGATCACTGTAAAGGTACCCCATTCTTTCCTGGGGTCCTATCTCCTGCAGGGCTGCAAGATCACAGATGACTTGCCAGACGGTGTGAAAATCGTAGGGGATGTAAAGGTAGGCAACGATACGATATCGGCAGAGGAATTCCAGAAAAACGGCTATACCATCCCGGCGGGTTATGATGGAACAGAGCTGAAGATCACCTTTGAGACCACCACCCCCATCGGCGGCGGCTCGGTGACCAACAAGGCACAGATCCTGACCAAGAGCAACCATACCTTTGAGGCCTCGGATACTGTGAACATCGGGAAGGGCGATTGGAGCCTGAGCAAATCCATTGCCACCAGGGGCGAGACGCCCACCTGGAACCTCTCGGCCACCAACAAGGCCGGTGAGGCAGAGTTTACCCTGTGGGATGTGCTGGACGACGCTGAGAACGACCAAGGCGAGGAAAAAAAGGACACCCACTATGCCATTGCAAAAGAGCTGGATGACGCCATCAAGGCCAATCTGACCCTGACCATGCTCGACAACACGAAGCTGACCTATGCGCAGGCTGACGTGGCGGGCAACACCATCGAGATGACCTACTACGCCGACAGAGACGGCACAGAACAGGTAAACGCAGGTGACTCGCGCACCCGTGTGCGCAGCTTCAGCATCCATGTGAAAGCCGGGGACGGCCAGAACCCCGTGCGCAGCATCTCGGTGACCGGCATCCCCACCCATGAGGAGCGCGACGACGTGCCCACCGGTGAGGTGTGGACCTATAAGAACACCATCCATATCCAAGGCGTGAGCGGCAAGGCCTCGGACACCGATACCTACCGCAGCTACAAGAGCTTTGAAAAACGGGTGTCGGCGAACAGCGATCAGGACGAATCTGGTTACCAAAGCGGAGACCAGACCTACCAGTACAGTAAACTCGACGGCAAAAACCTCCACTACCAGCTGGTGCTGCAGACCTCCGCCGACGATAGGGACAAAATCACGGTTACCGACACCCTGCCGGAAAACGTCGGCTTCAAGGTGGATAATGTCAAGATCGCGCTGGATGAGGGCGACTTTGTAAAGATCAAAAAAGTAGACTGGGCGACGGCAGAGTATGACGAAACTACCCGGCGGCTCACCATTAAAATCAGCAACTACAACCAGTCGGGGCAGGAGGAACACCGCATCCGCATCCAGTACAAAGTGAGCGTGAGCGACGATCCCAGCTGGAAGAACCCCTCGGTGGGCAAGCTGATCTACACCAACACCGCCACCTGGGGCGAGCTGACCGAGACCACCACCACCACCGTCACCCGCGATGTAGAGCAGGTGAAAAAGACCGGCTGGCAGGACCCCGGCAACGACCGGAAGTTGCACTATCGGGTGGTCATCAACCCGGCCGGCGAGGATCTGTCGGCCGCAAAGGACCACGCCCCGACCATTGAGCTGTGGGATAACATCAGCACCACCAATGGTGCCATCGCCACCGGCGATGTCAACTCGGTCAAGTTGTATTTTTACGATTACGACGAAACAGTCGGCGTGACCACCGGCAAAGAGGTGCCGCGCAACATGTACCGCATCCTGGAAGCGGACAAGAACGGCTGGCTTCATATGGAGATCCCCAATATGGCGGCCCTGATCCTTGTGTATGACTGCAATGTGAAGGATGGCAGTGCTGCCGCCAGCTACCAGGTGAGCAACACCGTGACCCTGAGCAACGGCAGCAAATCCAGCGACAGCGGCATCACCTACCAGGTCAAGGCGGATGCAACGGCCACCACCGCACAGTTCGTGCTGCGCAAGAAGGACAGCTACTCCGGCGTGTCGCTGAAGGGCGCGGAGTTCACCATTTTCCAGTACGATACGGTAAGCGGGCGGTTCGTCCCGTGGACCGGCAACGGCACGGGCACCCTGACCACGGACGAAAACGGTCAGGCCAGTCTGGCTGTGCTGGATAGTGAGACTACAAGCTGCCTGAAACCGGACGTGCTGTATAAGCTCGTGGAGACCAAAGCACCCACGGACTATCAGCTGGATGACACCCCGCACTACCTGCTGTTCCGCAATAACGCCAGAGCGGAGAACGAGCAGCAGGCCTTTGCAAAGGCGACCGGCCAGGCCGATGGCACCACGACCCTGACTGTGGACGGTGAGACGGTGGACCTGAACCGCAATGTGCAGGTGGGCAGCGATGCCGGCACCACGACCGCCGAATACAGCAACGTGTACAGCAACCTGACCGTCAGCAAGCTCTGGCTGGACCAGGATACCAAAAAGCCGGTGGAACCGGCGGTGGACAGCATCCACATCAAGGTCTGGCAGTACACCGACAATGACAAGGACAGAACGTTGTTTGCCGAAGCCGACCTGACCGCAGATAACAACTGGACCTGGTCCGAGTCGGGGGACAAGCTGCCCCTGACGGACGAGAACGGCAAGGCGTACCACTACCTGGTGGAGGAAGAGACCACCGGCAACTGGAACGTGTACATTGACAACAATGGAGTCCAGACCGGCAATATCACGGTGCAGAACTATGTCTACACCGGCTACGAGCTGCCGTCCACCGGCGGCATGGGCACGGCACCCTTCGGGGTGCTGGGCGGCGCACTGGCCGCTGCAGCAGCCCTGCTGCTGGTCCGCAAACGGAAACAGGACGAGGAGGAGTGAGCAGCCATGAAACAAAACAAAAACAACCGGTTTGCCGCTCTTCTGCTGGCGCTGTGCATGGCCGTGTGCTGTGCACTGCCCGCGCTGGCAGCCCCCGCGGCCAGCGCCAACATCGACCTGAGCCGCACCGGCAGCATGGACGTGACCCTGTACGACCACCAGAACGACGTCCCCCTGCGGGGCGGCGCACTCACCGTGTACAAGGTGGCGGACGTGGCCCGCACCAACGGCGACCTGCACTTTGTGTACACCGCCGACTTTACGGGCTGCGGCATCGCGCTGGGCGACCTGACGGACAGCACGCTGGCTTCCAGGCTGGAAGCCAAGCTGCCCGCCCGCGCCGCCGGCACCACCCATAAGATCAGCGAGCAGGGCACCGTCTCCTTTGACGCGCTGCCGCTGGGCCTGTACCTCGTGGTGCAGACCGAGAACTCCAAGGGCTACGAGGCCATCAATTCCTTCCTGGTGTCGCTGCCCATGGCGGACGAAAGCGGCTGGCTCTACACCGTGGACGCCACCCCCAAGGTGGGCGCGCCCACGCAGGAGGTGACCCCGCCCGAACCGGAAACTCCCAGCAAGCCTTCGGAACCGGGCAAACCGTCCGAGCCGGAGAAGCCCTCGGAACCGGACAAGCCCACCCAGCCCGGCACCCCGGATGAGCCGGACAACCCGGACATGCCGGTCAATCCCAACGACCCCAACCGCCCGGTGTCGCCCGGTACGCCGGATAACCCGGTGAACCCCGGTCATGGCTTGCAGCGGCGTGCTGCTGTTTGCCGTCGGCTGGGTGCTGGACCGGAAGGAGACGCTGGCATGAACACAAAGCAGAAGATCGGCCGCGCCTGCATGATCGTGGGCATCCTGCTCATTCTGGGCGCGCTGGCCCTGCTGGGCTATAACCAGTGGGACGCCAACCGCGCCGACAAGGCCTCCCAGGACGCCCTGGGCAAGCTGGAAGAGACCCTGACCGAGACCATTGAGGACAAGACGAGGGACGAAGAGCCGGTGGTCCAGCCGGAGCTGGACCCGGAGCAGGAGATGACCGTCACCGACATCGACGGCTGGGGCTACATCGGCTACCTGTCCATCCCGTCCATCGGGCTGGAACTGCCCGTGATGAGCGAGTGGAGCTATGCGGGCCTGAAGGTGGCCCCGGGCCGCTACAGCGGCTCCACCTACGCCGACAACATGGTGGTCTGCGCCCACAACTACGCCAAGCATTTCAGCCCCATCAAGTGGCTGGCCCTGGGCGGCGAGGTGTACTTTACCGACATGGACGGGCAGCGCTGGAGCTATGAGGTGTCCAACGTGGAGACCATCCAGCCCACCGACATCGACAAGATGATCACGGCCAGCGACGAGGACGCCTGGGACTTGACCCTGTTCACCTGCACCACCGGCGGCCGCGCCCGCTGTGCCGTGCGCTGCACCCGCACCGCCTACCCGGAGCCGCTCCACGCGGAGGAGTGAACCCCCGGCAGGAACGGGACGATTTAGAATGCCCTCCGCTTTGCTCTGGGCATAAATAGCAGAAAAATTATTTTAGATTTTGCAAATCCGGCAGGGCTGCGGCCCCGCCGGATTTGCTTTTTCACGGGAG
>ENA-UONV01002918-UONV01002918.1-human-gut-metagenome-genome-assembly--contig:-CS4-NODE-2918-length-12027-cov-5.134648_pt1 | contig 12027 bp, 10 predicted proteins | sample MGYA00242461_ERZ724008 | MGnify/ENA metagenome assembly ERZ724008 | reverse complement strand
TAGACGCCACAGTCCATCTCCGCCAGCTCGTCCACCACCATCAGCCGGCTCTCCGGGTAGAGAAAATCCGCCGTTTGCAGGCAGTGCGGCAGCGGGCTGCTGAATACCACCTCCGCCGAGGGGTAGTCATATTCCCGCCGCAGCGCCAGCAGCTCCCCTATCCCTTCAGCCGAAAGCTCGGAGCCGGTGCGCCGTCCCATATAAACGCCCTGGCGCTGGTGTTCGGTGCGGCCGTGCCGTATAAAGTGCAGCACATAGTTCTTCATGCCTGCTCTCCTTCCTGCGTTCTTTCCTTTTTCCGGATAATATTATAGCACAGTTTTGGTGTGAAAGGAACTCCTCATTATTTAATATCACAAAATTTCGGGGCATTTCTGATGGGATTTTACAAACTTTAAGGAAACTTTCATTTCTTCGACATTTTTGGTTTACAAATGTCCCTTTCCCCATTATAATGATTTATACTATCTGTAATAATGTTAGATTTGAGGTGTACGCCGTGGCCGCGGAATTTTCCCGTTTGCTTACTCTCCTAAGAAAAGAAAAGGGCATCAGCCAAAAGAGTGCCGCACAGCAGCTTGGGGTCTCCCAGGCTTTGCTTTCCCATTACGAAAACGGCATCCGGGAATGCGGTCTTGATTTTCTGGTGCGCGCCGCCGATTTCTACGGGGTCTCCTGAGATTACATCCTGGGTCGTACCCCGGACCGCAACGGTCTCACCCTCACCATCGAGGAACTGCCTGAAAGTGATGCCGCGGGCAAGGAGAACAGCTTCCGCAATGGCGTGCAGTGCACCCTTAATAAAAAGCTTATCACCAATTCCCTTAATATCATCTTTGATCTCCTGAACCGCAGCGGCAGCCGCGCCCTCGTCACCGAGGTCAGCGATTTCCTGATGCTCGCGGTCTACCGGGCATTCCGCGTCCTGCATGGCGCCAATGAGAAGAACCAGCCCGCCATGTTCAAGCTGAACCGCCTGATCGCCCATCCCTATTCCGCCGCTATGATGCAGGTCTGCCAGGCCAATGCCGAGCAGATCGCCGCCGGTAAACCTGCCGAGGGCATGGACCCCATCACCCACCCGGATGCCCTGGCTCTCTCCACCGAATCCCTCAGCCGGGATTACCCGCTGTTCGCCACCTCCCTGCTCAATCTTGTCACCAATGCCGAAAAGCGGGTGCTGGCCGCCAATGCCCCCACCGACCGCAAATAATGATCCAACTCTTCCCTCCCCCGCCACCCGGCGGGGGAGTTCTTTTTGCTCCGCCGCCTTCCTCAGTGCACCGCTTCAAAAGACTCCCCTATGTAAGGAGTAACGAAGTGGCACGGCGCAGCCGTGACTGAGGGGTTGCTGGCGCAAATTATAGAGTTGGTTTCATCTTGCCTTCGGCGTTGCGAAGCCTCCGGGATGTGACGGCTCATGCCCCCCATTTTCCCATTTTTAGGATAACCCCTCCCGCGCGCGCGTACCCATGCCCGCCTGCGCGCACACGCGCGATACGCAATTTCCCCCGGAAATTCCTGCTTCTTTTTCGTAGAAAATTTTCCTTTTTCGGCCCGCCGAATTTACACCCCGTTCATTGACAGGCTGCTGGAAAAAGACTACAATGAAGGATGGTAGATTGGGTGTTTGTACCCAAATGACCGGAAAGGAGGAACCGCCATGAAAAAGCTCATCTGTACTCTGACCCTGGGGGCCGGCCTGCTGCTGGGCCTTTCCGGCTGCGATCTTTACCAGCCCGATGTCGATTCCCTCCTCACGCCTCCCGTCCTTTCCGAGCTGCAAACCGAGGTGGATGAAGCCCTGCGGGATGTGGTTGGCCAGGAGCTGCGGCTGTGCTACCCCGCCGGCGGCAGCTACCGCTCCCCCTACATTTTCACCGATCTGGACGGTGATGAAGAGCAGGAAGCCGTTGTCTTTTACACCGTGGAGGATGAGCCACTGGTCTACCTGCAAATTCTGGATAAATCCGACGGCCGCTGGCGGGCCCGCAATGCCCTGCCCGGCACTGAGGGCGAGGTCCTTTTCGTGGATTTCAGGCACCTTTCCGGCGATGGCGCCACCGACCTTTTGGTGGGCTGGCGGGAACCAGACCGGGAATTTGATACCCTGTACCTGTACCGCTACCGGGATGCCGCCCTCTCGGAGGAATTTCACATCAGCTGCGATGGCATGGCCATTGCCGATTTTGACGGCGACGGCTATGAAGAACTCATAGCGGCCACCGTGGATGGCGGCGTCACCCTGCAGTACATCGGCTGGAGCGGTGCCGGCATCTCGGTGCTGGATTCCGCTTACAGCTCCCTGCGCCTGCAGAACATTCTGGAATCGGTCACCGGCCTCATCGCGCAGGAGCTGCCCGGCACCGTTTTCTCCGGCCGCATCAATGCCGATATGACCGCTTCCCTTCTTGTGGGCGTGCAGAACGGCCGGCTGGTCCTCCCGCAGGAGGAAGCCCCCGCCGGCTATGCCGATGGCTACTGCTACTCCGGGGCCTCCCCGGCCGATATCAACGGCGACAGCATAGTGGAGCTGCCCTGGAGCGCCGTTGTGCCCGGCTCCGCCGGCAGCAGCCGGGAAGAGACCCGCTATTTTACCGAGTACCGGACCCTACAGTACGGCAGCTATTCCACCGTGGCCGCCTGCTACCAGAATACCACCGATGGCTGGCGCTTTATCCTGCCGCGCGCCCTGTACGACCAGTACTGGATGGATGCCCTGACCCTTTCCCGCCGGGCCGAAACCAGGGAGGTCATTTTCCGGCGGTACACCGGCAGCCTGAATGAAACCGGCGAGGAATACCTGCGGCTGCGGGTGGTTTCCGCCGCCGAGGGCACCGAGCCGGAGGGCTACACCCTGCTGGCCACCCGCGGTCAATTTGCCTACTACGCTTTCCTGCCGGCCGGCAGCCCCATCAGCATGACACAGGTGGAAGAAGGCTTCTCCCTGCTGGGATAACTGCTGTCCCAGCCCTGCACCGGGAAACCGGCAAAGCGCCAGCCGATCCCCTATTGGGCTTAAAATTCAAGCAGAGGGAAAACGGCTCGCTAAAAACCAACCGGCAGCCCGTCGGCCGCGGCCAGGGGAAAAACAGTGTTCTCCCTACTGGGATCGCCGCCCTGCGTCGGGAGATGGCCAATCCCCTCCCCCAGTAAAACCAGAAGCCGGAAAAAATATCGCAATTCTCCCCCATGGGGTTCCCGAAAAACCAACACACAGGAGGTAAAACTTATGGCAGCACCCCGCAAAATACTCATCTGTGAGGACGAGGACGCCATCCGTGAATTTGAGGTCATCAATCTGCAGCGCAGCGGCTACGAGGTCGTGGATGTCAGCTGCGGCGAGGATGCCATCCGTGTCTTTGATGAGCAGGGCGACAGCTTTTCGGTCGCCATTCTGGATATCATGATGCCCGGCATCGACGGTTTTGCCGTCTGCAAGCATATCCGGGAGAAAAACAACACCCTGGGCATCATCATGCTTTCCGCCAAAAGCCAGGAGATGGACAAGGTGAACGGCCTGATGCTGGGCGCCGATGACTACATCACCAAGCCCTTTAGCCCCAGCGAGCTGGTGGCCCGGGTGGATGCCGTTTACCGCCGGGTAAGCATGAGCAGCGCCAAGCAGGAGCCGGAGACAGAACTGCGCTCCGGCCCGTTCCAGCTCAATATCCGCAGCCGCAGCCTGACCCGCGACGGCCAGAAGATCGACCTGACGCAGGTGGAATTCCAGCTGATGGAGCACTTTATGCGCAACCCCAATGTGGCCCTGGACCGCAGCGCCCTGCTGACCACTGTATGGGGCGACAGCTACTTTGGCGATGACAAGATAGTGGATGTGAATGTGCGCCGGCTGCGGATGAAGATAGAGCCGGAGCCCAGCAACCCCAAATACCTCACCACGGTGTGGGGCTTTGGCTACAAGTGGGTGGAATAAGCCGCGGCCGGCCGAAAAACGGAGGATGGCAAGAAAGAGAGTCGCAGGCAGGCTCTTGTCCGGTGAAGGCGGACTGATGCCTGTCGAGGCTCTCTGACGCCGCCAGCGCCGGTTTTCGCCGGACGGAGCGTCCCAAAAAACGAAGCGGAAGAAAGGAGGCGGAAAGCCGATGGCACCACGCAGCAGCATCACCAAGCGGTGGTTACTGAATAGCTTTGGCATTATCGTGGTCATCATGGTGGCCATGGTCATCGGTGTTTCCGCCGCCATGCATTCTTTCTACTACAATAGTGCCTCCCAGTACATCCGCACGCGGGCGGCCGCGGTAAGCGCCCGCCTGGAAAGCGCCGCGGCCGATGCGGGCAGCGACTTTAATGCCCGGCTGTATGAGCTGGTACAGGATTTTGAGTACAGGGACCGCATAGAGCTGATGGCCATAGACAGCGAAGGGACGGTGTTCCTCACCTCCAGCGGGTTTGTGCCGCAGGATACCACCATGCCGGACCTGGCCATGGCAAGGGAAAACGGCAAAAGCGGCTCCTTTACCGGGCGGTGGGAGGGCCAGAAGATCATGGCGGTCACCGTGCTTTCCTCCCTTTCGGGCGAGGACCTGCTGGGGCTGCGGTATGTGGTCTCCATGCAGGCCATCGACCGGCAGCTGACCCTGATCACCGTTTTTGCGGCGCTGGTGGCGCTGGCCATCCTGCTGTTTGTGCTGTATACCAGCAGCTACTTCATGAATTCCATCATCGCGCCGGTGGGCGAGGTGAGCCGAACCGCCCGGCAGATCGCCCAGGGCGACTTTGATGTGCGGCTGGACACCCACAATGACGATGAGATCGGCCAGCTGTGCGCCTCCATCAACAATATGGCGGAGGAGCTGAGTAACGCCGAGCAGGTGAAAAATGACTTCATCTCTTCGGTTTCCCACGAGCTGCGCACTCCGCTGACCGCCATAAGGGGCTGGGGCGAAACGCTGCTGAGCGACGACGACCTGGACCCCGAAACAAGGCGGAAGGGCATGCAGGTCATCATGGGGGAGACGGAGCGGCTTTCCCAGATGGTGGAGGAGCTTTTGGACTTTTCCCGCATCCAGGGCGGGCGGATGGTGCTTACCCGCGAGAATGTGGACCTGGCGGCGGAGCTGAGCGATGTGGTGCTGATGTACACTGAGCGGGCCCGACGGGAAAACAAGACCCTGCTGTACGAGGAGCCGGAGGGCGTCATCATCGTTTATGCAGACCGCAACCGGCTGCGGCAGGTGTTTATCAATATCCTGGATAACGCCATCAAGTACTCCGACGGCGGGGACACCGTGGCGGTGACGCTGACCACCATAAGCGGCAGCGCCGTTATCTCGGTGGCGGATACCGGCATCGGCATCGCGCCGGAGGAGCTGCCGAGGGTGAAGGACCGTTTTTACAAAGGAAAATCCTCCCGCCGCGGTTCCGGCATAGGGCTGGCGGTGGCGGATGAGATCATCAATATGCACGGCGGCAGCCTGAAGCTTACTTCCCGCAAGGGAGAGGGCACCACCGTGACCATTACCCTGCCGCTGGCAAGGGGCTGAGAAAGGAAATAAACATACCCATATGGCAAACGAAAAGAAGAAAACTTCCATAGGCGGACAGGCCCTGATTGAGGGCATTATGATGCGGGGACCGTTCCTGACGAGTATGGCCACCCGGCTGCCGGACGGCAGCATAGATGTGGAGACCTGGAACACCCACAAGGGGGGGCAAAAGGCGCACTGGACCCGCCGGGTGCCCTTTCTGCGGGGCATCTTCAATATGGTGGATTCGATGGTGGTGGGCTACGGCTGCCTGATGAAGAGCGCCGAAAAGGCCGGCGTGGAGGAGGAGCCCACCAAATTTGACAAGTGGCTGGAGGAAAAGCTGGGCGATAACCTGATGAAGGTACTGGGCGGTGTGGCCGTGGTGCTGGGGGTGGCCCTGGCGGCGGTGCTGTTTATCTTTATCCCCACCGGGCTTTCTTCCCTGCTGAAGCCGCTGCTGGGCGCCGGCATTGGGCTTTCGCTCATTGAGGGTCTCATCAAGGTCATCATCCTGGTGGGATACATGTGGCTGTGCAGCCGCATGAAGGAGATCCACCGGGTCTTTGAGTACCACGGGGCGGAGCATAAATCCATCGCCTGCTACGAGGCCGGACTGCCCCTGACGGTGGAAAATATCCGGCCGCAGCGGCGGTTCCACCCCAGATGCGGCACCAGCTTTTTGTTTCTGGTGGTGTTTATCTCCATCATTGTGGGCTCCTTTATCAGTTGGGATAACCCGGCCATCCGGATGCTGCTGAAGCTGGCGCTTATCCCGGTGGTGGTGGGCATCAGCTATGAGCTCATCAAGCTGGCGGGCCGCTCCGACGGGATTCTGACCCGCATCATCTCGGCACCCGGCATGTGGCTGCAGCGCATTACCACCTGCGAACCGGACGACAGCCAGATAGAGTGCGCCATTGCCGCCCTGGAGGCGGTGATACCGGAGGACGAAAATGCCGACCGCTGGTAAAGGCACCTATCGGGAGCTGCTGCGGCAAGGGGAGCATCTGCTGCGGCGGCGGGTGCACCCAGCCCCCTGCGACGATGCCGCGACGGACGCATTCCTGCTGCTGGAAAAGGTGAGCGGGCTGAACCGCACCAACTACCCCCTGAAAAAGGATGAGCACTATCCGCAGGCCGAACGGGAGGAATACCTTGCGCTGCTGCGGCGGCGGGCCGCCGGGGAGCCGGTACAGTATATCCTGGGGGAATGGGACTTTATGGGGCGGGACTTTACGGTAGGCCCCGGAGTGCTGATCCCCCGGCCGGAAACCGAACAGCTGACGGAGGCGGCCATAGACTACCTGCGAAAACGGCCAGAATGCCGCGTGCTGGAGCTCTGCGGCGGCAGCGGGTGTATTGCCATTACGGTGGCGAAAACGCTGCCTGCGGCCAATGTGACGGTGCTGGAGCTATCCCCGGAGGCGATGGAGTACCTGCGGGCCAATATGGCCCGGCATAAGGCGGACAATGTGACCGCCATGCAGGGCGACGCCCTCTGCCCTCCCCCGACGATCCAAGGGCCGTATGACGCTATCCTGAGCAACCCGCCCTATATTGCCAGCGGCGAGCTGCCCACCCTGCAAAGGGAGGTGCGGCGGGAGCCGGCTATGGCGCTGGACGGCGGGACCGACGGGCTGGACTTCTACCGGGGGTTTAATGACATTTACCCGCGGATGCTGGCCCCCGGCGGGCTGCTGCTGTATGAGATAGGCGAGGAGCAGGGCGAGGCGGTGGCCGCGCTGCTGCGAAACGCCGGACTGGAGCGGGTGGCTATCCTGCGGGATGTGTACGGCCAGCCCCGGAATGTACTGGGCTATGCCCCCGATGAAAACTGAAAAAGGGTAAAAAATAATCCCCCTGTATGCAGCCATTTCCCTGCATTTGGGGGTTTGCCGTTTCTATATCCATTTGCGCCCGGGGTTACGAGGCGAGATCCAGCATTTTCTCCTTTACATCGGTATAATTGACATGGCTGTAAACATCCAGGGTGACGCCGGCCGAGGCGTGGCCCATGAGGTACTGCACGCTTTTGACATCCAGCCCGCGGCGGACCAGGCCGGTGCAGAAGGTATGGCGCAGGATGTGCGGGGTGAGGGCGGCGATGGGGATGCCGCCGCTTTGGGCGTAGCGCCGATGGACATTGCGGAAGATGCGGTCGAAATCGACGCCATGCAAGGGGCGGGAGCCATTGAGGCAGGGAAATAAAAAATGCCGCCGCTGACCGATGACCTGACACCGGCCGAACTGACGGGCCACGAGGATGCGCCGCTGGAGCGCTTCTGCCGCGGGGGCGGTGAGGGGGATCTTGCGGCAGCTTTTTTCGGTTTTTGGGGGCGCCCACACCATACCTCCCTGCTCCGGGGAGTAGTAGACCTGGTGATCGACCTGGAGATAGCCGCTGTGCAGGTGGATATCCTCGACCGTGAGCCCGGCGCACTCCCCTGCCCTGAGACCGGTATGCAGGAGGATCAAAAAAAGATCGCGGTAGCGGCGGCAGTAGGTATCCTGCTCCATGAATTCCAGAAGGGCGGCCTGCTGCTGCGGGGTGAGGGCTTCCCGCTGTTTTTTTGGCTCCCGCTGGAGGAAGCCCAGCCGGAAGGAGAAGGGGTTCCAGCCGGCGGTGCCTTCTTCCACGGCATTTTTGAACACCGAGGAGAGGAAGGAATGGTCGTTGCGGATGGATTCGTAGGAGAGACCACCCTGCTGCAGGCGGGTGAAATAGAGCTTGCAATCCCCCACCGTGACATCCTTGGCCTTGCGGCTCCAGAGGTCATCCGGCTGCAGGTGGGCGATGGTATTGCGGTAGCTGCGGCGGGTACGCTCCCGCAGGTTGGGGCGCAGCAGCATGTGGCGTTCCACCAGCTGGCCCACGGTGGCGCTGCCCCCGGTGGAAAGGCGGCCCAGCAGCCGCTGGCGGGCGATCTCGTCCTCCTTTTGCCGGAGGGCCTCCAATGTGGGGGCATAGCGGGTGCGGCGCTCGCCGCCCTCACTCCAGCGGAACTGGTAGCTGCCATCGGGGCGCTGGCTTTCTCCGGTGCGCAGCACGCGGCCGCGGGTATCCTTGCGTTTTTCGGTTTTTTGTACTTCTTGCATACACATTAACTCCTTTCTCGGCGACAAAATTCGCCGGTATTCCCCATTCTACACTATTGGGACATATTTTTGGAAGAGTTTTTGCGCTTACACCACCGGATGGTGTAATTTTTTCCGCGATTTATGTAAATTAGTGTAAATATTACAATTTGGTAACGGTGCAATTTTCTATTTTGCATATTATGTGGATCAATTTGGGCCATATTGGGAGATATTCGGAACAAAAACATTGTGATTTGTGGTTTTCATGGGTGGCAAGAGTGGCCTGTCCCAAGCCAAAAGAATGCACCATTTACACCACTTTTTACACACAAATTTGGGGGTGGGTGGTGTAGGCAAAATGGCTAAAAAGCCTTTGATTAAGCGGATTTGCGGCCTTTTGTTTAATTATAGGAGGAAATCACAATGAAAAAAGTACTCGCACTGGTACTGGCTGTCATCATGGTTTGCACCATGGCTATGGCTGTAAATGTATCTGATACCATCTATTCTTCTACCACTCCTTCCAGCGAAGCTGGTTATGAGCTGAAGGATGGCGATCCCGCTCTTGTTCCCGGAGCCAGCATTTTCTTTAAAGTTACTGATCTGTTCACCAATGGTTACTACACCCAGACCGTTAAGTACAACGGCAACGAATATTCGAAATTCGTTCCCGAGAACAACAAGGTTACTGTTAGCTTCTCTCGTGGTGGTGATCTGGTTGCTTCTCAGGGTTGGGTTCGCATTAAGAACGACCAGCACGAGGAAGGTGCTCCTTTGACTATTGACGACTATCGTTATGTTGTCACTCTGAAGAACAGTGACACCAAGGTTGCTGATGGTAAGGCTGATATCGCTTTCAGCAAGATCACTGCCAAGGCTACCGGCAAGCTGATTAAGGAGTTCACTCCTGAGACTGGTAAGCATTATGTAGTTGTTGATAGCACCAATCTGATTTGGGATGTTGGTTATGCTGATGGCGGCAAGGTTGTTATCACTGGCACCACCAAAGATCCTGTGTTTGCCCTCGATCAGGAGCAGAACCGCGTTCCTAGCACCATCTACACCGTTAAGGAAGGCTCTGCTGACAATGACGGCGCTGCCTTGAAGACCGGTTACTTCACCACCACTGGTATCGCTGGTTCCCGCACTTTCTCTGGCAAGATCGCTTTCAACGCTGGTGCCACCTATTGTGTAACCGGGAAAGCTTACCCCACCACTACTGATGTTGCGAAGCTCTTGAAGAAGAACAAGCTCATCTCTGACGAGTCTCTCGCTATCGGCGGCAAAGTTATTGCCTATAACTACCTTGGTTCTAACGAGATCAATGGCTTGAGCGTTGTTTACACTCTGACTGATGCTAAGGCTACTTTCAACGCTTATTCCATTGCTGCTGATGGTACTGTTGCTAAGCTGAATGCTACCCTGGATGATGGCGTTATGACCTTCTCTGCTCCTGCCAAGTTTGTAGTAGTGGTTGATGGCACCATGGCCACCACTGCTACCGAGACTACCCCCGGCACCACCACCAACCCCGGCACCGGCGCTAACGATGTTGTTGGCGTAGCTGCTGCTCTGGCTGTTGTTGCTCTGGTTTCCGGCGCTGCCATCTCCCTGAAGAAATAAGTTAGTCCCACGACTGCTTATATTTCCTAAGAGATAAACCAAATACCCCCCGGTTTCTCCAGCCGGGGGGCTTTTGTTACAATTCTGCTGCGTTCATCCCACCGCTACACGCCGGCCGCCGGGGTGTAATCGGTAATGGCAATCTCGATATTCAGCTCCGGCACAGAAATGCCCGTGGGATAGCCAGTGTCCTCCGCCAGCATCACCTCATAATGGAAAAATGTGCAGTCTGCCGTAGCCGTAATGTGCCCGTTCTGTCGGGTGACGGTCAGTGCGTCCGCCCCGGCAAAGGCCCGCTCCATCACCGCTGCCAGCGCTTCCTCGTGGATGGTGTGATCCTGCAGGTCGATGACGGTATCGCCGTAGATCATTTGGGAGCCCTCCGGCCCCAGCACAAAGCTGAGCCCCAGCAGCACCTCCGGCTCCATCAGTGTAATGCTGAACACCTCGCCGGTCTTTTCCACCTCGGCGCAGCCCTCTATATTTTCGTAAGTAAAGGCCGCCGTGAAGCGGCAATCCGCGGTCAGCCGGGCCTGTATTTCATCAGGCGTGATGCCCGGCTCGCCCCCCTTGGCGCAGCCGCCCAGCAGCAACAGGCACAGGATCATTGGCAGGATTTTTCTCATGCGCTCGCCCCCTTGCCCCATGCTATGCCGCCGCGGGCGGGGATATGCAGGCGCAAGAAAGCCCCCCGGCTGGAGAAACCGGGGGGTGATTTTGGTTTATCTCTTAGGAGATATAAGCAGTCGTGGGACTAACTTATTTCTTCAGGGAGATGGCAGCGCCGGAAACCAGAGCAACAACAGCCAGGGCAGCAGCTACGCCAACAACATCATTAGCGCCGGTGCCGGGGTTGGTGGTGGTGCCAGCGGGGGTGGTGGTGGCAGCGACACCAGGAACGGTGCCAACAGTAGCCATTGCCTTAGAGAACTTAACGATCTGATAGGTGCCACCGAAAGAAGCGGAAACAGTGCCGGTATAGGCGCTGCCATCAACATTCTTGCTCTCGGTCAGCTTAGCACCCAAATCATAGAGGTTGCCATCCTTATCAACAGCATAGTAGAAGTGAGTGTTGTCGGCGGGAGTGACCTTGAAGTTCATGGTGATACCATTACCCTCAACAAAGAGACCAGCAAAGCCAGTATAGCTATTATCCTTAACAGTGTCAAGTGCATTACCAGTATAGGCGGCAGGAGCCTTCATCTTGAATACGGTTTTAGCAGGAACCTTAACAGTAACATTGTTGGCAGTATAGGTCAAAGTCTTTGTAGCAATGAACCAAGAACCATAGTTGTTGCCTGCAACCAGACCGGTAATAGCATTAGCCAGCTCCTCATCAGAGGTCAGGACATAGGTGTTGAAGCCAATATCATACTTCTCGCTGATCTTGTTGGAAACAGTCGCATTCCAACGAGTCAGGTCATCATCGGACATGGTTACGCCCGCCTTCTTGCCTTCAGTAGCAACCAGCTTGCCGTTCTTGATGCCAAGAATAACATAGGTGCCAGCATTGTTCTTATCGGCAATCTTAATGGTGCCAGTAAAGGTAAAGTCAGCTTCGCCGTCCAGTGCTTTATCCAGAGTAGGAACAACAACATAAACAGCATTATTGGTCTTAGCCAGAGTAACATTGGAAGCGGTAAATACATTATTTTCAAAACCGCTCACAACATAGTAGGTGGGGTCGATCTCTACGCCGTAGGTTTCGGTGGGATCGCTTTCTTTCAGAGCAGGAATGGTAGAGCTACCAACAGCAGAAGCGTCAGGAGCAACTACCTGAACAGCCATAGCCATGGTGCAAACCATGATGACAGCCAGTACCAGTGCGAGTACT
>ENA-UONV01002916-UONV01002916.1-human-gut-metagenome-genome-assembly--contig:-CS4-NODE-2916-length-12032-cov-5.641062_pt1 | contig 12032 bp, 10 predicted proteins | sample MGYA00242461_ERZ724008 | MGnify/ENA metagenome assembly ERZ724008 | reverse complement strand
GTAGTTACCTATAGACTGCATGATATGCGTTTTTCCAAGCCCAACACCTCCGTAAATAAAAAGAGGATTGTAAATCTCGGCAGGTGATTCGGCAACAGCAACAGCCGCAGCATGGGCGAAGCTGTTATTATCACCAACGACATAAGTATCAAAAGTATATTTTCTGTTGAGTCCGGCCTTTTCAAAGGTCTCATCGGAAGGGGCAGAGACAGAAACAATAGGTTTGGCATTAGTCACGTTGGAGGATGAGTTTACAAGCCTGTCGATATCGGAGGTCTGGCTTGGAAAAATAAATTGTATATCGAGCTCTAATCCGGTACATTCAGCTACGGCGACCTTCAGAGGAACAGTGTATTTCTTATCTATATAGTTAATATAGTTCTGACCCATTCTCTCATCAGGAAGAAGCAGAAATAACACGTTGTCATGTGTATCATAAGGAATAAGAGGCTGAAGCCAGGTCTTAAAAGATACATCACTGATTTCATGTTCACTCTTTATTGTCTCTAAAATCTCAGGCCATTTTTCTTTAATTTCAATAATCATCGATAATTCCCCCATTTTGTGTCATTCTAATCTATTATACCTTAAAATGAGCGGATTTTCAATGGAGTATCGCAGGTTGGGAGAGAACATAAGCGGAGAGCTGTTTTAAAGGTATATATAAACAATTGGTTTACATAATAATTTTATAAAGGTTGCATATAATATATCTTTCAGAAAAATTATGAAATAGTAAAAATTCTTTTTGTGAATATTGTGAATATCTTAATTAACATTATCCATACCCTGAAATAGGGACTTCGTGGATAAAATTAACAGGTTAATAACATTAATCAACAGACTTATCCACAACTTATCCACAATTTGGGGATAACTTTAGGGATAACTTTTTGTGGATAAACCGGTTGTCAATAATAACCTGATTAAACACAAAATAATGGGTGCTGTAATGAAAAAAAGCTTGACTTTATTTGTGAAAATGAATAAAATGAAAACGATGTTTTAATTATAGTATGATATGCTTACCTGATTATGCCATATCATTATCAAAAAGGAGGTGTACGAGAATATGAAGCAGACATTCCATCCAAAGAAGAGACAGAGAAACAAGGTTCACGGTTTCAGAGCAAGAATGAGCACAGCAAACGGCAGAAAGGTTTTATCTGCAAGAAGAGCTAAGGGGAGAAAGAGCTTAACAGTATAGGCCGCAGGTGTGTGGCCTTTTTTTCTATGAAAAATCATAGGAGGAAGTTAGAAGCATGAGCAGTTATGAGACTTTGAAAAAAAACATCGATTTTCAAAAGGTATATAAGAGTGGTAAGTCTTATGCCAATAAATATCTGGTCATGTATGTTTTGGAGAATGGAACGGATATTACCAGAATAGGTATATCTGTGAGTAAGAAGGTCGGGAATAGTATTGTCCGGCATCGTCTCACGAGGCTTATAAGAGAAGCGTGCAGACTCAATTACAATAGTATACGGACAGGTTATGACATTGTGATTATTTCAAGAGCAGCACATAAGGGCAAGGGCTTTGCAGATACGCAGAGTGCACTTATTCATATATGTAAGCTGCATGGAATTTATCGAGGTGAATGATTGTAAATGAAAAAGCTGTTGATAGCGATGGTAAGATTTTACAGAAGGTTTTTATCGCCAATGAAAAAATATCCAACCTGTATATACACTCCAACCTGTTCTCAGTATGCCATCGAGGCTATTGAGAAATATGGCGCCCTTAAGGGGAGCTATCTGACAACAAAGAGAATACTTCGGTGTAACCCTTTTGCAAAGGGAGGGTATGACCCTGTACCATAACATTAGTTGGACCTATGGTCCAACTATTAATAATTTGAACCGATGGTTCAAATTATGGTGGAACCGATGGTTCAAATTATGGTGGAACCTACGGTTCAAATTATGATGGAACCTACGGTTCAAATTATGATGGAACCTACGGTTGAAATTATGATGGAACCTACGGTTGAAATTATGATGGAACCGGTGGTTGAAATTATGATGGAACCTACGGTTGAAATTATGATGGAACCTACGGTTGAAATTATGATGGAACCGGTGGTTGAAATTATGATGGAACCGATGGTTCAGATTATAGTGGAATCGGTGGTTGAAATTATGGTGGAACTGATGGTTCAGGTTATGGTAAGAATATGGTTATGATTTTAGAAGGTCTCTGGTCTTTCTAAATATAATGGGTTATTTTCATCGAGTATGATAATGACCGGGAAGGAATAGGAATAACAATGATTTTATTAAGAGTGCCTATTCTTGGTGATATTATCGATTTTATCGCCTTGTTAATGGGCTATATTATGCAGGCGTTGTTCTTTATCACCGGTGGTTTTAACATCGGATTATGTATTATTCTGTTTACAATTATTGTAAGGCTTATAATGATGCCTATGACAATAAAGCAGCAGAGATTCTCCAAGCTGTCAGCTATGATGCAGCCTGAGATTGCGGCGATTCAGAATAAATATAAGGGTAAAAACGATACTGCGTCCATACAGAAAATGCAGCTTGAGACGAAGGCTGTCTACGAGAAGTATGGAACATCTCCTACAGGCGGATGCCTTCAGATGTTTATACAGCTTCCTATTTTCTACGGAATTTTCGCGGTAGTTCGTGATATTCCATATTATGTTCCTAGAGTAAAGGCGTTATTTGAGCCTGTAATCAGTGCGATAACAGGTGTAACGAATTACAATCAGGTACTTATTGACAGTGGACTTACCACAGCAGCTTATGATACAGAGGATGCACTTCTTAGATTCTTAAATGCATTTTCTTCAGAACAGTGGGAGACACTTAAGAATGCTTTTACAAGCTATGGAAACGGGATTTCCGATACGATAGCACAGCAGTCTGAGAAGATTTTACATGTAAACAATTTCTTCGGAATTAACTTAGCGACAGCACCGGGCTTTAAGCTCAGCCTTGCACTTTTAATTCCTCTTTTAGCTGGTCTTACACAGTGGCTTTCCGTAAAGCTCATGCAGTCGAAGAACCCTGTGAATAATGATGACGAGAACAACACGGCAGCACAGTCAATGAAGATGATGAACACAATGATGCCTGTTATTTCGGCTGTGTTCTGTGTTTCCATGCCTAGCGGTCTTGGACTTTACTGGATTATGGGTAGTGTTGTGCAGTGTATACAGCAGATTTTTATTAACAAGTACATGGACAAGGTTGATGTGGAAAAGCTCATTGCCAAGAACATGGATAAGGTTAATAAGAAGAGGGCTAAGAAGGGACTTCCTCCTAAAAAGGTTGATACCTCAGCGGTAACCAATTATGAGGAGGCTGTACAGAGAAAAGAGGACGAGGTTGCCAGAAGAGGCGAGCGCGCCAAGGAAATCAAAGAATCTACAGAATATTACAACCAGAACGCGAAGCCGGGTTCACTTGCGGCAAAGGCGAATATGGTTAAGATGTACAATGAGAAAAATTCAAAGAATTAGTATTGGAGGAAAAATATCATGGAGTATATAGAGATTACCGGCAAAACGGTAGACGAAGCCATTACTAATGCGACTATTAAGCTTTCTGTGACAAGCGATAAGCTTGAGTATGAGGTAGTTGACAAGGGAAGCAACGGATTTTTGGGAATCAACAGACGTCCTGCAGTGATTAAAGTTCGCATAGCTGATGCACAGGATGAATTTGAGCAGGTGGTCAAAGAGGCAGTAGCGGCTCCTAAGCAGGAGAGCAAGCCTTTTAAGAAGCCTGAAGTTAAAAAAGTGGATACTCAGGCACCTAAGAATGAATTTAAAAGAGCTTCAGAGAATGTTAAGCCTGTCAATACTGAGAAGCCGTTACAGGTTAAGAGCACTCCTGCCCAGAAGCCGGAAGAGAATATGGACAAGACTTCAAAGAGACCGGTTGCAGGTGATAATATGGAACCGGCAATTAAGAAGTTCCTTGGCGATGTTTTAAAGGCAATGGATATGGAAGCTGAGGTTAAGGTAGTTATTGATGAGAACGAAGGCTCCGTTGATATAGAGCTTGTAGGCGAGAACATGGGAGTTCTTATCGGTAAGAGAGGTCAGACACTTGACTCATTACAGTATCTTGTAAGCCTTGTGGCTAACAAGGAAGCAGACGGATATTTTCGCGTGAAGTTAGATGCCGAAAATTACCGTGCAAGAAGAAAGGAGACACTCGAGTCTCTTGCAAAGAATATTGCATACAAGGTTAAGAGAACCAGAAAGCCTGTTTCTCTTGAGCCGATGAATCCGTATGAGAGAAGAATCATACATTCAGCACTTCAGAATGACAAGTATGTATCAACAAGAAGCGAGGGCGAGGAGCCTTTCCGCCATGTAGTTGTATATTTGAAGAGAAATGCGTAAATTATCCTTGCATTCAACTTAAAAGTAACATATTATCAAGATGTGTGCGTATGCGAATATGTGCACATCTTTTTAAGTTATATAGAAATGAGGATAAGTATGGAGAGTCGTGAAACAATCGCTGCGATTGCGACAGGTATGGGTAATGCCGGAATTGGCATTGTGAGAATAAGCGGTGATGCTGCAATTACGGTTGCAGACAGGGTTTTTAAGGGAAAAAGTAATAAAAAATTATCGGAATCAAGGAGCCACATGGCTCATTATGGACATATATATGACGGTGAGGAGCTTATTGATGAGGTTCTTGTGCTGGTTATGAAGGAGCCTAACACATACACGCGCGAGAATGTGGTGGAGATTGACTGCCATGGAGGTGCGTATGTGACCAGAAGGATTCTTGAGCTTGTCTTAAGAAATGGTGCAAGACCGGCAGAACCGGGAGAGTTTACGAAGAGAGCGTTCCTGAACGGAAGGATTGACCTTGCACAGGCGGAGGCGGTTATTGACGTTATAAACGCAAAAAATAATTACGCGTTAAAAAGCTCTGTGAACATGTTAAACGGAAAGTTATCCACAGAGATTAAAAAAATCAGGGAAGAGCTTATATACAATATAGCCTTTATTGAGGCGGCTTTGGACGATCCTGAGCACATTAGTCTGGATAACTATGTGGATAAGTTGGATAACTATGTGGATAAGTGGATAAACGCTGTGGATAAGTTGTTGAAAAGTGTTGACAACGGTAAGATATTTACTGAGGGTGTGAGGACAGTAATACTGGGTAAGCCCAATGCAGGAAAATCCAGCCTTTTAAACACTCTTTTAGGCGAGGAAAGAGCGATAGTTACGGACATTGCGGGCACTACGAGGGATACTCTTGAGGAGCAGATTAACCTGCATGGAATCATACTGAAGCTCATCGATACGGCGGGCATAAGACAGACTGAGGATATTGTGGAAAAGCTTGGTGTGGATAAGTCGAGAAGATTTGCCAGAGAGGCAGATTTGATTATATATGTTGTGGATGGCTCCACCGGGCTTGATGACAATGACATGGATATCATATCCATGATTAACGAAGGTATTCAGGGAAAGGTAATAGTTCTTCTGAATAAATCCGACCTTCAGACTAAGACAACACAGGAGGACATAAAGGGATTTATTGATTGTCCGGTTATAAGCATTTCTGCCAAGGAGCAGTCCGGAATTGAGGAGCTTGAGAAAAAGCTTGAAGAGATGTTCCTAGGAGGAGAGATTTCCTATAACGATGAGGTCATGATTACGCGCGCAAGGCAGAAGGACGCACTGCAGCAGGCTAAGGAGAGCTTTCTGCTTGTCAGGGACGGAGCAGCTATGTCGGTTCCGGAGGATTTGTTAACGATTGACCTTATGAATGCCTATGAGGAGCTTGGAAAGGTTATCGGTGAGTCGGTTGAGGAAGACCTTGTGAATGAGATTTTTGGCAAGTTCTGTATGGGAAAATAAGAAATATTAATAGAAAAGAGAGGCTGTGCGTTGCCGCATGGATGAAAGTTTGAAAAAACATTTTCAAACTACTTATTGGTGGCAGTACTGCAAGCGGTGCTTGCAGTATGCAGGGGGATAAAAAATGGAAAATTATCTTGAGGAAAATTATGATGTTGTAGTTGTAGGCGCCGGACATGCAGGATGCGAGGCAGCACTTGCCTGTGCCAGGCTGGGGCTTGAGACGATCATGTTCACGGTGAGCGTTGAGAGCATTGCAATGATGCCTTGTAATCCCAATATTGGCGGAAGCTCCAAGGGACATCTTGTGAGGGAGCTTGATGCATTGGGCGGAGAGATGGGCAAAAATATTGACAAAACATTCATCCAGTCTAAGATGCTTAACAGCTCCAAGGGACCGGCAGTTCACTCCCTGCGTGCGCAGGCTGACAAGTCGGAGTACAGCAGGCAGATGAGAAGAACTATTGAGAATACGGAGCACCTTACCGTCCGTCAGGCGGAGGTAGCGGATATTCTCACGGACGATGGCAGGAATGTTACAGGTGTAAAGACCTATTCCGGAGCTGTATATCACTGCCGCGCAGTTGTGCTTTGTACAGGAACATATCTCAAGGCTAGGTGCATATACGGCGATGTGAGCAGCTATACAGGTCCTAATGGACTTCAGGCTGCCAATCACCTTACCGATGCCCTAAAGAGGCTTGGAATCGAAGTGAGACGCTTTAAGACGGGTACACCGGCGCGTGTGGACAAGCGCTCAATCGATTTTTCAAAGATGGAGGAGCAGTTCGGTGATAAGCACATTGTTCCGTTTTCATTCACAACCAACCCGGACGATATACAGAAGGAGCAGGTATCGTGCTACCTTACATATACGAATGAGAAAACCCACAAGATTATAAGGGATAATCTCGACCGCTCCCCATTGTATTCGGGAAAGATAGAGGGCACAGGTCCTCGCTATTGTCCATCCATAGAGGACAAGGTTGTAAGATTTGCGGATAAGGACAGACATCAGGTCTTTGTTGAGCCGGAGGGCAATTATACCAACGAAATGTATCTTGGCGGAATGTCAAGCTCGCTCCCGGAGGATGTACAGTATGCCATGTACCGTACTGTTCCTGGACTTGAGAATGTAAAGATTGTAAGAAACGCGTATGCGATAGAGTATGACTGTATCAATGCTGTGGAGCTTAAGTCATCACTTGAGTTCAAGAATGTCCACGGACTTTTTTCAGGTGGACAGATAAACGGAAGCTCAGGCTATGAGGAGGCTGCGGTGCAGGGACTTATAGCCGGAATCAACGCAGCAATGAAGCTTCTTGGAAGGGAGCCTTTGATTCTTGACCGTTCGGAGGCCTATATAGGAGTGCTGATAGATGACCTTGTCACCAAGGAAAGCCATGAGCCTTACAGAATGATGACCTCAAGGGCAGAGTACAGGCTGCTTTTAAGACAGGACAATGCGGACTTAAGACTGTCGGCAAAGGGACATGAGATTGGACTTATTTCCGATGAACGAATGGAAAAGGTTGAGGAAAAGAGAAGAGCGATAGCTGAGGAGATAAAGCGCCTTAGCAGCGTTATGATAGGTGGAACAAACGAAGTGTGCGATTTCCTCGCAAGACACAACAGCACTGCGCTCAACAACGGTGTATCGCTTGCAGACCTCATAAAGCGCCCTGAGCTTGATTATGAGACAATTGCGGAGCTTGATAAGGACAGAAAGCCTCTTCTCTGGGATGTCATCGAGCAGGTTAATATAAATATAAAGTATCAGGGATATATTGAGAGGGAGCTAAGACAGGTTGAGCACTTTAAGAAGCTTGAGAAGAAGCTGATACCTGATAATATAGATTATGATGAGGTTGGAAGCCTCAGACTTGAGGCAAGACAGAAGCTTAAGAGCTTTAGACCACGTTCTATCGGACAGGCCTCACGAATCTCCGGCGTGTCACCGGCGGATGTTACTGTGCTGTTAGTGTACCTTGAGAGCAGAAGATAGTATGGCAGAAAATATCATTTAGAGATAACATATAAAAAGAGTTAGGAGAGTGTTGATGGCAGATTTTTTAAGAGATAGTCTGGAAAAAATTGGTTATAATGCGACTGATTTGCAGTGTGAGCAGCTTAACAGCTTCCATAAGCTTCTGTGTGAGTGGAATGAATTTATGAACCTTACAGGTATTACTGAATATGATGAGGTTGTTATTAAACATTTTGTGGACAGTCTTGCGGTAAATTGTGTATATTCCTTCAAAAAAACAGACAGGGTTGTGGATATCGGTACGGGGGCGGGCTTTCCGGGCATACCGTTAAAGATAATGTATCCGGATACAGATTTCACTCTTTTAGATTCGCTCAACAAGAGAATCAAGTTCTTAGACGAGGTCATCAGGCAGACCTCCCTAAAAAGCATTGAGACTCTCCATGGAAGAGCGGAGGACTACGCGAAAAACAGGGATTACCGTGAGAAATTCGATGTGTGCGTATCGCGCGCAGTGGCGAATCTGTCAACCTTGAGTGAGTACTGCCTTCCTTATGTCAAGGTCGGAGGCTGTTTTATAGCATATAAGGCGGGACAGCTTGATGAGGAGCTTAAATCCGCTGAAAGAGCTGTGAAGCTGTTAGGCGGGGAGATAGCGGATGTGCACAGGCTTACATTGCCGGATACGGATATAGACAGGACATTTGTTGTAATAAAAAAGACGGCAGCCACCTCTAAGAAATATCCAAGAAAGGCGGGACTGCCGGCGAAGGAGCCGCTGCAGTAGGATGATAAAGTATAGCAATAAGACTTATGATTAGTAATTCCTGCATTGAATAGCAATGAGCCTGAAACACAGCAATTTATAAATTGTGGTGTATCAGGCTCATAATATTCTGTTTTTAAATATTTAATTGAAGAAGCTGTTGAGTATCCTGGCAAGCTTGTCAGGACATTCAAGATGTGGGGCGCTGATATCTTCGAGAATGACGGAGGATATATTTTCCTTGTCGATATCAAAGGCCGGCAGTGCTTTTTTTGCCTGTCTGTCGGCGGAGCCGGTTACAATGAGTATAGGTGTTGACAGCTTAGACAGCATACGGGCAATATCTGAGTTTAAAAGGTTGCCATGTATGCTTGCCAGCAGAAAACGTCCGTAATAGCCGCCGGTGTGAGCTGCCTCGTACATGGAATCGGCAAGCTCATTCTTCTGTGCCACTTCAAGTCCGGATACCTTGGACAGCTTGTCCATTATGGCAGCGCGGTTGTATTTAAGATTGTACATAAATGAACCGATAACAGGAGTGTTATATACAGCACGGATACATTTTGCAAATACAGGCTTGGTAGAAGGATTGCAGTAGGTAGTCTCCATAGCCTGCGGATTGATAAAGGATAAACCAGAATAGAGCTTAGGTGCCGTCAATGCCGCACAGATAAGTATTGCAGAGGATGTCGATATCGCAGCGGCATGCATACCCGTAGCGGTGTCATGGTGTCTTAGGATTCTGTTTTTCACAAAATCGTTGACTGCAAGGGCGTACATATAGATGGAATAATCAATGGTGCTCTTGTCCGAAAAACCGCAGCCCGGTAGGTCTATGACATATACGGAATGGGATTTGCCAAGCTCTGTTGCTGCAGCTATCCACTCGGACATGTTGGCTGACGGTTCAAGGGTGTGCAGCAGGAGAACAGGGCTGCCGCTTCCATAATGCCTATAGTATATATCACCGAAACGTCCTGTGTACACGCGGCATTCTTCACGATGATTGTGGTTGCCGGAGGTTGCCTTATTATATTCATAGGTGTTGTAGACAGCCATGCACCCAAGTGCCAGGGCTGTCATTTTCAGAAAGGGATGTTTATTTTTGTTGTGACTCATACGAACCTCATTTCTGAGCGATTTTAATTGAAGCTGTGCCGTCAAAGCAATCTGCTTTCGCTCAGAGGCAGATTGCTTATGTTTGAAATATACTTTATATACAGTATAGTATAATACAAATTAACTGACAAGCATGTTTTTTTTATTATAAGCTTTTCAAAAAGCAAATTATAGTATATAATTATTTATAATAGTTCCAATTTACTAGTTGATATTTCAGCAGCTTATAGGAAAAATATTTGACTTGCCAATAAGATATATAACTGAGAGATTCTATGTTATAATGTCATATATTGTGGAATTGTATACACAATGTATGAGTGGTTATTGATACACATATACTTATCAAGATATTTGTCCTGTTTTAAAGAGTATTGGTAAAACCATGTATTAAAAAAAAGACTTACATTTTGCAACGGTCGGATATATTTATATTATATTATGATGTTGGTATCAAAAGGTATTTTGCCCCCAATGATACCGGATTGCTTCGTGCTTTGCACTCTCGCAATCTTCAAAAACATTCATAATTCGCTCATTTTTCTACGAAAAATGGCTGCTTATTCATGTTTTTGGCGGGTTCCAAGGTCAAAAATCCTTTTGCAAGCAAGCTTGCTTCAGATTTCTGACATTTTGACCCTGATACCATATTATACGACCATATATTCAAATTAGTATGCTTTGACCCTGACGTCATCAGGTGATTAAAAAATACATAATGGTTTATTAAACTAAACATAACAAATGATATTGATGTGGATTAGTTTTACATCCACATATGAAAATATACTTTGGTGATTATGTGCCGGGTATGTTGAAGGAGGAAAGCGTAGATGCCGATTAATGTTATAATTGCGGATGATCATACTATTGTTAGAGAGGGTGTTAAGTGTATTCTTGACAATACGGGAGATATAAATGTTGTTGCTGAAGCTTCGGATGGATATGAATGCCTGAATGCTGTCAGTAAAATGAATCCTAACATAGTATTATTAGACATTAATATGCCTAATCTGGATGGCTTGAAGGTGTTAGAGATAATGAAAGACCAGAAGGTTAGTTCAAAGGTTCTTTTCCTTACAGCAACGGATAATCCCGATTTACTTATGAAAGCTGTAGATATGGGATGTGATGGATATATACTTAAGAAATCAGATTCTACGACTTTGAGAAAGGCTATTCATTCGGTTTATAATGGTGAGCTTTATATAGAACCGGAGTTGATGCCAATACTGAATGAGACGGTTTCGGTTCGCGATACGGCGATGGATAGATTGAATGATTTGACAAGAAGAGAGATTGATGTGTTAAAGCTGTTAGCAGAAGGACTATTTAACAAAGAAATTGCAAGCAGATTGAACATAAGCGAAAGAACAGTCAAGAATCATGTGTCTAATATATTTAAGAAGATTTCGGTATCTGATAGAACACAGGCAGCAGTATTTGCGATTAAGAATAACCTGATTAAGATTTCATATTGATATGATGATGTTGCACCGGCAATGTTTCACGTGAAACATTGCCGGTGATTTTTCTTTTATGATGTTGGGGTCAAAACATGTGCTATAAACTTAGCGTATATAATGTGTTGTATTTATGCATATTACGACTTTTGGGAGAAACTTAGATTTTTTAGAACTATGCTAGGTCCCTAGCCCCCAATAGCATGGATGCTGATTTAGAAGAATGCATACAGGGATGTATGCCGGCTTCGGTGGCAAAAGTATAGAATATCTTTCTCAGAGTTCTTAGGACATCTTGCTTCGGACAACGGAGCTGATGTGCATAAATATAATACGTTATACACTTGCATATCAAATTAGCAAATTTTACCATCAACATCCTTTTATAGAACTACAATGTTTCACGTGAAACATAAAACATTAAAAAAATTGTATTCTTTGCAATTAAATTGTAGTATTTATAATTTAAAGCTGTTATAATAAAAACCAGTGAGTCATTTATAAAGTTTTGTATCAGATTCTTGAAGTTTATTTCATCAATCAGGTTTTTGAATATAGAATGCAATTCCTCATTTTTGTACAATTATAGGATGTTGAGGTCAAAACATGTTCTATACATTCATATATTAAACTTGCATGTTTTGCACCCAACATCATTATATATTATTGATAAAACAGCGTGGAGCAGATTGCGTATATTCATTTCATTACCAAGCTTCTTGGCTTTACCAAAGAATCTATAAAGTGAAACAATAATGTGATAAAAGCTCTCAAAGAGCCTGGTACCCATTCCGGCACAGCTTATAACAATTGTCTTAGAAACTGACATAA
>ENA-UONV01002913-UONV01002913.1-human-gut-metagenome-genome-assembly--contig:-CS4-NODE-2913-length-12036-cov-9.804858_pt1 | contig 12036 bp, 7 predicted proteins | sample MGYA00242461_ERZ724008 | MGnify/ENA metagenome assembly ERZ724008 | reverse complement strand
CAGCTTATCATACTCCGCCTGCAGCGTCTCCTTGTTCTTCGCCTTCTTCAGCAGCTCCAGCTCGTTTTTCATGACCTCCAGGTTCTCCGTCTGCCGGTCATAGTCGATCTTGGCACGCTCCACGGTGGCCTGTGTCAGGGTGGAGTCATAGCTCACCAGCACCGTACCCTTCTTGACGCTGTCGCCCTCCTTGACCCACACCTTCTTCACCGTCTGGCTCTGGGAGATGTAGATCTTCTGCAATTTGTCCGTGGTCACCATGCCGCTGGTGTTGGAGGTGTCCCCCCAGTAGTCGGTCATGGCGCACTCGTTGACGGCGTATACGTTCACGTCGCCCCGCTGGGCGTTCCGGGCGATGGTCAGTCCGCCCCACACCGCGCCGCACACGCCCACCACGCAGGCGGCGGCGATAATGCCCTTTTTCAGCTTCTTGCTCATGCGGGGCTTTTCGCCGTCGGTGCGCTTTTCGCCGATATGCAGCTTTTCCCGCAGCGTCAGCTTCTCACTCATAGTCGTCACCTCCCGACAGTACGCCGTCCCGTATGGTCATGACCTTGGCGGCGTGGTTGGCGATGGAATGGTCGTGGGTGATCATGATGATGGTGGAGCCGCCGTCATGCAGCTGCTGAAACAGCTCCATCACCGCCGCGCCGCTGGCACTGTCCAGCGCGCCTGTTGGCTCGTCGGCCAGCAGCAGCTTCGGCTTACCCACAATGGCCCGTGCGATGGCCACCCGCTGGCACTGTCCGCCGGACAGCTGGTCCGGCCGGTGCTCCACCCGGTCGGAAAGCCCCACTGTCTCCAGCGCGGCCCGGGCCCGTTCCAGCCGTTCCGCCTTCTTCACCCCGCCGTACAGCAGGGGCAGCGCCACGTTTTCCAGCGCCGTCAGCTTCGGCAGCAGATTAAAGCTCTGGAACACGAAGCCCAGCTCCTTGTTCCGCACCTCCGCCAGCTGCTTGTTGTTGCAGGTGGTCACGTCCCGCCCACCCAGCAGATAGCTGCCGCTGGTGGGCACGTCCAGACACCCGATCAGGTTCATCAGCGTGGTCTTGCCGCTGCCGGAGGGACCCATGATAGCCAGGTATTCCCCCTCCTCCACGTCAAGGTTCACGTTTTTCAGGATATGTGCCACGGACTTTCCCATGGGGTAGTCCTTGCATATATCGCGCATTTCCAAAATCATGCTCAGCCCTCCATCGGCGGAATGACCGCTGACGCGGAGGCGGCCTCGCCGCCGGGAATCACGGCTGCGGTGCTGCCGTCGTCCGTGACGGTGTCGTTCTCAGCGGGCATATCGCCGCCGTCCATGCCGTCCATGGGCACGTTTTCGTCGATTTTTTCACCGCCGCCCTCGGGGTATACCTCGCCGCCGCTGGCGCTGGGGTCAAAGGTGGCGTCGTCATAGGTGATGCACGTCATGCCCGCCTTCAGGCTGTCGTCGGGATAGGCGATATAGTCCTCCGCCGTCAGGCCGTCCGTCACGGGATAGGTGTCCGTCTCCGTGTTGTACTCGCCCAGGGTGATGCTCCGCTTCTCCAGCTTGCCCTTGCTGTTCTGAGCCCACACCCAGGGCTTGCCCTCGGCGTCGTTGATGAAGTAGCTGGGCAGGTTGATCAGGCTTTCGTCCTGGGTGTCCTCCTGACCGTAGTCCGGCTCTATGTACACGTGCTGGCCCATCAGCAGGCCCTCGCCGTCGCCCTCCAGCGTCACGTAGAAGGGGTACTTGCTGGACATGGCCGTGTCGCTGTCGCCGTAGTCGCTGCGGCTCTGCTGGGCGTTGTTCCAGTCGATGGAGCTGATGCTGCCCTTCCACGTCTGGTCGCTGACCCGGGAACGGATGACCACCGCCGTGCCCTCGGTCAGCACGCCGGCGTTGTTCTCATTCACATAGCCCTTGATGCGGAAGCCGCCCGTCTCCACGATGGTCATGAACGGCAGGGCGTTGCCGGAGTTGTCCGTGCCGCCGTCCGGGTTCAGGGACTGCACCTCGCCGTCCACCGGGGACTTGACGGTGCTGTCGGCGGTGTTGGCCTTCAGCTTCTCAATGTCCTTTTTCTTGGTGGCGATGTTGGCCTTCGTCTCCAGCACCTTCACGTTCTGCTCCCGCAGATCCAGGGCGTACTGCCGCTTGGTGGCGTCGTCATAGGTGCTGTCCATCAGCTTCTGTATACGCTCCAGCTCCGCCTGCTGGTCCTCCAGCGTGGCGTTCAGCTGCTCCAGCTCCAACTGGGCCATCTCCAGGTCGGTGCGGATCTGGCTGAGGTCATAGGTCAGCAGCACGTCGCCCTTTTTCACGCTGTCGCCCACCTTCACCTTGATGGTGTCGATGGTCATGGCGTCGTTTTTCTTGATGGTCGTCTCGCCCAGCGGGCTGACGATGCCTGCGAACCGGTCCGCCAGACCTACGGACCCCAGCCCGCAGATCATAGACACCGACTGCACGGAGGCCTCGCCCTCCGCTGCGCCGCAGCCGGACACACAGCCCAGCAGCATCACCAGCGCCAGTACAAAAGCCGCTTTTTTCATGTCGTGTTCTCCTTTTTCCTTCCCGCGCGCCCGCGGGATGATTTGCCTATTTACTTAGACGGCAGAAATTGTCATTCCGTTCCGCCGCTGCCCCCGACAATATCATATCATGCGCCTGGCCCTCAAAATGTGAACAAATCGTGAACACACGCTTAAGACCTTACTAAGGTTCCGTATCAAAACGGTGGCAAAACGCCCCGCGGAATATTGACAGCGTGCGGGGGAGTGTCCTATTATTATGATGTGCCGTGTCCATCCCGGACATCTTACCGGTGTACGGGTGCCTTTCGGCGGACACGGCCCGCGTACGATACCACCGGCAGGAGGTTTTGCCATGAACAAAAAACGTATCCGCCAGATGGATCTGGCCCTGCGCCGCCGCCTTTCCGACCGTCCCGCCGCGGACTATTTTGCCCCCGGGGACGCCCTGCTCCGCACCATCGAGAGCGAGGGCTATATGCAGCGCTTTGCCGGGCTGTTCAACGGCACGCGCCTCCGCTGCGCCGACGTGCTGGCCCTCTGCCGCCCGGAGCTGGAGACGCTGTGCCCCGGCGAACCGTCCGAGGGCTGGCTGGCCTATGCCTACGACTATGCCCGCCGCCTGCTCTACCCGGAAAAGACCGATGCGGAGCCCTTCGCCCCCGGTGCGGTGTTCCTGCTGTCGGTGCTGCAGGTGCTGTTTGCCGCCGAGGCGGAGCTGCTGCCCCACGACCCGGCCTGGACCTTCGATTTCCTGACCGATGATGAGCTGGCCGGCAGTCCCTGTGCCCCGTCCTATCAGCGCTTCCTGCGCCTGTGGAGGCGGGAGTTCGTCTATGAGCTGATGCGTTTGGGCCTGGAGGTCACGCCCTACCGCACCCTTGAGCATATCGCCGGTGTCCACCACATCGCCGTCACCGCCGCCCGCGCCCTGCGGAAAAGCGGCGTGGCCGTGGACGTGGCCCTGGTCTCCGGCGCCGCCGCCGGCCACGATCTGGGCAAGTTCGGCTGCCGCCCCGGCGAGCGCGTGCCCTACCTGCACTATTTCTACACCGACCAGTGGTTCCGCCGCCGCCGGATGACCGATATCGGCCACGTGGCCGCCAACCACTCCGTCTGGGACCTGGAGCCCGACTACCTCTCCGTGGAGGCGCTGCTGCTGATCTACGCCGACTTCCGCGTCAAGCAGCTCCACGATGCGCAGGGCCGGGAGATCACACGTATCTCCACCTTGGCTCAGGCCTTTCAGGTGATCCTGGATAAGCTGGACGACGTGGACGGCGAGAAGCAGAAGCGCTATACCCGGGTCTACGCCCGGCTGGAGGACTTTGAGCAGTTCATGGTCAGCTGCGGCGTGGATGTCACCATGTCCGGCGGCGATACGCCCCCGCTGCCGGAGAAGCACACCGCCCTTATGACCGACGACGAGGCCCTCCGCGCCCTGACGCTCCGCTGCGTGGGCCACAATATGGAGCTGATGCATCGCCTCACCGATCAGCGCAGCTTCGCCCGTCTGCTGGAGGAGGCCCGCGGCGAGACGGATTGGCGCCGTCTCCGCGCTTATCTGGCGGTGATGGAGTCCTACTCCCTCTATCTGCATATCCCACAGAAGGTCCAGACCCTGACGTTCCTCTACGAGCTGCTGATGCACCGCGAGGGCGATATCCGCCGTCAGGCGGCGGCGCTGCTGGGCGAGATCATCGCCGGCTTCCACGCCGGCTACGCCAAGGAGCGCCCCGCCGACATCCGCCCGGATCCCCGGGCCATCACCGACGTGGACCAGTGGAGGCTCTATCTGGACAAGATACTGTATCCCGACCATAAGCTCATGCCCCAGCACCGCCGCTGGATCGGCTATACCCTGAAATTCGCCGTCGGCTCCCTGCTGAGCCACTGCCCCGGCCGGGAGGAGCGCTTCCTGGCCCCGGTGTTCGCCTACTACCGCAGGCCGGAGGATCTGGACGACTACACCGCCTTCCAGCTGCTGGATACCGCCGCCGCTCTGCCGGATACGGCCTATACGGCCAGCCGCGCCCGGCAGATGACGGACTTTGCCGCCGCCCTGTCCCTGCGTAAGGACCTGACCATCCGCATGGCCGCCGTGCTGCTGCTGGACCGTCTCGCCCGCCTGTACCCGGAGGACGGCCGCGCGCTGGAGGCCGTGACCGCCGTCCCCGACGGCGACAGCGGCACCCTGCGTTATCTCAAGCAGGATGTGCTCTCTCAGGGCGCGCCCCTTCTTCTGCCGGAGGACGTGGTCTCCGAGATCTTCCTGGACAACCTGAAGACTGCCACGCCGTGGATCACCAAGCAGGGCAACCTGCGCCTGCTGACGGACTTTGCCCGCAGCGGCAAAAGCCCCGCCCTGCATATCGCCACCCACCTGTCCAATCTCATCAAGGTCAGCGACCGCGTCACCGTCCGCCACAGCGCCGGCAACGCCCTGCTGGCCCTGGCGCCCCGACTGACGGCCGACCAGCGCAACGAGGTGGCGGTGGAGCTGTGCCGCGGCCTGGAGCTGGGCCAGCAGGAGTTCACCAAGTATATCCCCGACTATCTGGGCCGTTTTGCCCTGTGGCTGCCCCCGGCGGAGCTGGATGAGGTGCTGGACGACCTTCGCGTGAACCTCAGCTCCTCCGACAGCCGCGTTACCGCCTCCGTGCTGGATACCGTGGGCGTCATCTATGAGGCGTACGATGCCTATCGCTCCCGCTTCCCGGAGACGGACGACGCCTACCGCCGCCGCCGTGAACGGCTGCTGGGCCTGCTGATGCGGGGCCTCAGCGGCATTGACGGCGCCACCCGGCAGGAGGCCCTGTTCGTGTTGGGCCGCCGGGTCTTCGGCTCCGGAGAGCTGGGCCGCCACGAAAAGCGCCGCGCCTTTATGCTCACCCAGCGCAAGCTGCTCTCCGCCCAGGACGAATTCCCCGGCGAGGGCCTGACGTTCTACTACCGGGCCGCCATGCTGGGCAAGCTCTACCGCTTCATCACCGAGGAGCGCCTGTTCCACAAGGGCTTTGACTTCGGCGCGCCCCGCCCCGTGGCCTTCTTCCCCGGCACCTTCGACCCCTTCACCCTGTCCCACAAGGGCATCGTCCGGGCCATCCGCGACCAGGGCTTCGAGGTCCTGCTGGCCATTGACGAGTTCTCCTGGTCCAAAAAGACCCAGCCCTATCGCCTGCGCCGGCGCATCGCCGCCATGGCCGTGGCCGACGTGTTCCACGTCAGCATTTTCCCGGAGGACTTCCCGGTGAACATCGCCAACCCGGAGAACCTCCACGAGCTGCGCGCCGCCTTCCCGGGCCGCAGCGTGTCCATCGTGGTGGGCAGCGACGTGGTGCTCCACGCCTCGTCCTACAAAAAGTCCGTCACGCCGGACTCCATCCACACCTTCGACCACGTGGTCTTCCGCCGCACCGAGCCGGACGCCGAGCCGGCGGATTACAGCTGCATCACCGGCAAGGTGCTGGAGCTGACGCTCCCGCCCCAGCTGGAGGAGATCAGCTCCACCCGCATCCGCGAGGCGGTGGATGCCAACCGCGACATCTCCAACCTCATCGATCCCACGGTGCAGGAGTTCATCTATCGCCGCGGCCTGTACCTCCGCGAGCCCCAGGACAAGCCCGTTCTCCGCACCGAGGACCTGAGCTTCCTGCCCGCCTCGCCGGAGACGGCGGAGAAATTCCTCCGCACCATGCTCTCCGTGCCCACCGCCGCGGCGCTGCGGACGCAGATCGAGAGCCGCGGCGACGACGTGATGGTCTGCCGGGACACCGACGGCACCATTCTGGGCGCGGCCAGCTACGCCTGCCTGGACTCCGCCCGCCTCTTCGCCCGCTTGGGCGACCCGGCCCTCTCCGGTCTGGTCCGCCAGAACGCCGGCGGCCGCACCCTGCTCATCAGCGGGCTGTTCGTGCCCCGGGGCGAGCGCCAGAGCGACCTCTGCCAGCTGCTCATCACCGAGGTGCTGACCCTGGCTCTCAGCCGTGAGTTCACCTATGCCCTCTACCTTCCCCTGGAGGGCGCCGTCTCCGGCTACGGCCGCCAGCTGCTGACGCTCCAGGGCTTCGTCCCGGCTGGTGAAAGCACGGACGCCCTGGCCGTGGATATGCGCTGCCCCATCGTCCTCAGCCGCAACGTGGACACCGCGGTGAAGGCGCCCTTCAGCTCCTCGCCCCGTGTGCTTGCCGCCATCGCCGCCGCCCACCGCCGCCTGCAGGCGGCGCTGACAAAGCTGCAGCCCGGATCTCTGGTGCTCAGCCTGTCCGCCGGCGTCATCTACCACCGGCTGCTCCAGCGTATCACCGGCCGCAACGGCGTCCCCGCGGAGCCCACCACGCCCCGCGTCCTCGGCCCGGATATCTGCGTCCCCTACGGCAAGATCCTCCGCGGCGTGGCCGTGCCCAACACCGTCACCAAGACCCTGCGTACCGACAAGGTCTACGAGCCGGACCTCAGCACCTATTCCATCGAAGCCTACCCGGACTACTCGCCCCTGCCCGACCAGGTCCGCACCATCCACGCCTTCGCCCGCCCCGTCATTCTCGTGGACGATATGCTCCACGACGGCAAGCGCATCCGCCGCCTGGCCCCGCTGCTCGCCGAGACGAACACCCCCGTGGACCAGGTGCTGGTGGGCTACCTCACCGGCATGGGCCGCGATCTGATGGAGCAGCTGGGCTACGACGTGGACGCCATCTACTACCTGCCCAACCTGCGCCTGCGCTTCGTCGAGTCCACGCTCTATCCCTTCATCGGCGGCGATACCGTCCGCCGCAGCGAGGCCCTGCCCGGCGGCCTCCAGCCCGCCGTCAACCGCATCCTGCCCTACGCCGCCCCCGAGTACACCGGCATGGACGACGAGACCGCCTGGGAGCTCTCCCTCTGCTGCCTCGAAAACGCCCGCGATATCCTCCTGGCCCTTGAAACGGAATTCCGTTCCCTCTACGCCCGCAACCTCACCCTCAGCCGTCTCGGCGAAGCGGTCATCCTGCCCCTCTGTCCCGACAAGGGCGGCTGCATGACCTACGATCTCTCCCGCGCCGCCAGCACGTATTTGGAGGGAGATATAGAGCTTCTCAAACGCATGCGCCCTGCGAGATAATGCACCGTCTTTTCCGCCCTGCCATCGTCAAATCTCCTCGACGTACACACGGTACGCCTTCGTCGGTTTGCCATCGGCAGGACGCAAAATCCAGCACATTCTCTATTCCTCAAGGGGGGGGGCCTGCGCCTCCGCGCCTCGTCTTGACACAAAATCTGAACCTTTATCAAGACTGTGCGGCGCCGCCTCGTCATCGGCAGGACGCAAAATCCGGCACATTCTCTGCTCCTCAGGGGGCCTGCCGTGGCGTGAAATTTGCGCGTCAGCACCCCGCCGGAGGCAAAAAGATAGAAACAGGAGAAGCTACTATGATCGATCTCAACGATACCAACCTGCCGCGCATCCCGTCTAAGTGCCGCGTCACCCTGCTGGCCCTGGGCGATGTGGGCAGCACGCTGCTGATGGGCCTGCGGCTCATGGGCGGCGACGTGATAGGCTCCGTCGGCATCTGCGACGTGCGCCCCGGCGTCTCCGAGCGCTGGGAGTTCGAGCTGAACCAGATACAGTCCCCGGACGGTGCGGCGCTGCCCCCGGTGGACATCATCGCGCCGGAGCAGCTGTTCGACGGCGACGTGTTCCTGTTCTGCGCCTCCCGGATGATCCCGGATACCTCCGTTACGGCGGGGGATGTCCGCATGGCCCAGTACGGCCTGAACCGGGAGCTGGTGTCCATCTACGCCCGCATGGCCCGGGACAGGCGGTACAGGGGCCTGTTCTGCGTGGTCAGCGATCCGGTGGACCCACTCTGCCGTGCCGTCCTGCGTGAAAGCGGCCTGTCCCCGGCCCAGGTCCGGGGCTTCGGCCTGGGCGTCATGCACGCCCGCGCCCTGTACTACGCCCGGAGGGACCCTCGCTTCGCGTCCTACCTTACCGAGGGCCGCGCCTTCGGCCCCCACGGCGAGGACCTGGTGCTGGCCAACTCCATTGCGCACTACGACGACGCCCTCTCCCGTGAGTTGACGGAGAAGGTGGCCCACGCCAATCTGGAGATGCGTAAGCTGGGCTACAAGCCCTATGTGGCCCCGGCCCTGTCCTCCGGCGCGCTGAGCCTGCTGGCCCTGCTGCAGGGGCAGTGGCATTATTCCTCCGTCTACGACGGCCAGGTGTTCATGGGATGCCGCAATCGTCTGACCCCCGCCGGCATCGAGACGGAGGCGCTGACCCTGCCGCCTGCCCTGCAAAAGCGTATCGACGACACCCGCGCCAAGCTGAACGCCATAGAATAACGGAGGTATCCGCCATGCTCACCGTTCTGCTCCCCGAAAACGACCGCAGCCCCGCCCTGCGGGACCTGCTGGTGCCCCTGCTGCCCCCGGGCAGCGATATCCGCGACCCCGATGACGGGCTGGAGGACCTGGCCGGCCGCCGTCTGCTGTTCGCTGTGGCGCTGGACGAGGGCGGCTGCAATATGGCCTATTACCGTATGCTCTCCCGCCTGCGCCGCAGCACAGACCTGCTCTCCGACAGTATCGGCGCGTGCATCGTCACCGGCGTGGGCGAGTTCTACACCAAGGATGTGGCCCGGGACATGGTCTTCGCCGCCAACCAGGCGGGCTGCGGCTTCCTCGGCCGCCCGCTGGTGGAGGCCACCGGTTCCCTGCGGAATTTCCGCACCCAGGCCCAGATCGGCGGTACCGACGAGGTCACGGCCTTCCATGCCGCCGTGGCGGAGCTGCTCTCCCGCCTGGACGGCTGGGAAAAGCCCGCCCCCATCCGCCATGTGCTGGCTCTCCACGCCTCCCAGCGCGCCACGTCCAACACCCTGGCCCTGTGGGAGCTGGTGAAGGCCGGTCTTCCGTCGGACCTCGGCGTGCAGGAGATCTGCCTCCGCAACGGCACCATGGCCGACTGCAACGGGTGCAGCTACACCGCCTGTCTCCACTTCGGCGAGCAGGGCGGCTGCTTCTACGGCGGTCCCATGGTGGACGAGGTCTATCCCGCCGTGCGGAAATGCGACGCCCTGGTCATGCTCTGCGCCAACTACAACGACGCCCTGGCTGCCAATCTGACCGCCTGTGTCAACCGGCTCACGGCCCTGTTCCGCCAGACCCGTATGTACGACAAGCGGATCTTCGGCCTGATCGTCTCCGGCTACTCCGGCGGCGATCTGCTGGCCCGCCAGCTGATCTCCGCCCTGAATATGAACAAGTCCTTCTATCTCCCGCCCCGCTTCTCCCTGCTGGAAACGGCCAATGAGCGCGGCAGCCTTGTGAAGCTGCCGGGCATCGAGGCGCAGGCGGCGGCCTTCGCCCGGCACATCGCGGAGAGCTGAATAACCCCGCCGCAAACCGGGGAAAATACTTCCATCAATCAAAAGGAGGTGTGTTCCATGCAGGCAATGGTGTTGGAGAAGGCGTGCATCCAGTGCGGACTGTGCGCGGGGCTGTGCCCGGAGGTGTTTGCGCTGAACAGCGGCGAGCCCGCCCGGGTGACGGTGGACCCTATCCCGGACGCGCAGAAGATCGGCGTGCAGGAGGCGGCGGACAGCTGTCCCGTGGCCGCCATTCAGGTAACGGCGTAAAAATCCCCGGAAATGCCGCAAAAACCACTTTACAACGGTGATTTTCTGTGGTATCATCTCAAAGTACGCGCTAAGCGCGTCCGACCCCTGCCTTAGCCCTGCGGAGCGTTCCATCTCTCCCACGGCCCAGGCTGCGGGCGTATTTCAAGAAAGGTGGAAACACAACCATGATGCTGAAAGACCAGAAGACCTCTATCATCGAGGCCAATCGCACCCACGAGACCGACACCGGCTCCCCCGAGGTCCAGGTGGCCATTCTCACCGAGCGTATCAACCAGCTGACCGCGCACCTGAAGGTCCATCCCCATGACTTCCACAGCCGCCGCGGTATGCAGATGATGATCGGTAAGCGCCGTCGTCTGCTGGACTACCTGGCCAAGAAGGACATCGAGCGTTATCGTGCCCTGATCGCCAAGCTGGGTCTGCGTAAGTAAGTTGAAACAGGGTGATGTGCGCTTGCGCATCACCCTTCTTTCACATTCTGCGCCGTGTACAAATTGACCATTAGCAGTTGAAAATGCGCCGAAATTCAGGGTTTCGGAGCGTTTTCAAGTGCTAACGGCGATAGGTCGCGGGCAGAATGCCATTTCACAAAAAAGGAGAAACGATATGTCAACGATCATCACCAAGCGCCAGTTCCCCCACTATCACAAATACACCATGGACCTGGCCGGCCGTCCCCTGACGCTGGAGGTCGGCAAGCTGGCCGAGCTTGCCAACGCCGCCGTCATGGTGGGCTATGGCGACACCCGCGTCCTCTGCTGCGTCACCGCCGCCCCCCGTCCCCGCGACGGCATCGACTTCTTCCCCCTGTCCGTGGACTTCGAGGAGAAGATGTACGCCGTGGGCCGCATTCCCGGCAGCTTCAACCGCCGCGAGGGTCGCCCCGGCGAGAAGGGCATCCTGACCTCCCGCGTCATCGACCGCCCCATCCGCCCCCTGTTCCCCTATGACTTCCGCAACGACGTGTCCGTCATGTGCACCGTCATGGCCGTGGATCACGACTGCTCTCCGGAGATCGCCGCCCTCATCGGCACCTCCGCCGCCCTGGCCATCTCCGACATCCCCTGGAACGGCCCCGTGGCCGCCCTGAAGGTGGGCCTGGTGGACGGCAAGCTGGTCTTCAACCCCGACGCCGAGCAGCGCAAGGTCAGCGATCTGGACGTGACCGTCGTCTCCACCGGCAAGAAGGTCGTCATGATCGAGGCCGGCGCCAACGAGGTGCCCAACGACGTGATGTTCGAGGCCATCAAGCAGGCCCACGAGGAGAACCAGAAGCAGATCGCCCTCATCAATCAGATGGTGCAGGAGATCGGCAAGCCCAAGTTCGAGTACCCCCACGCCGACTTCAACTACGAGCTGTTCAACAGGATCACCGAGGACTTCATGGACGAGGCCAAGGCCGCCATGGACACCGATGACAAGAACGTCCGCGAGCAGCGCTGGAACGCCATGATCGAGAAGTGGCATGAGAAGTACCTGGAAGAGTACCCCAACATGGACCAGTACCTGGAGGAGATCACCTACAAGTTCCAGAAGATGATCGTCAAGAAGTGGCTGCTGGAGGGTCACCGTGTGGATGGCCGCCAGAAGAACGAGATCCGTCCCCTGGACGCCGAGGTGGGCGTGCTGCCCCGGGTCCACGGCTCCGGCCTGTTCACCCGCGGTCAGACGCAGGTCCTGTCCGTCTGCACGCTGGACACTCTGTCCGCCAACCAGAAGCTGGACACCATCTGGGAGGAGACCGAGAAGCGCTATATGCACCACTACAACTTCCCCGGCTACTCCGTGGGTGAGGCCAAGCCTGCCCGCAGCCCCGGCCGCCGCGAGATCGGCCACGGTGCGCTGGCCGAGCGCGCCCTGCTGCCCGTCATTCCTCCCGTGGAGGAGTTCCCCTACGCCATCC
>ENA-UONV01002906-UONV01002906.1-human-gut-metagenome-genome-assembly--contig:-CS4-NODE-2906-length-12064-cov-19.826963_pt1 | contig 12064 bp, 10 predicted proteins | sample MGYA00242461_ERZ724008 | MGnify/ENA metagenome assembly ERZ724008 | reverse complement strand
CCGCGGCAGTTTGCCGCGGGCGCGCCCTTATTTTCATACCGTCATTGACTGTACATCCCCGAAAAAAGAAAGCGGCAAAATATTTTGTTAAAAACGGCTATTGACGACGGGTTTGGTCTGTGATAAAATATAAATACAAAATCCGATTAGGACGGCACGGCATGAAAATAAAAAAATCAGTTATAGTTATAGCGTTTCTGGCGGTCTGCGCGGCGGCGATATGCCTTGGCGGCTGCTCGCAAAAGCACACGATTACGGTAAACTCAGTTTCAGGCGGCAGCGTGGTCAATTCATACACTCTTACGGTTGCACAAGGCGAAGAGGTCAGTTTCGGCGCTTTGAAAGAAGCGTATCCCGACGAGTTTGAAAGCGACAGCGGGTTGTGGACGGACAGCTTTTTCTTCACCGACGAAGCCTGCCTTACAAAGTATGTCGAAGAGGGTGCGACGCAGGACATTATGCTCTACTACGGCATATATAACCCTGCAAGCACATGGCGCATAACCTTCGTCTACGGCGGCGAAAATTATGTCATATACCGCGCGGCGGGCGCAACTCTTTCCGCGCAGGATTTTTCGCGCTCGGCTTACGGTTACGGCGAAGCGGAAGATTACGCCTTCTATTCGGACGGCGCGCATACGGTTTCGGTCAGCATGGGCGACATTTCGGCAGAAGATTTAACGGGCAACGAAGTTACTCTGTATGTCTCCGACGCAGACTGAATAAATTCATAAACTCGGATAAACATAAACCAAGCGTTTATAATCTGAGCGCCCCGCGGCAACGCCGCGGGGCGCATTTTTTTATAAATCGGAGTAAATTTTTCATATAAATTTTGTGTAAAAGAATAAATTGTGCATAAATATTCTTTTTTTTGCGCCGCCGAAAGAGGGCGGTTGCAGAGGGCGAATTGTTTAATTTTAATTTATGTAAGCGCAAGATAAGCGGGGCAGTGGCGTTTATTGAAGCGAAAAAGGCGTTTATTTTTGTATTTTTATGACAAAATAACAAAAAAGTATAAATTTTATAATATCGCCGCGCATAAAAATTTAATTTGTTCAAACGTTTGTCAAGCGGCTTTGATTTATGTATAATGAAAGGGTACTAAAATTTTTCGGAGAATCGGACAAATGATTAAATTAACCAAAAGAGTAAGTCAGATTGCACCCTCCATGACGCTTGCAATGTCGGCAAAAGCCGCAGAAATGAAGGCTGCCGGCGAAAAGGTAATTTCCTTCGGCGTAGGAGAACCCGACTTCGATACGCCCGCGCACATCGTGCTTGCCGCAAAGCAGGCTATGGACAAGGGCTATACGAAGTATGTTGCGGCAGCGGGACTTCCCGCACTCAAAAAGAGCGTATGCGCCAAACTCAAAAGGGACAACAACCTCGATTACGCTCCCTCGCAGATAGTAATCTGCAACGGCGGCAAGCACGCCATTTTAAATGCCGTAGCAGCAGTCATCGAAGAGGGCGACGAAGTCATCATTCCTTCGCCTTACTGGCTGACTTATCCCGAAGTAGTTCGCTTCTTCGGCGGCGTTCCCGTATATGTTGAAACGACGAGAGAGAGCGGATTTAAAATGTCGCCCGAACAGCTCGAGGCGGCAATCACCGAAAAGAGCAGAATGCTCATCTTCAACAGCCCCTGCAACCCCACGGGCGCGGTTTATTCGGAAGAGGAGATAAAGGCTCTCGCCGCAGTGTGCGAAAAGCATAACCTCTGCGTGCTTTCGGACGAAATGTACGAAAAGCTTGTCTATGACGGACTTAAGCACTATTCCATAGCGTGCGTATCCCCCAAGATGAAGGAAAATACGATAGTCGTAAACGGACTTTCCAAGTCGTATGCCATGACGGGCTGGCGCGCAGGCTACCTTGCCGCGGCAGAACCCGTTGCAAAGGCTATAGGTTCTTTCCAGAGCCACGCAACTTCCAACGTAAACACGATTACGCAGTATGCGTCCGTTGCCGCTCTCGACGGCGACGAAACCGCCATGAACGAAATGGTTGAAGCTTTCGCCGAAAGAAGAATTAACATGATGAAAATTCTCGACGGGCTCAAGGAAATCGGTCTCGACTATGTCAAGCCCGAAGGCGCTTTCTATGTAATGCTCGTCTGCGACAAGTTCTACGGCAAGAGCTACAACGGCACTAAAATTAACGGCAGCATGGACTTTGCGGAACAGCTCCTTTCGGCCGAAAAGGTTGCCGCAACGCCTGGCGTATGCTTCGGCGACGACAAGTGCATAAGGCTTTCCTACGCGCTCGCGATGGAGGACATCGTTGAGGGACTTAGGAGGATAGAAAACTTCTGCAAGGCGCTCGCATAAAGCATTTTTTAAGACTGAAAAAGGTCATTTGCGCGCCGCTTTTGGCGCGCTTAACTGAAAATTAAATAAAATTTTAAAAAAGGTATTGAATTTATTCTCTTATGCTGATAAAATAAAATAAACATAGTATAAAACTATGAATCAGGAGGAATAAATGACAATGATTAAAATTATCTGCGGCGGCAAAGGAACCGGCAAGACAAAACAGATTATCCAGGCGGCAAACTCCAACGTAGCTACGTCCAAGGGTCTGAGCGTTTTCATAACCGACACCAAGCGCTATATGTACGACATCGTGCGCGACGTAAGATTTATCGACGTCAACGATTACGTAGTTGCGGGCGAGGAAGCGTTCTGCGGTTTCGTCAAGGGCATAGTCGCAGGCAATCACGATACCGAATACGTTTACATAGACGGCATTGCAAGAATAACGGGCAAATCGCTCGGCGAGCTTGCCGCAACGTTCTATATGCTCGATAAAATTTCTAACGAGAGCAAACTTGTGATAACCGTAACGTGCAGCTGCGAAAGAGCAGACCTGCCCGATTTCATTGCAAAGTATTGCTGATTGAATTAAGTTAAACGTGCGGCGCGGTATCATCATGCGCCGCACGCTTTTTTTGAATTATAAAATTGACAGACGTAAAGCGGTAAAAAACACATAACGGCGGCGGAAAAATCCGCGCGACCGACGAGAGGCGAAACAATATGAATTTTATAAGTACGCGCGGCGGCGAAAAAGTAAGCGGCGCAAGGGCGATAGTCCAGGGACTTTCCCACAACGGCGGTTTGTTCGTTCCCGAAAAATTCCCCGAAGTAAGCAAAGAAGAGCTGGAAGCCATGCTCTCGATGAGCTATGCCGAGCGCGCGGCAAAAGTGCTGCATAAATATCTCGACGACTACGACGAAAAGGAGCTTCTGCGCGCATGCGAAGAGGCTTATTCGCGCTTTGAGGGCAACGACCCCGCGCCCCTCGTAAAGATCGACGACGGCGTTTACGTCCTCGAACTTTTCCACGGACCTACGTGCGCTTTCAAGGATATGGCTTTAACCCTTCTTCCCTATCTTTTGAGGAAGGGCTGCGACATCTGCGGCATAAAGGAAGACATACTCATTCTCGTCGCGACTTCGGGCGATACGGGCAAAGCCGCGTTAGAGGGCTTCAAGGACGCAAAGGGCGTTAAAATATGCGTGTTCTATCCCAACGACGGCGTTTCCAAGATGCAGAAATTGCAGATGTGTACGCAGGAAGGTTCTAACGTCGACGTCGTTGCCGTCAAGGGCAACTTCGACGACTGCCAGACCGCCGTCAAGACGATATTCAATTCCGTGGAGTGCGCCGCGGAGCTTAAAAAGCGCAACTATCTGCTTTCTTCCGCCAACTCTATAAACTTCGGCAGGCTCGCGCCTCAGATTGCTTACTATTTCTCGTCCTATCTCGACCTCGTTTCCTGCGGTCAGATAGAGATGGGTACTCCCATAGATTTCTGCGTGCCTACGGGCAACTTCGGCAACATACTCGCCGCATACTATGCTAAAATGATGGGACTTCCCGTCCGCAGACTGCACTGCGCGTCCAACATGAACAACGTTCTCACCGATTTCCTCGCAAAGGGCGAATACGACGCAAGACGCGAATTCTACAAGACGACTTCGCCCTCGATGGATATACTCATTTCCTCCAACCTCGAAAGACTTCTTTTCGAGATTTCGGGCAGGGACGCGGCTCTCACTTCTTCCAGAATGGAACAGCTCAAATCGGGTAAATTCTATAAGATAACTCCCGAAGAGCAGGCAAACATAAACCAGACCTTTGACGGCGGCTTCGCCAACGAAGAGGAAGTGGTGGAAACTATATACGACGTGTTCTGCGACACGGGTTATACGATGGATACGCACACGGGCTGTGCAATGAAGGTTGCGGTAGACTGGTTTGAAAAGAACAAAAAGGACACGACTAATATGGTCGTCGTATCCACCGCCAGCCCCTACAAGTTCCCCCAGGACGTGCTCTATGCCGTAACGGGCAACGACGTGCGCGACAGCTTCAAGGGCATAAAAAGGCTGCACGCCGCCACCGCGATGGCAGTACCCAAGTCGCTTTCCACCCTGCGAGACAAGACCGTGCGCTTCAATTTAGTCGTCAGCCCCGATAAGATGTTCGACGAAGTTTTAAGGTTCGTTTCCGAAAAATAATTAACCTCGCGCATGTGCCGCGATTTGCGTTGAATGGGCAATATCCCCGCATCAATGCTCTTTTACGGCAGAATAATCTATACAATAAACGACCGCCCGCCGCAGATTTGCGGCGGGCGGTTTTTACATAATGGCGTTCCGGCATTGAAATTTAATTTTTTGCGCTGTTAACGCGGCGACTTAATCTCAGGTGCGGCAAGCAGCTTTTGGGCGCGGATTATCAGAGCGCGTTCATCTCTTCTAATGCGCGCTGTCTGCGCTTTATCTTTTTCCAGCTTATAAAGCTGTAACTGTCGTTTACGAGGTAGAGCGCGAAAGAAATGAGACTGGGAACGACGGCGGAACCGATTTCGGGTATCTTCATCGACCACAGCACGAGCAGAATTACGTCGTTCGCGATAAAGCAGAGCGAAAAATATTCGCACCGCCTCAGCATAAGGTAAGCCGCGCCCAGGCTCGCGACGAGCGAGAGGGTGGAAACTATCAGGTTATCCGTATTCAGCCACTGCAGCAAAAAGTAAAAAGCCGTGGTTGCGGCTGCCGCGCCGAGCGCGAAAAAGCCGTATTCCGCGGGGCGCAGCCTGTTTATGCGCACTTCCATGTGCTCGGCGTCCGCGTTGCGGTTTTTAATCCACATTATTATGGACGCGATGTGTATGGGCAACATGAGGAACATGTAAATGAGCGCTTCGCCGTAGTAGCGGTTGAGGTACGCAAACGCCGAATAGGTCAGGGCGAAAGCGATGGCTATAACCTGACCCCATACCGAGCCTTTTGCGTTGAATATCACGCAGGAAACGCCGAAAAGCGCAGAGATCAGCGAAAGAGCGTTCTTTTCCGCGCCGACGGAAAAACCTATCGCGATTATCGCCATTCCGCCCAGCCACAGTCCCCACTCGAGAGGGGAAAAATATTTGATTGCATTTTTCAGCTTTGTTTTCATGCCTAAATGTTAACACAGCGACTGCAAAAAACCAAACAAAAAGCGGTCAAAATACAAAATAAATATTGCATTGTCCGCCGCGTTGTGCTATACTTTAATAGCAACAGATTAAATATTTTCAGGAGGCAGAATTCCCATGACTAATCAAGAAAGGCTTGACCTTGTTCATAAGCTCAAGGTCGTACCTGTAGTAGTTTTCAACAGCATTGACGAAGTTCTTCCCAAGATGGGCGCTCTCGTCAAGGGCGGACTTCCCTGTGCAGAGATAACTTTCCGTACCGCGTGCGCCGCAGACGCAATCGCGCTCGCAGTCAAGACATATCCCGACGCATTTATCGGTGCAGGCACCGTTATCAACCGCGAACAGTGCGAAAAAGCATTGGCGGCAGGCGCAAAATTCATCGTTTCGCCCGGCTTCTCGCCCGAAGTTGCCGATTGCTGCGCAGAACACGGCATGCTCTATATGCCCGGCATAGTTACCCCCACCGAGGCTATGGCTGCAATCGCAAAGGGACTTACCACGCTCAAATTCTTCCCCGCATCCAACTACGGCGGACTTAAGACCATAAAGGCTATCTGCGCCGCATTCCCTTATCTTAAGATTATGCCCACAGGCGGCATTTCTGCAGAAAACATCATGGAATACCTCGCATACGACAAAATCATCGCGTGCGGCGGCAGCTGGATGATGAAGGGTACGCCCGAAGACATCGAAAAAGCTACAAAGGAAGTTGTCGCTCTCGTAAACGGCAAATAATTAAAAAGCATAAAAATCCCGTGCGTTCGCGCACGGGATTTTTTTATTTTGAGCGGTTAATATACCCCCGTCAAGGCAATATAAAGGTTAATTGCATATTGACTTTGATTGCCTGGTATGTTACAATTTTATAAGACGATACCATATTATACATAGAGCAGAGAGAGTAAGAAACAGACGATGATCAACCGCAGCGCGCTGTTCAGCGACGAAACAATAAGCTATAAATTTCCCTATGCGCCCAAGGCAGGAGATACGGTTACGGTGCGCCTTCGCACGCTTAAAAACGACGTGCTCAAGGTTTATGTGTGCTTTGGCGGCAGACGCAAGGAGATGGAAAAGGAAAGTTTTTCCGCCTACCACAATTTTGACTTTTACAGGGCGGAATTTATCTGCCCCGACGCCGACGAGGTGAGTTATTATTTCCAGATAAGCGACCAGGACGACCTCGTCTACTATAACCGCCTCGGCGCGGTAACCAACAACCAGGAAGAGTATAACTTTTCTTTCATTCCCGGGTTCAGCGTACCCGAATGGGCGCTGGGACACGTGTTTTATCAGATACTTCCCGACAGGTTTTTCAACGGCAATACCGCAAACGACGTTACTTCAAACGAGTATTACTACACGGGCGGACACGTCAGAAAGATTGAAAACTGGGACGAAATTCCCAAAACGCTCGACGTGGGCAATTTCTACGGCGGTGATTTGCAGGGCGTGGAGCAGAAGATAGATTATCTCGCTTCGCTCGGCATAGAGGGCATATATTTCAATCCGCTTTTCGTTTCGCCCTCCAACCACAAATACGACACGCAGGACTATGATTATATCGACCCTCACCTCGCGGTGATAGAGGACGACTGCCAGTACGCAATGCAGAGCTGGGAGAGACACAACGGATTTGCCGCGCGCTACATAACGCGCGTGATTTCTAAAAATAACCTCAATAAGAGCAACGAGTATTTCGCCGCTCTCGTCGGAAAGCTGCACGAAAAAGGCATACGCGTCATTCTGGACGGCGTGTTCAATCACTGCGGCTCTTTCAATAAATGGATGGACAGGGAGGGCATATATCTCAACAAACCGGGTTATGCCAAGGGCGCGTATCAGTCGGTGCGCAGCCCTTACCGCAAATATTTTAATTTCACACATTCTTTTCCCCTGCCCGAATACGAGGGGTGGTGGGGCTTCAACACTTTGCCAAAGCTCAACTACGAAAAGAGCGATGAGCTGTGCGAAAAGATATATAATGTCGGTGCAAAGTGGGTGTCCGAACCTTACAACGTCGACGGCTGGCGTCTGGACGTCGGCGCCGACCTCGGACACAGCGCGGCGTTCAACCACAAGTTCTGGCGCACTTTCAAAAGCCGCGTAAAGCAAGCCAATCCCGAAAGTTTCGTCTTTGCCGAACATTACGGCGATCCCAGACCCTGGCTCAATGGCAGGGAATGGGACAGCGTTATGAACTATGACGCGTTCATGGAGCCTGTAACATGGTTTCTTACGGGTATGGAAAAGCACAGCAACTACTTCGACGAAGGCAAGCTCAACAACGGCAAGACATTCTTCGATAACATGTTCAAAAACATGGCTCGTCTGCCCAGACCTTCGCTCGACAGCGCGATAAACCAGCTTTCCAACCACGACCATTCGCGCTTTCTCACGCGCACCAACCGCACCGCTGGCACGCTAAAGGAAAAGGGCGGCGACGCCGCTTCCTTCGGCACAGACGCAAGAGTTTTAAAGCTCGGCGTGCTCATTCAGATGACCTGGCCGGGCTGTCCCACGCTCTATTACGGCGACGAAGTCGGGCAGGTGGGCTGGACGGACCCCGACTGCCGCAGAACCTTCCCCTGGGGCAAGGAAAACACCGACCTTCTCGAAATGCACCGCAGCGCAATCGCCCTGAGAAAGAGGGTAAGCTGTCTGCGCCTCGGCTCTCTCAAGGAGCTGGATGCGGGCAACGGATACATTTCTTACGCAAGGTTTGACGACGAAAATATTTCGATAATAGTAATCAACAACAACGATAAGGAAATTTCCCTGTCGTTGCCCGTATGGGAAGCGGGAATAAGTCAGGACGACAAGCTCGCGCTCTACTATTGCACGGGTTTCGATGCGTTCCCTCCCGAGCATTTCATAGACGTGCGCTTCGGCAGAATGCTTGTAACTCTTCCGCCCAAGAGCGGTTGCGTATACGGCAAAAATTTAAAATAAGCTCAGTCGCAGCACCGCTGCATCGCATATATAAGGGGGTTAATTATGCAAAACAAGTTTTTCGGAGAGTTGGACAGATACCTGTTCCATCACGGCACACACTACGAGCTTTACAATAAAATGGGCGCTCACATACGCGAAATAGACGGCGTGCGCGGCGTGCATTTTGTACTCTGGGCTCCCTCTGCGCGGGCAGTATGCGTCGTTTCGGACGGAAACGGCTGGACGCCCTGGCGCGACATAATGGAAAAGGTTGACGACTGCATATGGGAACTTTTCGTCCCCGGCATGTGCGAGGGCGTAAAGTATAAATTCCTCATCGTGCGCGCCGACGGTTCGGAGGTGTACAAAATCGACCCCTACGAATTCGGCAGCGAAAAGCGCCCCGCCAACGCGTCCGTGGTTACCAATCTCGAAACATACGAGTGGGGCGACAAGGATTACATAGCCGCGAGAAAGGGTTCAAATTTCCTCGAAAAACCCATGGCGGTTTACGAAGTTCACCTCGGTTCGTGGAAGAAAGACCTCGAAAAGTGGGACGAGGACAAGTATCTCGATTACCGCCGTCTCGCGCACGAACTGTGCGAATATATGGAATATATGGGCTACACCCATGTCGAAGTAATGGGTATATGCGAATATCCCTTCGACCCTTCGTGGGGCTATCAGGTAACGGGTTACTTCTGCCCCACGGCGCGCTACGGCAGCCCGCAGGACTTCATGTATTTCGTCGATTACATGCACCGGCACGGCTTCGGCGTCATACTCGACTGGGTTCCCGCGCACTTTCCAAAGGATGATTTCGGTCTTGCCAACTTCGACGGAACTCCCCTCTACGAATACGCCGACCCTCTCCGCGCGGAATATCCCGAATGGGGGACAAAGGCGTTCGACCTGGGCAAGCCCGAGGTAAGCAACTTCCTCATAGCCTCGGCTCTCTTCTGGGTGGACAAGTACCACATAGACGCTCTGCGCGCCGACGCGGTTGCGGCAATGCTGTATAATTCCTTTGCGAGGAGCGAATGGCGTCCCAACAAGGACGGCGGCAATTTAAATTACGAAAGTTTTGAATTCTTCAAGCACCTCAACAGCATTTTAAGGAGCCGCACCGACGCTTTCATAATCGCCGAGGACAGCTCCATTATCGAAGGCATAACCGCGCCCGTAGCCAAGGGCGGACTGGGCTTCGGTCTCAAGTGGAACATGGGCTGGATGAACGATACTCTGCGCTATGTCAAAAAGGACCCCGTCTACCGCAAGTATCATCACTGGCTGATGACGCACACCTTTGAATACATCTTCAACGAAAAATATATCCTCGTTCTCTCGCACGACGAAGTCGTCTACGGCAAGGGCAGCATGTTCAGAAAGATGCCCGGCAACCGCATGGATAAGTTCGGCTCGCTCAAGTGTTACTACACTATGATGATGGGACACCCCGGCAAGAAACTGCTGTTCATGGGACAGGACTTCGCGCAGGAAAACGAGTGGAACTTCCGCACCTCGCTCGACTGGCATCTCTGCGACGACCCGGGGCACAGGGACGTAATGGACTGCTACCGCGCGCTCTTGAAGCTCTACCGCGAAAGAGCCGTCCTGCACGACGACACGGGTTCGGCTTCGTTCGAATGGATAGAGAGCGGCGACGTCAGCCGTTCGATATTTTCGTTCATCAGGCGCAACCCCTGGAACTATAACGACGCTCTCATTTTCGTCATTAACATGACGCCCGTAGATTATAACGATTTCGGCGTGGGCGCGCCCGTGGACGGAAAGTATAAGCGCATATTCTCAACCTATCCCGACGGCAGCGAAATGCAGGTGGAGGCGGCAGAGGAGCTGTGCAACGGCAGACCGTACAAACTCAAGTTCGATCTGCGCCCCTTCGAGGCTGTCGTGTTCGAAGTACCCTATCACGAGAGCACGGAGGAGGAGAAGAAGGAAGAAAAGCGCGTGCGTTCGCGCGCAAAACGCGACTTTGCCAGCCTCAAAAAGGATACCTCTCACCTGCCCAAGGTGGACATTCCCGAAGAGCTTGTTCCTCGCAAACCCGCCGCAAAGAAGGCGACTAAAAAGACGACCAAAACCAAATAAAATTTTACTTGTCGCCGCGATTTTATCGCGGCGACGCGCATTTGTGCGGCAGTATGCACCGAATAATGGCATAAAAAGGCAATGCCAAAGCGCATGCGCAAGAGCGCTATTTCGTTTGACCTCGTCAAATAAATGTGCTATAATTCCTACAATAAAAATAGGATATAAATTATGACGGTAAGACAGTTACAGGACGAAATTATAAAACTCAAAAAGCAGACGGATACCTGCATACTCGCCCACAGCTATATGAGCGAGGAAATCTGCGAAATCGCCGACTTCACGGGCGACAGCTACGCCCTTGCGGTAAAGGCAAAGGCTACGACAAACAAAAACGTAATCATGTGCGGCGTGCGCTTCATGGCGGAAATGGTTAAAATGCTCAATCCTGAAAAGAAGGTCATTCTTTCCAACCCCGCTGCGGGCTGCCCCATGGCGGAGCAGATGGATAAAGAGATGATACTTCAGGTAAAGGAGCAGTACCCCGACTATGCAGTAGTTGCGTACGTCAACACGACGGCGCAGCTCAAGACTATCGCCGACGTTTGCGTAACCAGCTCTTCGGCGGTTAAAATCTGTCGTTCAATTCCCCAGAAGAACATATTGTTTATACCCGATATAAACCTCGGCACTTATGTAAAGAAACGCGTACCCGAAAAGAACTTCAAGCTGCTTTCGGGCGGCTGCCCCACGCATGCGAAGATCAACGAAAAAGAGGTTCTCGCGGCAAAGTCGGCTCACCCGAACGCGCTCTTCCTCGTTCACCCCGAGTGCCGTCCCGAAGTGGTAAAGCACGCCGACTATGTCGGTTCAACTACGGGCATAATGGACTTTGCGGCTAAATCGGACGCAAAGGAATTTATCATAGGCACGGAAAACGCAATAGTCCAGCATCTGCAGTTCGCATACCCCGAAAAGAGGTTTTACGCGCTCTCAAAGGACCTCGTCTGCAACAATATGAAGGCGACGACGCTCTCCGATGTATATCATTGCCTTACGGGCGACGGCGGAGAGGTCATAGACATGGAAGAAAGCGTAAGGCTTTCCGCGGTAAAGTGCATAGAAGAGATGATAAAGTACGGCGGCTGAGCCGTCAGGTGAAATATTATGATGATAACTACCAAGGGCAGAAACGCCCTTAAAGTAATGCTCGACCTCGCCCAGCACGACGACGGCACGCCCGTGTCGCTCGCCGATATAGCGGAAAGGGTAAAGGAATCGCAGAAATATCTCGAAGCGACGGTTGCGCAGCTCTCGCAGAAAGGGCTTATAATTTCTTCGCGCGGCAAGAGCGGCGGCTACCGCCTTTCAAAACGCCCGGATGAGTACTCCGTTGCCGAAATCATAACGGCGGCAGAAGGTTCGCTTGCGCCCGTATCCTGTCTTTCGGGCGAAAAACCCTGCGAAAACGCCGAAAAATGCCTTTCGCTTCCCCTCTGGCGCGAGCTGGACGACGTGATAATGAATTTTCTGAATTCAAAACTTTTGTCCGACCTTTTAAAATGAGTAAAAAATACTGAAGCC
>ENA-UONV01002899-UONV01002899.1-human-gut-metagenome-genome-assembly--contig:-CS4-NODE-2899-length-12085-cov-18.345470_pt1 | contig 12085 bp, 8 predicted proteins | sample MGYA00242461_ERZ724008 | MGnify/ENA metagenome assembly ERZ724008 | reverse complement strand
GCCGCACCGCCGCCCCAGACAAAAAAATTTTATTTGTGTGTTGACATTTGACACTCTGTGTTTTATAATTGTATTGTATAAAAATGCGGTGGGGTACGCGCGCCTGTATGCGTACCCGTGTAGTTTTGCGTCCGCATGTTTTACCAATAAGAAAAAAACAATATAATTATATTTTTATCGGAGGTTTCTTGATGAAAAAATTGACTATCGACGGCAATACCGCCGCCAGCCACGTTGCGTATGCTTTTTCCGAAGTAGCAGCGATTTATCCCATCACTCCTTCCTCTCCCATGGCGGAGATTGCGGATGAATGGGCTACGGCAGGCAGAACCAACATGTGGGGTCAGACCGTTAAGATTGCTGAAATGCAGTCCGAAGGCGGTGCGGCAGGCGCCGTTCACGGCTCGCTCTGCGCAGGCGCTCTTACGACCACCTACACGGCTTCCCAGGGTCTGCTTTTGATGATCCCCAATATGTACAAGATTTCCGGCGAACTGATGCCCATGGTTATGCACGTTTCGGCGCGCGCCCTTGCAGCTCATTCGCTCAACATATTCGGCGACCATGCCGACGTTATGGCTTGCCGCCAGACCGGTTTTGCAATGATCTGCGACTCTTCCGTTCAGGAAGTTATGGACCTCGCACTCGTTGCTCACCTTTCTACCCTTAAAGCTAAAGTTCCCTTCATCAACTTCTTCGACGGCTTCAGAACGTCGCACGAAGTTGCTAAAATCGACGTTTGGGACGAAACAGACAACTATGCTGAAATCCGCGCCATCTGCGACGAGGTTGGTCTCGACAAGGATATAGCTGATTTCAAGAGCCGCGCGCTCAACCCCGAACATCCCATCCAGAAGGGTACCGCTCAGAACAGCGATACATACTTCCAGAACAGAGAAACTGCCAACAGCTACTACGAAGCTACTCCCGCAATCGTTCAGAAGATGATGGACGTAGTTTCCGCAAAGTGCGGCAGAAAATATCACCTCTTCGACTATGTCGGCGCAAAGGACGCAGAAGAAGTTATCGTCTGCATGGGCTCCGGTTGCGAAACAATCGAAGAGAGCATCAACAAGCTCAACACGATGGGCAAGAAGTACGGTCTTATCAAAGTAAGACTTTACCGTCCCTTCGTCGCTGACGCTTTCGTTGCAGCTATTCCCGAAACCTGCAAGAAACTTGCCGTTCTCGACAGAACCAAGGAACCCGGCTCGCTCGGCGAACCTCTTTACCTCGACGTATGCTCCGCTCTCATCGAAAAGGGCGTTACGAATATCAAGGTTGTAGGCGGTCGTTACGGTCTCGGTTCGAAGGAATTCACTCCTTCCATGGTACTTGCAGTTTACAAGAACCTTGAACAGAAGTCGCCCAAGAACCACTTCACAATCGGTATCTACGACGACGTTACCAATACCTCGCTCGACTTCTCCGAAAAGTTTGACGCCGCTCCCGCAGGTTCCACCTCCTGCAAGTTCTACGGTCTCGGCTCCGACGGTACCGTAGGCGCTAACAAGAACTCCATCAAGATAATCGGCGACCATACGGACAAGCACGCTCAGGCTTACTTCTTCTATGACTCCAAGAAGTCCGGCGGTATTACCGTATCCCACCTCCGTTTCGGCGATACGCCCATTCAGAGCGAATACTTAATCGACTCCGCTGACTTCGTTCAGTGCTCCAACCCTTCGTACATAACAAGATACGACATGACGAGCGACATCAAGGAAGGCGGCACGTTCCTCATCAACACCGACGCAACGACGGTTGAAAAGCTCGAAGACTTCCTTCCCGCAAAGGTTAAGCGCGACATTGCAACCAAGAAGATCAACCTCTATGTTATCGACGCTATCCACATCGCAGGCAAGCTCGGACTTAAGGGCAGAACCAACACCATTCTCCAGTCGGCATTCTTCCGCGTAAATCCCCAGATTATGCCTTACGACAAAGCAGTCGAGTACATGAAGTACATGGCTAAGAAGTCCTTCGGCAGAAAGGGCGACGCAGTCGTTCAGATGAACTATGACGCTATCGACTCCGCAGCAGGCGACAACCTCGTAAAGATTGACGTTCCCGCTTCGTGGGCTGAAGCTACCACCGGCGCAGAGATGGTTAAGGGTCATGAAGATAAGTACTATCAGGAAATCATCAAACCCATCCTCTACCTCGAAGGCGACAAACTTAAGTCCTCGCAGTTCAATGCAGACGGACACGTTCCCACCGGTACGACCAAGTTTGAAAAGCGCGGCGTTGCGGTTACCGTACCCGAAATCGACCTTGCAAAGTGCGTACAGTGCGGCACCTGCTCGTTCGTATGCCCTCACGCTTGCCTCCGTCCCGCACTTGTTAAAGTCGGCGAAGACAAGCCCGCAACTTTTGAAACCAAGGCTGCAATAGGTCTTGCAGGTTATGAATACAGAATGCAGGTATCCCCTCTCGACTGCATGGGATGTGGCGTCTGCGCAACCGTTTGCCCTGTAAAGGACGGCGGCGCAATCAAGATGGTTCCCCTTGAAACCTCCCTTGAAAAGGGCGAAGACAAGAACTGGGATTTCGCTGTTGAACTTCCCGACGTTGACACCTCCAAGTTCAAGAAAGACACCGTTAAGGGTTGCCAGTTCTGCACGCCTTTGTTTGAGTTCTCCGGCGCATGCGCAGGCTGCGGCGAAACTCCTTATGTAAAGGTTATCACCCAGCTCTTCGGCGAAGACATGATAATTGCAAACGCAACGGGTTGCTCCTCCATTTACGGCGGTTCTTCCCCTACATGCCCTTACACCACCAACAAGGCTGGTCATGGTCCTGCATGGGCTAACAGCTTGTTCGAAGACAACGCAGAGTTCGGCTACGGCATGAACCTCGCTTACACCGCAAGAAGAAACGCCCTCAAGGTTAAGGTTGAAGCTCTTGCAGCAGAAGATGCAGAAGCTAAGCCTGCATGCGACGCTTACCTTGCAGCATTTGACGACAGAGAAGCATCCAAGAAGGCTGCAGCAGCACTCGTTGAAGCTTGCCAGAAGAGCAAGGCTGCAGTTGCTAAGGAAATCCTTGACAGTAAGGACTGCCTCGCTAAGAAGTCCATCTGGATATTCGGCGGCGACGGCTGGGCATACGACATCGGTTACGGCGGACTTGACCACGTTCTCGCTTCCGGCGAAGACGTAAACGTTCTCGTACTCGACACCGAAGTTTACTCCAACACCGGCGGTCAGGCTTCCAAGTCTACGAACATCGGCGCAGTTGCCAAGTTCGCTTCCGCAGGTAAGAGAGTTAAGAAGAAGGACCTCGGCATGATAGCAAAGAGCTACGGCTATGTTTACGTTGCACAGTGCGCTATGGGCTCCAACCCCGCACAGTTCCTCAAAGCTATAAGCGAAGCCGAAGCATATCACGGACCTTCCATTATCATCTGCTATGCTCCTTGCATCAACCACGGTATCAACATGACCAAGAGCCAGCTCGAAGAGAAGGCTGCTGTTGACTGCGGTTACTGGCAGCTTTACAGATACAATCCCGACGGAGAAGTATTCACCCTCGACAGCAAGGATCCCACAGGCGACTACCAGGCATTCCTCGCAGGCGAAACGAGATATTCCTCGCTCGTCAAGACGCAGGGCGCCGAAGTTGCAGCTGAACTCTTCAAGAAGACCGAAGAATCCGCTAAGGAACGCCTTGAAGGCTACAAGAAGCTCGCAGGCAAATAATATAAGAAACCTCCTTAAATAATTGCAGCCCCGACCGCATGGTCGGGGCTGTATTTTTTTGTTTTCGGTGGCAGTAAACACACTTATAACTGAGATTGCTCAATCAAATAATAGCTCCGACCGCATGGTCGGGGCTGCATTTTTTTGTTTTTCGGTGCCACGGCAACATCTTAACTTTATAATAGATTTTATAATTATAACCCGCACGCATGGTTGCAGTTATATTTTGAGAAAAGTCATAATAATTTTGATGAAAATTTAACACACGCATATTATATTATTAATCAGATGAGCAATCAATCAATTAATAAGTACACTCATGCCCCGATTTTTGTTAATATTGAAGCATGCAAGTTTTTAAGTAATCGGATATCGTCAAGCCTGCCTTTACATTAAATTATAATGTCAGCATATATACATGAGAACATATTTTACTTTTTGCAAAGATAAACCTAAATCAAAATTAAGATTGTCGGTCGTTTATTAAATATATGTAACGCTTAAACACACTGATTTCGTCTCAATATATATCAATGAATACCTTACATTCCTTACTTTTGTTGCTGTTGCGCGCCCGTAATGGCTTTAAGGACGTTATTTTTATGGGGATGACCGTCACGGAGCGTAATATAAAAATAAAAACTTAACAAAAACTTGCGCATATGTAGTTCATAAACCATATAAAATTTTACTCTTTTAAAGTGAACGATAAACTAAAAAGCCGCAGGCGGTATCGCCTGCGGCTTTTTTAAAATTATATCAAAATTTTTAATTAACGTCAGTTCTTTGTTATTGTAATAAGGTATGAAAAAGCCTGACCTGCTCCGTCGTCGAAGTTTATAAAGGGCTTTAAGGAAAGCTCCCTCGGCGCGGCAGGAAAATCGTTAATTCCCCACCAAGGCTCTACGCAGACATAATCGCCCGCATTTTCGTTAGACCAGAAAGCATACACGGGACAATTCGAATAATATTCTGTAACAAATCCGTCGGCGGTAGTCATTTTAATAGTACTGCCCGTGAGATTACCCATCTGCAAAGTCTTGCACTGCGCAAAAAATTCCTTGTTGAGTATCATGCGCTGAACGCCTTCGGGCGTAACTGCGCCGTCCTCGCCCACGGGATATATGAGCGGATGTTCGCGCTTGGAAAACTCTATTAAAGCCTCGCCGCCCGGCGCTTTCATGCCGGGATGACCGCCGACGTAGAATGGCATTTTTCCGCTCTTAGACTGTACGAAATAGGTTAACTTTATCGAATTCTCCCTAACCTCGTACCTTAAAACGAACAGAAATTCATAGGGGAAGTCCTTTAAAGTCTGTTCGTCCGAAGTTAAGCCGAACTCAATGAAGTCGTCGCCCATGTCGCGCACTGCGAGCGTTCTGTAACGCACCAAGCCGTGCGATTTAAGGCTGTATTGCTTGCCCGCAACCGTAAAAGGCTGAGCGTGTCCGATTATCGGAAATATCACGACGTCCCTGCTGCTCCATGCCTCGCCACCCTGCCACAGGCGCTCTTCGCCCGAGGGAAGATAGATAATCGAGCGCATGCTTCCGCCCTCGTCCGTAACGGTGAGCTGAAGTTCTGAACTTTTTATAATGTAATCCATATGCCGCCTCCGAAAAGGTTACCAGGGCAGTTCTTCGCCGCCGAGAATATGAATGTGAAGATGGAAAACTGTCTGACCCGCGTCGTCGCCCTGATTTATAACAAGTCTGTAGCCGTTTGTGCAGCCGTTCTTTGCCGCAACTTCGGGAATGACGGAAAGCATATGGGATATTGCTTCAAGTCCCTCTTCACCTGCTTCGGATATTAGCTTGAAGTGCATTTTGGGTACGGCGAGAAGGTGAACTTTCGCCTTGGGCTCAATATCCTTGAACACGAGCATAAAGTCGTCTTCATAAACTTTCTGCGAGGGAATTTCACCCTTGATTATTTTGCAGAAAATACAATTATCATTCAACGTCATCTTTTATCCTCCTAGAAATAATGTAAAAAATGATATACGTCGTCAGCGCGCTGACAGCGATGCCTGCAAAAACATAGAACAGTATTGCATACTGCGGCTGAGAATAGTCCATTACAAAAGCGGGATTGTATATGAACGCCGTGATTTCTTCGCCGTCGGCGGACATATTGAAACCCGTTACGTCCGAACGGATACGAAAATACGAGGCATAAACTCTGCCCTTGGCGTCATACAAATCTTCCTTGAAGTATCGGTATTCCCCCGTAGCCGTGGTTATATCAACGCTCACTTCGGTGAGAAAATAGAACGAAATATTGCCGTCGCCGACAACGTTGTAAGCATAATAATATGTAAAACCGTCCTCTTCGACTTTCTGAGTAACCGAAGTCAGAACGCCGTCGACGGACGTACTGGAACTGTTGGGAAGATTTTCATCGTATTCCCTGTCGAATTCGGAAGAAAGCTCGTAACCGTCCTGCATGAACGAAATAAATTCCTGTTTGTCGGAAAAAGTCTGGGTATAGTAAGTTTCGCGGAACGGTATGGCGCAGTAGATTATGGCTGTAAAAGCAATCATCACCGCCGCAATCGTCAGGCTGAGATGTCCTGCGTGTATGTAATACTGCCTGTTCTTTTTGAGAGACTGCTCGTCCGAACGGAAAAATTCGGGCGTTGGCTGTTCGCCCGCATCGTCGAACAGAGCTTTTCTTCCCTTATATACGACAATAATTTCAAACACGACAGCAACGACTATGCAGAAACCCGTAACGACATACTTCCATACGCCTGCAAAAGGCATATTCCACAGGGCATGAAGCCCGAAAGACGAAGCGAAAACAAAGTAAAAAATCGGATTTACGAGAGGTCTTTTAAAGCGGCAGAAAGCCCAACCGACTGCGCCCGTCCACAGCGAATGGGTACACAGAGCCGTAAGACCGCGGTCGAAAAAGAGCGTTATAGTAGTTGTTATATTTATGGCGGGCAGCTCGTTGGAATAGACGAAAATATAGCCCATATCCTCGACTATGGAAAATCCGCAACCGACCGCGACGCCAATAATAAAGCCTATGAGCGGCTGCTTGGTGCGTATTACCGCGATTATAATAACGACCGCCAACGCTTTGGAAAATTCCTCGGCAAAACCAGAATACAGGGCGAGCAGCCATTCGTTTGAATTATGCCAGAAAGCATAAAAAATCTGTGCGCCGACGCACGCACCCGTGCCGCCTATGAGCAAAGTCATAAACACTTTGAGTAGGCTGAGATCCCCCCTCGGATACACCTCGTAAACAAGAACGAGATAAGGCACGTTGAATGCGAGAGCTGCAAAGAGGATGACCGAGGGGGAAAAAAGTTCGTTTGAAGTAAAGCGTACTATAAGAAGAAATACGGCAAAAAGTATGAAACATGCGGCAAAAAGGCGCATGTAAAACCACGGATACTTTCTGTGAAAGTAATCCTGCCTGTTTACTCCGCGGGTAACAAACTCCGCATATTCATCGTGCGTATGACGGCGGAAAGTCTGCTTGAAAAAACAAGCAAGCTGCGCCATGGCGCGCGACGCGCCCTTTTTGATTTTTGCCATATTTTACCTGTAAATTATGCCCAAAGCTCCGTCGCGGAAGGCGCTCTGCAAAACGACAGAGGCGCGACCCGTATGCGAACCTTCGACATAAACTTTTATATATTCAGCAGTATAGCCGCCCGTGTAACAGCCGTCAAAGTCTTCAAATATGACTTCCCTCGCCTTACCTATGCGCGAGGATATGAAATCTTTTTCCGCACGCTCCGCTTCATTCAGCAATTCATGCAGGCGTTTATCCTTGATTGGTGCGGGAATATCCTGCAACGAATACGCTTTAGTACCCTCTCGCGGAGAATATGCAAAGGCGTGAACGCGGGCAAAACCCGCTTCTTTTATAATTTTAAGACTGTATGAAAAATCTTCGTCCGTCTCGCCGCAAAAGCCGACTATTATATCCGTGGTAATTGCTGCGTCGGGGAAATATTTATATATAAGAGCGCACTTTTCCAGGTATTGCGCGCGGGTATAGTGCCTGTTCATTGCCTTGAGAACTGCATCCGAACCGCTCTGCAGCGACAGATGAAACTGCGGCGCGAAGTCTTTTAAATTTCTGCACGCCGAGAGAAATTCATCGTCAATAACGTTGCATTCCAGAGAGCCGAGGCGTATGCGCTTGTGGCAATCTCTGAGCGCGAGCATAAGCTCTGTGAGCGAACTGCCCGTATCCTTGCCGTAGGCGGAAATATTTATTGCCGTCAGCACGACTTCGTCCGACTGCGTAAGAGAAATTTCATTTAAAATATCTTCGATTGCTCGCGAAGTTACCCTGCCGCGAAGATAGGGAATTATGCAATACGAACAAAAATTATTGCAACCGTCGCCTATTTTTACGAAAGCGCGGGTGCGAACCTGTTTGGGAAGCAAGGAAGTAACGTGAACGCCGCAGGAAAAATCTTCGGCTATGGCGTCGAGAAGTCGCTGCTTGTCCCGCGCGCCGCAAACGAATTTTACGCCCCTTTCGGAAAACTGTCCCGCATTCTTTTCGGAAGCGCAGCCGCAAACGTATATGGGAGCTTGAGCGTTATACTTTTTTACTCTTGCAATGAGCTGACGGCTCTTTTTTTCCGCCTCGCGCGTTACCGCGCAGGTATTCAGAACGTAAACGTCGGCATAACCCAGAGCGGAAGATGTTTCCCAGCCGAGTTTTTCGAGCGCGTTCATCATGGACGCGCTTTCCACCTCGTTTACCTTACAGCCCAAAGTGAACACGACCGCCTTCATTGCATCTCTCCGAGGCAGAACATGACTATGGCTAAAGCGCCGACGGCTGCCGTTTCGGCGCGCAATATGCGCTTGCCGAGCGTTATGCCGCTGAACCCATACTTTTCACGCGCGAGTGCGAATTCTTCGTCCGAAAAGCCGCCCTCGCTGCCGATAACTATTGCAGTTGAACCTTTGAGCGAGCGAAGATCAACCTCGCTCTTGTCGGCAAATTCGCATGCGAAAAGTTTGTTGCCGTATTCGTCGGCAGAGGCGAGCGCGCTGTCAAAATCGTCGAAATATCTGACTTCGGGCGCAACGCTGCGCAGACACTGTTTGGTTGCTTCGCGCGCGACTTTATTGAGCCTTTCCAGCTTGTTTTCGTTGAAATATGCCGAGCAATAGCGCGACCTGAAAACGCCTATCGCTGACACGCCAAGCTCGGTTGCTTTCTGCACGACGAGTTCGGTTTTATCGCCTTTTAATGCTCCGCACAGAAGGTAAACGGGCGTTGAAGCCTGCTTGTCGCCGACGGTTACCCCCGTAATATGTGCCGTTAAAGCGCGTTTGCCAACAGTTGCGACTATTGCTGTATATTCCTTTCCGCTGTTGTCAAGCAGGACTATTTCGCTGCCCTCTTCGACGCGAAGAACGGTCTTTGCGTGTACAAATTCGTCGCCCTCCATCACTATTTCGCTGTTTTCGGGATAGCTGACGTCGCTTACAAAAAATCTGTGGGGCATACTCATTTTCTGACGAACGCCAAGGCGTTCCATTCCCCCCTCTTCATCTCCTTGTCAAGCTTCAATCCCTGGGCGAGGTAAGCCTTTATAACGCCCTCTTTCTTCTCGTCGATTATGCCGCTGAGGATGAGCGTTCCGCCCTCGGCGAGATTTTTGGGTATGGAGGGGGCAAGCCTTTCGAGTATATCCGCCGTAATGTTGGCGAGCATAATATCGCCCTTGACCGAGGAATTTTCCAGAAGGTCGGAATGGGCTACGGTAACCTTGCCCGAAACGCCGTTGAGCGCGCAGTTGTGATTTGCGCTCTTTACAGCGACATAATCTATATCCGTAAGATATGCGTACTTTGCGCCCAACTTAACCGCGCTTATGCCGAGAATTCCGCTGCCGCAGCCCACGTCAATACAAACGCTGTCGGGCGTTAAGTATTTTTGCAGAAGTTCGACGCACATAGCCGTAGTTTCATGCTCGCCCGTGCCGAAAGCCATGTTGTTATCGAGTTTTACTATCTCCTCGCCCTCGGCTTTGTCGTATGCTATCCATTCGGGCACTACGACTATAGAGCCTATATGTATGGGGCGGAAATGCTTGCGCCATATCTCTATCCAATCGTCGCCCTCCACCACGCGCGTAGTCATCTCGAGAGAACCGAGCGGCAAAGCGCCGCCGCAGGAGGCGTTCATCTCCTCTATATCCCTCCTTATTTCGGGCAGTTTCTGTTCGGTTATATCTATGGGAATGAACGATTTAACGAGAACGTCGCCCGAAGTATCGCGCGTAAGTTCGTCGTCCATGTAGTCCCAATACATGACCTTATCGTTCTGCAGCGCGATTACGTCCTTTACGTCCGATATTGCCACTCCGTACGATGAGTATCTCCACATTATATCCGCGATAAGTTCGCTGCCCTCGGTAGAGGTATGAACCGTGATTTCCGTAAATTTCATATTTGTATTTCCGTTAAAATTTATTTTTTATATTGTAACACTTTATAGCGCCCTTTGGCAAGCAAATAATAAAAAACCCGCGCTTGACTTAACCTTGACGAAAGCGTATAATTTTATTGCATGCGCGGAGGATTACTCATATTATGATAAGATTATTACCGCCGCGCAAAATGATTAATTTTGGAGATTGCCCCGATATATGATTGAATTAATGAGCAAATGCGACTTTGACGAGATGTTTGAAATAATGAGACAAAGTTTCCCCGAAGACGAATACAGAGAGCGCGAAAAGCAACTTGAACTGTTTGACGACGAGAATTACAGAGTTTTTTGTTCGCGCACCGAAGATAGAAAGATTTCCGCGATAATGGCGGCGTGGAAAATCGAAGGCGGATATTTCCTTGAAAATTTTGCCGTGCGAAAAGATTTGCGCGGCAACGGACTGGGCGGAGCTTTTCTGGACGAACTTACGAACATGCTTGACGGAATTATATGCCTTGAAGTTGAACTGCCCGAAAACGATATTTGCAGGCGGCGCATAGCATTTTATGAACGTCATTCGTTTTGCCTTAATGACTATGAATATTACCTGCCCCCGCTTACCGAAGGCAATGAGCCTAAAAAACTGCTCCTCATGACTTATAAAGAGCCGCAAACCAAGGAAAAGCTGGATAAAATAAAGCGCGCAATTCACCTCACCGCTTATAAGACGGATAAATATTTGTAAAGCTTGCTCAAACAAAGCAAAAGTTCGGATTTTATATTATTATTAAGCAATGCCTGCTCTTGTTCTCTTAAACATTGACAGGCGAAATACAACGCTAAAAAAAATAAAGCCTGCGCCGACTTTGTCGGCGCAGGCTCTTTTTTTATTTAAATTTACTATGCAAAGCGACGGGATGAAATTTTCAGTCGTCTTTAAGGAGCATCTGGCATATGGAAAGATTGAATTTAAGTTCTTTGAACTTATCCGTCTTGTCAAACGACAATCTGAGCGTGTCACCCTCGTTTGCCATAAACGCATAGCCGCTGCTCATTCCAGCCGTGCAGGGCGGCATTGTGCGCCCTGTAACGCATATATCTTCACCGTTTATGCTGAGAATAAATTCCCCAGCTTCGCAAGCGCGGTTGACGTAACATACATTAATGTTTACAAAATAGAGCGCAGACTGCTTCAATATTATTTTTTCACCGCGAACTTCGAACGCTTCGCTCGGGTCGGGGTAAAAACTGTGGTCATTGAATTGCGCGTACTGCTGACCGGGTTCAATGCTTTCGTTTGCGATGAATACAGCGCCTACAGATACCGGCGAGCTGTCGCCGGGGTCGCCTTTTTCACCCTTTTCGCCCTTGTCGCCGCGAGGGATGTAAAAGTCGAAAACGTGATTGTTGCCGCTGCCCGAATCCGTAACTGCGGCAAATGAACCTTCGTCCCCCGTCGTAGTTGTTCCGACGGCTAAAGTATCCGCCGTTCCGGTAGCGCCGTCAGTTCCAGCAGGTCCTGTAGGACCGGTTGCGCCCGTAGGTCCCGTTACGCCAGTGGGTCCCGTTATGCCCGTGGGTCCAGTTGCGCCCGTGGGTCCCGTTACGCCAGTGGGTCCCGTCGCGCCCGTAGGTCCAGTCACGCCTGTGGGTCCAGTTGCGCCCGTGGGTCCAGTTGCACCCGTAGGTCCAGTCGCACCCGTAGGTCCAGTCACGCCCGTGGGTCCCGTTACGCCTGTGGGTCCCGTCGCGCCCGTAGGTCCCGTTGCACCTGTTGCCCCTGTCGGTCCCTGAGGTATTACAAAATCGAGAATATGCTGCGTGCCGCTGCCGACATCGGTAACAGACGCCTTGCTGCCCGGCTCGCCCGTAGTAGTTGTGCCTACTTCGACAGTTTCAGAAATACCCGTCGCGCCCGTAGGTCCAGTCACGCCTGTGGGTCCAGTTGCGCCCGTGGGTCC
>ENA-UONV01002891-UONV01002891.1-human-gut-metagenome-genome-assembly--contig:-CS4-NODE-2891-length-12102-cov-4.749066_pt1 | contig 12102 bp, 12 predicted proteins | sample MGYA00242461_ERZ724008 | MGnify/ENA metagenome assembly ERZ724008 | reverse complement strand
ATTGTTAAATTTTTAACAATGTTTGGGAATACCCGATTGTTAAATTTTTAACAATGTGCATTACGAATACAGGAAAAAAATAAGTTTTGTACCGCAGCATGCCGTACTGTACACCGCAGCTTAACGCGCACCAAGACAACATCAAAATAAAAAGAGAGCTGTTCTTCACAGCTCTCTGTGTTAAATATTAGTTGAGGATATACATTGAAGTGCCGTCATAAACAAGGGTTGCAGTAGTTCGTGCTTTGATAGTGCCAGTAAAATCAGGGCCAGTGATTGTGATATCAGAGGTACCACGGTTGACGTACCTGGTTTCGAATTCCTTGGTTACTTTGGTGTAGTTATGAGTTACGGGGGATGTTGCAGTAGAATACATATCAGTGTATGTTTCGCCATTATCAAATACTTTGCTATATCCAAAGTCAATTGGAGTGTTGCCATTGCCGATAAGTTTGCCGTTGTTGCTGTGGTAGTTGCTAATACCAGTCTCGGTGTACTGGTTGTTATACAAAATACTGTCACTAACGCTACGTCCATAGAAGAATGGGTGTTTGAAACCAGTAGTATTTGCTACCGTGTTAGTGATTTTGAATACACCAGTTGATTCACTGTACGAAGTGAATATGCTGCTGTATACGCTTGAACTAGCGACACCAGGCTTAACAATGACAAGTCCATCGCACCACACTTCACCATCTTTCCATTTTGCGAGTGCGCAGTTTTTCATCTGGTGAATAACGTTATCTTTGATAATGGCATCGCCGGAAATCTGCATATCAAAGTAATCATTGTTAGTAGTGCAGTCGAAATGGTTTCCAATGATGTATATGGTGTGTCCACTTGGATTAGTAATCACAGCAAGATTGTTTTGCTTGTTGTTAAAGAAATAGCAATTGCTAATAGTTCCTGCGCACCACTGGGTATCTGCGTTATTGACTTCAACATCAATACCGCTTTCCGGAAGAGTGCCGTTGCAGTTTTCGATAGTGCAATTGTCAATTAGGAAATCGTCTGCGCTAATTACACTAATGTTGTTGCGGCGATTGTTGCTAATAACGCAGTTTAAGATTTTAATGTTTTTGCATTGTGCTTTGGGGGTACTGTCAGAAGCGTTCCCGATGTAGATGCCATCACCCCAGCAGTTTTTAACAGTTACGTTATTAACTGTTACATTCAGACTGTCTTCGATGTCAATGCCATGTCCCCATTCGCCGCCTGTGCCTGTGTGTTCGTTTCTGTCACCGATAATAGTGAGGTTTTCAATAGATGCGTGTGTGCAGTTTTCAATGTTGATAATGGAGTAACCTAGCTGGCCGCTCGGAAGAGCCTTAATGGTGGCTCCATTGCCAATAATGGTTTTGTTTGCGCACTGAATTCCGATATCAGGATTAATAGCGTATGTGGTATTGCGCAGATACAGAACGCTGGTGCTTTGTAGGGCATCGTTAAAAGCAACAGTGTCATCAGTTACGCCATCGCCAACTGCTCCGAACTGTTCAGGAGTTACATATTCGGTGTTGTTTTCATACACTTCAAAGGGCTGTGCATATAGGTTATTCTGTAATGCAATCGCTTTTGCGCTTGTCTGTGCAACTGCTTTATAGAAACTACCTTTTTTGTCTCCGACTTCAGCATATCCGCAAGTCATAAGTGTGTCATTGAGCTGTACACGCTTGTCTGCGGCCATGTCATCTTTGGTATTGTAGGTGTACACAGTTTTGCCAACAAGGCTGTTTACGGTTTCAGCGTATTCCAGCACTTCTGCTTCATACCGCTCCACGTTCTGGTTGTACTGCGCTACCTGAGCATTCCAGTCTGCGCTCTTAATCCAGAACTCAGTATCGGTAATCTCAGTGTTTGCAGGAACAGTCTTGCGGCTGACATAGCTCTGGTCATTGGTATACACCACGCTCAGAGCGGCGTATTCGATGGACTTATCCCAAGCACCTAAGAATTTAGGAGCATAACGAAGGCCAATATATTTTTTAAGTGGCATATTAGAAACCCCTTTCATTAAATAAACTGTCCACCCGTTGAACCAGAACACCCGGTTCACCCTCCCGATAGGATTGAAGAGTGCCTATCACACGTCAAAGTTACAGTACGACTTCCGGTTCCCACAGCAAAGCAAGTTTGCCATAGTCTTCAGAATCAGGGTTCATGTCTGTGTCAAAGTCAATGAAGTCCCAAGTGCTAGGAATCCAAGCGATAAAGTAGCCGTTCTCGTCAACCTCGAACCACACATACTTTACAATTTTGGAAACCATCACTTGTAAGTTGTTGTCAATCCACGTTGCAAGAGCCTGCACATAAGTTTCGATATAGTCACCGTTAATGAGTTTCTGAATCTCTTTATAGCACTCCTGCACGGTTTTGTCAAGCTGTTCAATTTTTGCATTGATATCATCTCTAAATGCTTTGTTCTCGGTGTTGACTTTGTTTTCAAAGTCGTCTAGCTGTTTCTGAAATTTTTCTTCTAACTGGTCGATTTGAGAGTAGAAGGTGATAATCTCATTGAATTGTTTCACAGCACTGTTGTATGTTTCCACAACTCGTGCCAGAATCTCATAGTCGCTAGAACCCGGAAGGAAAGTATTCAGGTCAAACTTGCCAGGAATAGGAAGGAAAGGCAACGGAGTAAGAGTAGTAAGCGGCATAGTGACACCTCCTTTACAGATGGAAGTAGTCGAGCACCCACCTAAGCAGGGCGCTCAAGAATTTAGCCAACGAGACTAAATCCATAAACATCACCCCTTTCAGGGCAGTTCAATCCAGCCCTCAATGTGGTACTCCTCATCGGCAGCAGTATCCGCACCCAGCTGGATGGTGATGTTGTGCAGGCCGTCAACAGAACTGGTGGTGTTCTTAACGGTTGCGGCGGCAGCGGGAGCAAAGGCGGAGCTGGTGTTGTACCAGTTAACCTCAGCGTAAGTGCCAACGTTGGGCAGGTTCACACGCAGGACAGGGCTGCCAGCAGTGACAGCACCGGAAGCGGTGAACACGGTATCGACGTACAGGGCTTCGTTCAGCAGGTAGGAAACATCTTCATTGATTTTGATTTTGCTGTCAGCAGACTTAATGAAGTTGACCATAGTTTTTACTCCTTTACAAAATTCCCATGAAGCAATCTTTCAAACTGTCGATAACCTCTAAATCCAGATTGCGTACAGATTCAGAGTATTCTTTGAACAGTTCTGCGTAAGACTTGTTGTTCAAGCCAGATACAGTTCTGTTCCGGTTGTCATTGTGCTGTCTGTCTGCTGTGGTGTGTTCATCGAGTGTGGTTGTTTCTTTGCTGTTATAAGTGGTGGTATCTGTGCTGTTACTGTTACCTGTGTTAGTGCCGTTATTTTTATTTTTGTTAGCAGAGGAAGCGTATGTGTTATTTGCGATATCACTCTCGATGTTGAGCATCTGAGCAGGAGTGTCAGAATTAACATTGAGGGTGTAATCGTTATGAGAATTGTTTTGGGTACTGCTATTGGAAGTGGTATCAATACCAGACCTAGCAAGTACATCAGTACCAGTTCTCGTGCCGTTATCCGAACTAGTGCCGTCAGCTTTGACAACCTCAGTGAGAGTGCCGCCAGTGTAGAACTGCCACTTCTCGGCCATAGCATCATATAGCATATTGAAGTAAGGCATTTTCTCATTAAGAGTGTTGTTCAGGAAGAATCTGAATCTCTCAGGCGGGAGACAGCAAATCTCGTTGAAATAGTAGTGGTTAATGATTTTCTGGTTAAGCGCTTCTCTCCATGCCTGCATATCACCAGCAGAACGGAGAAAAGACGGAAGAGGGTAATCTTTCATGCCAATGTCGAACCCATCGAGAGTAAGCAGTTTGCCCAGTTCAATGGTATACGTTGCCATTATTCCTCACCCCCATTATCACCACCAGCACGGGGTTTTACATAGGAGATAGTAGAAGTATTTTTGCTGTACTTGTCACCGTCAGTGATATACGGCTGAATTGCCAGATGAACAGAAACGTTCAGGCCAAACATATCATTGATAAGTTTGCAAGCGTGTTTACGTTGGGACAGGCCAATGTGAGCCAGAGCATTTGCTTGCTGGTCAAACTGTTCAACCTCGTCACATACTCGCCGTTCACGTTTGAAGTCTGCCATGCCTATACCAAGGAAAGACAGGTACTCGTTGTACTTCGTAATCTTGATATCCTGTAACTGACCAGCAACGAACGGTGCATCTGTGCGGAGAACCATGAAACTGTTCGGGTCAAACGTGCCTTTCATGCCGTAGATAACAGGAGTGTTGCCAGTGTACTTTTGATACATAGCCTGTGCGGTCTGTTTCTGCTTGGTGTCAGTAAGAATCAGGACAGGAGTTTTCTGAGCGCCGATGTTGACTTTGATAGTCTGGTCGATATCGTACAAGTCCCGTGTGTAACGTATAGTAGTAAGGAAAGTTGGGTACATATCGGGGGTGTTTCTGATAAGTACACAGTCCTTCATGTCGTATTCGGGGAACGTTTCCACAGGGCTGATAGGTCTGATATACATAGGCTCATTGTAAAAGTTGATTCCACGAAGTGCACCATTCAGGCACATATAGCCACGGGTTGCATGGTTGAAGAAAACAGCTTTACCGTAGGTGAACAGGCAATATTCAAGATATCGTTCATTCACACTGTCTGGTAGTCCTTCCCACTTAAACATTGTGCAAGCCAGAGATTTAAGGCGATAGTAGTAGTCAGCGTAAGCAGCGTGAGATGCTTCTTTGTCTGCGAGTTCGTTATCGTAATTGTACATTTGAATCACCTCTTAACTGAATATAGAGTTGATAAGCCAGCTAATACCAGCAGTGGCGAGAGCGCCGACAACATAGCCGACAGGGCCAGCAATAACAGCACCTATTTGCCCGCCTATCTGTGAACCAGCGATATTAATTGCAAGATTAGTTAAACCAGTAACAACCCAGTTAGATACGACTGGAACAAGATATTTTTGAACAACTGTGGTAGTGACTGTTGATACCACCTGAACCAGAACGTTTTTAGCCGCTTGCTCAATAGAGATATCGCCTTTCATAACACCGCCAATCGACTGGCACATAGTGTTGATGATACCGGGCACTAAGTCTGCGGCAATCTGGTTAATTTCCGTGCTCTGTGAATGAGAACCAATATAGGAAGTAATTGCATTTGCTAACGCATGAGAACCAAGTTCACAAACATAGTCGATTGACTGTCTCTTGGTTACTTCCAAGAATTGACCAGTGGCTAGTTTTACATCGCCTGTTGTTAGTGCAGTAGTAACGGCTTGCCAACCGTTTGCAACAATAGTGTCAACATAAGAATCAAGGAGATTCAGAGTGTGTACGCCTAGTTCAGAGTTACGGTCAATCTTAGTAACGTCTACAATCCAGTCTTTTAGCTGTGATTTTGCTTGGTTAATTTCATTCTGTGCGGCTTGTTGTCCAACTGAGATAGCATATTGGATAAGGTTGTTTATCTTATTTTCAACGTACCAGATGGAATTGTTTACAACGTCAGAGCAGAACTTGTTAAGAACTCCGCTGAAATCACCAGTAGTGATAATATCAGTAGCATATCCAGCAGCATTTGTTTTGATACCGTCCAACTGTGCTTTAACGTAGTCTTTAATAAGTTTTGCCAATTCGCTGGAAGGGTCAACGTTTTTTGCTGTAATGATTCTGTCAGAGATGCCGTTTACAGTTTCATTAAACTGAGATTCAGTAACAGTGCCATCCTCAGATGCTGCACCCTGTATTACTTTGATATCAGCATCCGTAACGTAAGGACTTTTGTGCATTTCAACTTGGCTGTAATGGTTGTCCGTATAAGGTATGCCGGGAAAGTCTTTTATATCGTTAGGATTTACACTGAAAGTGTGGCTCACTTTGCCACCATCAAAGTTAGTGTAGTCTGTGCGAGTTGCAGAAGTAAAGTAAATCTGGAAGTGAAGGTGAGCGCCAGTAGATTTGCCAGTGTTGCCACAAGTGCCCACTTGGTCACCTTGAGAAACCTTTGTTCCGACAGAAGGGCCAAGTTTTTCCATGTGGGCATAGCGTGTATAGTAACAGTTTCCCTCTGCATCTTTTGTATCATCGTGCCTGATAAGAACAGTATATCCCCAAGACGTAGAAGAGTAGCTTTGTACAACTGTGCCAGCTTTAACTGCGTAAATTGGTTTTCCTTTAATCTGACCAGGGGTTCCGGTTGTTAGGTCAAGTGCAGAGTGTTTTTGGCTATATTCCTGACTGCAATACCACAGTCCAACACCTAGCGGATGAAACCACTCATTGGTGCTGTAAAAACCAGTAACGTTATTTTGTGCATTACTGCCACCAGTTCCGGGCGAACCAGCAGTCACTTTGATTGTTATATAGTCGTGGTTATTAGCAACAAAGTTATTGGAAGTCAGCCAAGGGTTCAACTGTAACAGCGTTTGGACAGGCACACCGCACATTGTAGAAATCTGCTGGACATCGTCCATCCACGAACCAGTATACTGTACTTTTAAGGTGGCGTAAACAGCGTTACTTGCGGTTGACGCAGTTTTGAACTCTTTTAGAGTTTCCGCTGCTGAGTTTGCCATATAATCACCGCCTTACACAATAGCATTGTTTTGCCCGAAGTTTCCGTATGTTGCAGTGTAAACCCAGAAGAATATGCCGTTATTGAATGCACGCTTGATAATGTTCATATCATCGTCTGGGAAGTTGCCGCTGGCATTCAAACCATTTGTTTTGATGTAAGTCCAGCTGGCTCTTGCATGAAGGTTGATTGCTCGGTATTCGCTCTGTTTGTAGCCGTAGACGGAGAGGAACTTGTCAATTCGTTTTAAGATATCAAGCGGCGGTGTCTTGAACCCATAAGATAAAGCAGTCTTTTTGCCAGCGATGTAAATGTTGCTTTGAGCCACACCACCAGTAGCAGGTGCATTATAGCTTTCCGAAATAGCAGTTAAGTCCTGTGTAATTTCATCAATGCCACTTGCATACTGACTGGCTTCAAACCCACTTGTTACAGCGCCAGTGAACGAAGAGAGAGTCGAATATGCACCGCCAACAATTGTTCTTACAGGATTAGTGATAAGCCCTTTAGCGTCCAGCATACTTGCTGCATTTGCAACAGTATCAAGTGCGCCTGTTGCCGTATCAATAACCTTATTGTAGTAGTTTAAGTTTCTGTTCTGTCTTGAGCGCTGAACGTAAATAGAGTTTGAAGCATTGTGTAAGTTGTAGTCATTCTTATACTGGTTATAACCCCACTGGCTTTCAGGAATCGAAACAGCCATGGAGATAGATGCAATGTTGGTGTTGCTATAATTGGTGATAATGAAACCGACTAACCCGGAAGTATCATCGACTACGATTTTACCGTTAATGTTTGCGCCAGTGATATATTCTGGGTTGAACTCAATCTCCTGTCCCATCATCTGGGCATAAGCCGTAAGGAAAGCGCCAGACAAAAGTTTTTTGTTTACAGGAGTATAGCTAACGCCGTTAGCATCAATGTGTGTAGGATGTTTTGCATAAGAGATAGTTGCATCATGGTTTGCAGGCCATTGCTGGATTTTGGTAACGGCTGTTGCTGTGCCATTTTGGACATAGCCATTGAGCAAGTTTGTAAGAGAAGCATTGTCATACTTTTTTCTTACAGCTCCAGCGCCGGAAATAAGACCGTTTAAGTCAGTAGGTGGGAGCGGGTTTCCGGTATAATCAGTAGTTGCAAATACTGTAACCCAGTCCGGTTTTAAATCCTGACTGCCAACCTGATAATACCCGCCGTTTCCTGTTCCGCTGAAATCCTCGGGCACAATATTGTCACCAGCAACGTCAGTATCACTGTGGCATCTATCAACATAGCTGTCATAGTATGTGATATCGAAGAACCAAGTCTGGATAACGTCTGTGCTGACGTATAGTCTGACGGAACTGTTGCTTGCCCACTCGATTCTATTAATGAAGGCATAGAACCATTTATTGGTAAAGTTGTTGTTCTGGTACATGATGTAGTTGCAGTTATACAGCAAGTCCACTTCACCGTCCACAACAATGGTGTTATTCTTTTTAATGTACTGGAAGTTCTCGTAGGTTTTAATTGTTTTGCCTAAGAAATAGGCAGCTTGTGCTTCTCGGTTAGGAAACCACAGCGTGTTTCTGTAATCACTCTCGAGTGGTGTGTCGAGTAGTCTTAAAGCAGTTGTTGGTGTAAACATAATTTGTACCTCTCTTGCCCCTGTCCCGCCCTCACTGGTCTAAAGCTCAACCAGCTACCGTAAGAGAGAAAATTATGGAGCAGTTACGTTATGAAGATTACTCTTCAGTGAATGCCCAAGCATTAGCAAACGGACTGCAAGCCATAGTCTCCCAGTGATGCAGGAAGTAGGTGCGGCTCAGAGTGCTTGCATTGTACGGGGTTTCGGCCATCTGGAAGCGGTTGTCGTGGGTGCGCAGGAAGGTGTTGTCTGCGATGATTGCCAGCGTCTTAGCGGCATCACCTGTATCACCAAAGCTGTCAACCATAACCTGACGGCCAAGGAACTCAGCCTTGCTCATGTTGAAAGCCTTAGCCAGAACTTCAACGTCAGTGAAGGCAGCAACGTCAGCACGAACAAGAACGCTGATACGGTCAGGAGAAGTCCAAGTAGTCAGGGGAGTTGCGTTTGTAATGCCCTGAGTGGTAGCCATCTTCTGATAGCAGTTGTACTTGGTAGAAGGGAACTGGAACTGAAGGTACTTGGCACGCAGGTCGGTGACAAGGGTTTCAGCAAAGGCCCGGTGGTCAGCACCAACGGCCAGAGAGGTTTTGTTGATGTTGCCATCGTTGATAGCCTGACCAACAACACCCTTCATCAGCGTGAACTCGTCGATATTGTCACCACTGGTCAGGGTGTTCAGAATCATCGAGACGAAGTTGTTGAAGGTATCGGCGTTGATGAAAGCGCCACCCAGAACGGCATCATAGACAGTAACCTTGTACTTGTCCTGCCGGTTGCGGCGGTAGTACACGGTCTTAACATCAGGAGAAGCAGGAGACAGAACGTCACTCATTGCAGAGCTGTCGTAGGGAGTAGCAACAGCGGGGTTTGCAATGCTGTCCTGCACGTCAGTGCCGTAGGGGATATCAACTCCCTTGAAAATGCGAAGGGGGTTGTCATAGGTCATGTTGTGCGCTTCCTGAAACAGAATGCGGTTCACCAGACCATTGATGAACTCATTCATAAAGGGAGTGTACTGCATGATAGCGCCACCAGTTGCCTGAAGAGTGGCATTAGTAGCAAGCGGAATGTTATCTTTCAGCGTGGAACTAGTCTCAATGACTGCGTTCACAATGTCGATAGCAGTTGCCATAGTTTATCACTATCCTTTCTAAATGTTTAGCCCTTTAGGTTAAGTCGGCCATTGGTAAACAAACGGTTGATGGGGTCTTTGTCCTCTTCCGGGCGAACAGTTTGCTTGAGCTGTTCTTCCGGCACAGTAACACGAAGGAAGAGATTCATGTTGTCCTCTTTCAGCTTCGCATTTTTTGCAGTAAGGTCATCAACATTACGAAGGGCAGTCGCTTTTGCAGCAACCTCTTCGCTAAAACCAGTGGTCAGTTCTGCCAAGATGTTGGTTACTTCTCCTTGGTCTGCGTTATCTCCCAAGTGCTTGATAAGCTCCTGTGTCTTGGCATTGAAATCGGCAAGCTCCATAATTTGCTCCTTTCAATTAGTTAGCGGTTGTTCGGTAGTCCCACCGTGACTTTCCCTCTCTTACATCCACATGAACAAAGGTATCATAAATACCAAGTCCAAGCGAATTAGGGTATTTAGAATTGAGCCACGAGTACAGCTTGAGCGGCGAAACACCAGAGATATAAATGTCTGCAGCGTTGCCGAACATGTGCTGTGATTTAGGACTGGAATTTTTGAGTGAACTGTTGTAAGCTACTGTGCGGTATCCAGAATTGATAATAAGCGGTTTGTTGTAGTGGTTGCGGATAATTTCAAGAAGTTCAAGAAGTGCTTTGTTTAGCACAATGACACGGGATAAGTCAGAACAGCGGAACTCATGTGCTTTGAAATGAGGTGATAAGTGCTCATCAGGGTTTAGGGTGTAGTCGAAAACATAATATGATTTAGTGTTAATTATGCTCACCCTCTTCTTTCTTGTTCAGTGCAGACAGGAACGGTGCAACCAGTTTAACCAAGTCGGGGTTAATATGACCCAGATTCTCAAGCACAGAAATAGCTTCCGTGACGATAATCAGAGTGCAGATAGTTGTGGCGGCAGGTAAACTGAAACCCATGTTCACATAGTTCATAGCATAATCAGCGAGATAGCCGAACGCAATGAACAAGATAAAACTGGCTTTCTTGTAAATTCCTTCCCTTGCCTTTGTGGAGTTCAACTCTTTGTTTTTGACAGCTTTCAACACTCCGGTGAAAACGTCAATCGCCATAAAAGCCAAAGCAAGTTTTACTTCCACTGGAACGGAACAGACGGTACTCATAAGCTCACCCCCTTTCCGGTCTAGCTTCTATAATTATTATACCATAGGTAGTTGAAAAATGGAAGTAGGTGTGATATAATTATTTTAGAGAGAAAATGTTCCACATGGAACAAATAGGAATAATTCCTAAAAAGGAGCTGAGACAATGGGTGACTACTATGACGGTACAAAGTTACTGTCTTTGATGGACACGAACGGAAACAAGCCAGAGATTTATATGTGTACCACCAACCGTTCTGGCGGTAAAACTACTTGGTTTAACCGATATTGCATCAAGCGTTTTATCAACTACAAAGAGAAGTTCATGTTGCTGTATAGGTTCAACTATGAACTTGATGGATGCGCTGACAAATTCTTTAAGGATATCGGCGTTCTGTTCTATCAAGGACACGAAATGGTCTCTCAGCGCAGGGCCGCTGGCATTTACCATGAATTGTTTTTTGACGGCGTTCCCTGTGGTTATGCTGTAAGTATCAATGCTGCAGACCAGATTAAGAAGTATTCTCATTTTTTCTCAGATACCACCCGAATGCTCATGGACGAGTTCCAGAGCGAGACAAACCATTACTGCGCAGATGAAGTAAAAAAGTTCCGGTCTATACACACTTCTGTTGCTCGTGGTCAGGGCGCTCAATCTCGGTATGTTCCTGTTTATATGCTGTCTAACCCTGTTACCCTGCTGAATCCTTACTATGTTGCAATGAATATCAGCTCACGACTGAATGACAACGTAAACTTTCTGCGTGGTGTTGGTTGGGTGCTGGAACAGGGATATGTCGAGGCCGCTTCTAAGGCTCAGGCTGAATCTGCTTTTAACAGTGCATTCAGCGGCGACACATACGATGTGTATTTGACACAGGCTGTGTATCTAAACGACAGCTCTGCATTCATTGAGCGCCCTGCCGGTACTTCTCGTTACTTGGGCACTATCCGCTATATGAACAAGGAATATGGGCTGAGAGAATTCCCAGACACTGGTGTTATTTACTGTGATGATAAACCAGACTTGACTTACAAGTTCAAGCTGGCTGTCACAACAGACGACCATAGAGTGAACTATGTTATGCTCAATGCGTACAAAATGTTCACAGACCAGATGCGATATTTCTTTGACCATGGCGCTTTCCGGTTTAAGAATCTGCAATGCAAAGAAGTTATCTTGAAAGCGCTGTCTTACTAAGCCACGTTCACGGAGTGAACAAAACAAATCTGCGCTATGCGCACACTTATGTCGCATGAGCGTAGCGAATTAACTTATCCCTCTGAGACAGTACCACCGATACAGGCGGGTTTTGCAACGGCGATGAACCGTCCGCTATGTAGTTTCGTATTTGCAATGCGCTTTGGTACACCTCAGAGACAGGATATAGAAAACCCCTCTTGCCGTTCCGTTAGGTTCGACTTGAGGGGTTTGTTTTTTATTTATGGGTTGTGTTAATCATAATAACACAAAGTTCTATTGCAATAATGCAAAGCCATATTACCATCTCAATGACAAAAGAGCCGCAAGAATCAACAGTGCATCACAAATGTACACCGACTTGTCAAGTTTATACTTGTATCTGCACACAGTGATATAAATAGAGTAGGATGCCGCAATTGCAAACACGATAACTTTG
>ENA-UONV01002889-UONV01002889.1-human-gut-metagenome-genome-assembly--contig:-CS4-NODE-2889-length-12107-cov-183.062977_pt1 | contig 12107 bp, 10 predicted proteins | sample MGYA00242461_ERZ724008 | MGnify/ENA metagenome assembly ERZ724008 | reverse complement strand
TCAAGGGGAAATCTTCTGTATCCTACAACGATGTGGCAGCTTATACCACCTATGGGACCAGTCGTGCCAATGCCTACAAGATTTTAGAGGACAGCCTGAACCTGCGGGATGTCCGCATCTATGACACCATAGAGGACGCAGACGGAAAAGAGCGCCGCGTACTGAACGCCAAGGAGACCACCCTGGCGGCTCAAAAACAGCAGGCGATCCGGGAAGCCTTTAGGGACTGGATCTGGAGAGACCCGGAGCGCCGCCAGACTTTGGTGCGCCAGTACAACGAAGAAATGAACTCTACCCGTCCCCGCGAGTATGATGGCAGCCATATCACTTTTGGGGGCATGAACCCGGCCATTACCCTGCGGGAACACCAGAAAAGCGCCATTGCCCATGTGCTGTATGGAGGAAATACCCTGTTGGCACACGAAGTAGGCGCAGGTAAAACCTTTGAGATGGTGGCCGCTGCGATGGAAGCCAAACGCCTGGGCTTGTGCCAGAAATCTCTCTTTGTGGTTCCAAACCATCTGACCGAGCAGTGGGCGTCGGAGTTTCTGCGTCTCTATCCTTCCGCCAATATCTTAGTCACCACCAAAAAGGACTTTGAGACCCATAACCGAAAGAAGTTCTGCGCTCGTATTGCGACGGGTGATTATGATGCCATCATCATGGGACACAGCCAGTTTGAGCGTATCCCCATCAGCCGGGAGCGTCAGGAACGGCTTCTCTATGAACAGATCGACGAGATCACTGAGGGGATTGCAGAGGTACAGGCCAGTGGCGGCGAGCGTTTTACCGTCAAGCAGCTGGAGCGTACCAGAAAGTCTCTGGAAGCCAGACTGGAAAAGCTGCAAGCCGAGGGGCGAAAAGACGATGTGGTAACCTTCGAGCAGCTGGGTGTGGACCGTTTGTTTGTGGACGAGGCCCACAACTATAAAAACCTGTTTCTATACACAAAAATGCGGAATGTGGCTGGTCTTTCCACATCGGACGCGCAGAAATCCTCCGATATGTTTGCCAAGTGCCGCTATATGGATGAGATCACCGGAAACCGTGGCGTGATTTTTGCCACCGGCACCCCGGTCAGCAACTCCATGACCGAGCTTTACACCATGCAGCGTTACCTTCAGTATGAACGCCTGCAAGAACTGAACATGACCCACTTCGACTGCTGGGCTTCCCGATTTGGAGAGACCGTCACAGCATTGGAGCTGGCACCGGAAGGCACCGGCTACCGGGCAAGAACGAGATTCAGCAAGTTCTTTAATCTGCCGGAGCTGATGAACCTGTTCAAAGAAGTGGCGGACATCAAGACCGCCGACCAACTGAACCTGCCCACCCCGGAGGTGGAATACCACAACATCGTGGCGCAGCCTACCGAACATCAGCAGGAAATGGTCAAGACCCTTTCGGAGCGCGCATCGCTGGTACACAGCGGAACCGTTGACCCGTCCCAGGACAATATGCTCAAGATTACCTCGGATGGCCGTAAGTTGGGGCTTGACCAGAGAATCGTCAACCAGATGCTGCCGGATGAACCTGGCACAAAGGTCAATCAGTGCGTGGACAACATCATGCAGATCTGGCGGGATGGCAAAGCTGACAAGCTGACCCAGCTGGTGTTCTGCGACATTTCTACACCGCAGGCAAAAGCTCCTGCAAGCAAGGCGGCGAAAACGCTGGATAATCCACTGCTTCACGCATTGGAAGGCGCTGTGCCTCTGCCGGAGCAGGAACCGGTCTTTACGGTATATGACGATATTCGTCAGAAACTCATTGCTCAGGGGATGCCTGCCGACCAGATCGCTTTTATCCATGAAGCCAATACCGAAGTGCGGAAAAAGGAGCTGTTCTCTAAGGTCCGTACCGGTCAGGTGCGTGTCCTTTTGGGCAGCACCGCCAAGATGGGCGCAGGCACCAATGTGCAGGACCGTCTGGTGGCACTTCATGACCTGGACTGTCCGTGGAGACCGGGAGACCTTGCCCAGCGCAAGGGCCGTATCGAGCGCCAGGGCAACCAGAATCCTCTTGTCCATGTGTACCGCTATGTGACCGAAGGAACCTTTGACGCATACCTCTGGCAGACGGTGGAGAATAAGCAAAAATTCATCAGTCAGATCATGACTTCTAAATCGCCGGTGCGTTCCTGCGATGATGTGGACGAAACGGCGCTTTCCTTTGCCGAGATCAAAGCCCTGTGCGCCGGAGATCCCCGCATCAAGGAGCGTATGGATTTGGATGTGGAGGTATCCCGCCTGAAGCTGATGAAAGCCGACCACCAGAGCAAGCAATATCGTCTGGAGGACCAGCTGCTCAAATACTTCCCGGAGGAAATTGAAAAGCACAAAGGCTTTATCAAGGGCTTTGAATCCGATCTGGAGGTTTTGGCAGCGCACCCGCACCCGGAGGACGGTTTTGCTGGTATGGAAATCCGCGGCGATCTGCTGACCGATAAGGAGAACGCCGGCGCAGCCCTTTTGGATGCCTGCAAGGAGGTCAAAACCTCCGATCCGGTGCAGATCGGCAGCTACCGGGGCTATGCCATATCCGTGGAATTTTCCGCTTGGAAACAGGAGTATACGCTCCTGCTGAAAGGACAGATGACCCACCGGGCCACCCTTGGTACAGACCCGCGCGGAAATCTTACCCGTATCGACAACGCACTGGCGCAGATGCCCCAGCGTTTGGAAGCGGTCAAAAATCAGCTGGAGAACCTTTACCAGCAGCAGGCCGCAGCCAAGGAGGAAGTAGGAAAGCCGTTCCCCTTTGAGGACGATCTGCGGGTCAAGTCCGCCCGTCTGGTGGAACTGGACACCTTGCTGAACATTGACGGCAAGGGTCATGCCCAGCCGGAAACTGTGGTTGCCAAGAGTGCGCGGCCATCGGTGCTGGACAGCCTGAAACACCCTGTGCCGCCACGCAGCCTTGAAAAGAAACCAAAACAGCATGAGGAGGTGCGATAACATGAATACCAACGATCTGAATACAGCTCTTTTTGAAAAGATGACTGCCGAACAGGACAAGTTCCGGGACTGGCTGAAAAGCCAGCCCCCGGAAGAAGTCTTAAACCATGCCTATGAGTACACCATCCGCGAGGATATTGTGATGGCGATGGAGGAGCTGGAGCTGACCGACGCCCAGGCCCAGGCACTTTTGGAATCTTCTTCGCCGTTGGCGGATGTGTACCGCTATTTTGAAAAGCTGGAGACAGGCTATATGGATATGATCCGGGACAGCATTGAGAACCGTGCCAACGATGTGTGCAAGGCGCAGGAAGAATTACGAACTGCTCCTCTCTACCACCATTCTGCCGCCTATGCGTCCGAGCATGGAGAGATGGCACAATATAACCGTTCGTATCAGGCGAACAGCGCCTGCAAAGAAGCCATTGAGCAGACCATCAGCGCCCACTATGCAGAGAACCGGCTGGATACGGAGGCGGCGGTCAAAGATGTGCTGGAAAAGTTCGGGACGGAACGGGTACAGTTTATTCTTGCCAACACCATCCAGCACAAGAACCATGACGGGCGTATCTCTCAGGACAATAAAGCCTGGGCAAAAACCATTCCCATGCCGGAGGACAGCGGCGCTTCCCGCCACTGCGCCTATCTGGTTGTGGATGGGATCAATCCCGGTCTGACCGATCTGTTTACCAGGCAGGCCAGAAAAACCATGCAGGAACAGCAGAAAAGTTCTGTTCTGCAAAAGCTCAAACAGGAACCGCCTGCCCATAAGCCTGCCGCCCCGAAGAAACAGGAGCCGGAGCGATGAGCAGCCCCAAGCGCAAGCGGGATGTGCCGGTTCTGTTTTGGGTATCCGCTGATGAAATGGAGTTGATTCAGCAGAAAATGGCACAGTTTGGGACAAAAAACCTGAGCGCCTATCTGCGGAAAATGGCTGTGGACGGCTATGTGGTGCAGCTGGATTTGCCGGAACTGAAAGAACTGGTATCCCTGCTGCGCCGGAGCAGCAACAACTTAAACCAGCTGACCCGCAAGGTGCATGAGACCGGGCGGATTTATGATGTTGATTTGGAGGATATATCCCAGCGGCAGGAACAGTTATGGGACGGAGTTAAAGAGATACTGACACAACTCTCCAAACTTTCGTAACCGGGACAAATACCCCATCTGCGGAGGGAGGAACGGCGTTTCTTCGCCGCGCCTTCCTCCGCTTTTTCTTTTTGCCCGTATCCTTGCCTTTTGGCTGTGAGACAGGGATAATGGAATCAGGAACAGGAACTGTGATTTTGGGAGGAGGCATAACAATGAGGGCATTGGTATTTTTGTTGAAACTGCTGTTGAAGATCGTGATGGTTCCGGTGATTCTGGCGCTGACCCTGTTCGTTTGGATTTGTGTGGGGATCGTCTATGTCTCCGGTCTGGTGCTGGGGCTTATCAGCATGGTGATCGCCCTGCTGGGTGTGGCGGTTCTGCTGACCTGTTCCCTGCAAAACGGCATTATCCTGCTGGTGATGGCATTCCTTATTAGTCCCTATGGTCTGCCGATGGCTGCCATCTGGCTGCTGGGCAAGGTGCAGGACTTGAAGTTTGCCATTCAGGATTTGGTTTATGGATAAAATGCGCGGTCACAAAAATGCCAGACAGTGTCTGTTAAATTGCTATATTTACTTCTGTGCTACATCCGTGTATAATAGTAGCACGAAAGGAAGTGATGGATGTGACCAAATCAGAACGGTTTGAGCAATTAGACAGACTTCTGACCGAGCATGATGGGATGCTGCAAACCGCACAGGTAATCGCCAGCGGAATTGTAAAACCCATTTTTTATGAATATGTCAAAGAGAAAAATCTTCAGCAGGTTGCTCACGGAATTTATGTCTCCGAGGACACCTGGATTGATGCGATGTTTCTGTTACATCTGCGATGTGGTCAGGCAGTATTTTCCCATGAATCAGCGCTATTTTTCCATGACTTGACAGACCGGGAACCATCTCCATACGCTATCACGGTGCGCAGAGGGTACAGCACCACTCGCTTAAAGGCAGAGGGCCTTTCTGTTTACACCATCAAACCAGAACTATATGAGGTAGGGCTGACAACTGGCCAAACACCTTTTGGGCATACGGTTCCTGTCTATGATATGGAGCGCACCATCTGCGATCTGCTCCGCAGCCGAAGCAGCATGGAAATACAGACTTTTCAAGGTGCGCTGAAGATGTATGCCAGAAGAAAGGACAAGGATCTGCGGACTTTGATGCGGTATGCCGGAATGTTCCGGGTTGAAAAAATTTTACGGCAGTATTTGGAGGTGCTTTTATGATAAAGACAGCAAGGCAGCTAAAAGATTTGATTCGCAATCTTTCCAGAGAAAAATCTGCGGATGCACAGCTTTTAATGCGAAACTATATGATGGAGCGTTTTCTGGAGCGTATTTCCCTTTCTGAATATCGTGATAAATTTATTCTGAAAGGCGGGATGCTGGTAGCGGCAATGGTTGGACTGGATGCCCGTTCCACGATGGACTTGGACGCTACTGTAAAAGGAGCCAATGTTAATGTAGAGGAGATCGAGAACCTGATTTCTGCTATTGTGAGTGTGCCGATTGATGATGGCGTCAAATTTCAGCTGAAAAGCATTTCAGAGATTATGGATGAAGCGGAGTATCCTGGGATTCGGGTCAGCATGACTACAACCTTTGACGGTGTGGTGACACCTTTGAAGATTGACATTTCCACAGGGGATGCCATTACCCCCAGGGAGGTACGCTACTCTTTCAAGCTGATGCTGGAAGATCGCTCCATTGACATTTGGGCATACAATCTGGAAACCGTTCTGGCTGAAAAGCTGGAAACAATCATCACCAGAACCACCACCAACACCCGCATGAGAGATTTCTATGACATCTATATTCTGGATCAGCTCCACGGGAACACATTGAACCGGCAGACGCTCTATGATGCACTGTTGGCAACTGCTAAAAAACGCGGAACCGAACGGCATCTTGCAGAAGCTGTGGATGTTTTGAATGAAGTGGAAAGCAGTCCTGTGATGCAGAAACTTTGGGAATCTTACCGCAGGAAATTTTCCTATGCGGCAGATCTGGAGTGGAACATCATCATGAGGGCGGTTCGCAGTTTATATGCGCTCAGTGAAAAGGAATCGAGCCTATGAAGAAGAATGGACATTATTGTAAAGTCTGCGGAGAATATAAGGCTAACGAAAAATTTTCCGGCAAAGGTCATGCGGCGCACATCTGTAAATCCTGTGCTTCTTTATCGCCGGAGAAACAAGCGGAGCAAATGACGGTAAACCGCTTACTGAATCTCCCTTGGCGGTTATCAAAGGAGCAGATTTCCTGGCTGAAAAACCGAATGAAAGATAAGCGCCCGGAAGTTCGTGCACTGGCAAAAGAACAATACGAGATGAGGTTTCCTCCGAAGCGGTTAGAGGACATCGAGGACGATTTTATAGAATAGCAAAAGCGGTCTGCACCATGCAGGCCGTTTCTTTTTTAGAAAGGAGGCCCTTCTATGGCAACCACACGCATCATGCCCCTGCATATCGGAAAGGGGCGCACTGAGAGCCAAGCAATCAGCGATATTATTGATTATGTGGCAAATCCGCAAAAGACTGACAACGGAAAACTAATTACCGGCTATGGCTGTGACAGCCGGACCGCCGATGCAGAGTTTCTGCTGGCGAAGCGGCAGTATATCGCCGCCACCGGGCGGGTGCGCGGGGCGGATGATGTGATCGCTTACCATGTGCGCCAGTCATTCAAACCCGGTGAAATCACGCCGGAAGAAGCCAACCGTCTGGGCGTAGAATTTGCAAAGCGTTTTACTAAAGGCAATCATGCCCTTGTGGTCTGCACTCACATAGACAAGTCGCACATTCATAATCACATTATCTGGTCATCGGTCAGCTTAGAATATGACCGGAAATTCCGAAACTTTTGGGGCAGCACCAAGGCGGTTCGTCGGCTAAGTGACACCATCTGTATTGAGAATGGACTGTCCATTGTAGAGAATCCGAAACCTCACGGAAAGAGCTATAACAAATGGCTGGGCGATCAGGCAAAGCCCTCTCACCGAGAGCTGCTTCGTGTGGCGATTGACAACGCATTATCACAAAGTCCTGCTGACTTTGAAGAACTGCTGAAGCTGTTGCAAGAGTATGGTTGTGAAGTCTCAAAGCGCGGAAAATCGTATCGACTGAAGCTCTCTGGTTGGGAGAAAGCCGCCCGCATGGACAGTCTGGGCGAAGGATATGGATTGGAAGATTTGCGGGCAGTTCTCTTAGGGAAGAAAGCACATACCCCGCGAAAGAAAACAGTCACACAGGCAGAGCCGCCGAAGGTCAATCTGCTGGTGGACATTCAGGCAAAATTGCAGGCTGGAAAAGGTGCTGGCTATGCTCGATGGGCCAAGGTTTTCAATCTGAAGCAAATGGCGCAGACCATGAATTACCTGTCAGAGCATAACCTGCTGGAGTATGCGGTTTTGGAAGAAAAGGCTGCGGCTGCCACGGCACATCACAATGAGCTTTCGGCGCAGATCAAAGCGGCTGAAAAGCGCATGGCAGAGATTGCTGTTCTGCGTACTCACATCGTAAATTATGCCAAGACCCGTGAGGTCTATGTGGCATACCGCAAGGCGGGTTACTCTAAGAAATTCCGGGAAGAACATGAGGAAGAAATTCTGCTCCACCAGGCTGCTAAGAATGCCTTTGATGAGATGGGAGTCAAGAAGCTTCCCAAGGTCAAAGAGTTGCAGACGGAGTACGCGAAATTGCTGGAAGAAAAGAAAAAGACCTATGCCGAGTACCGGCGTTCCCGTGAGGAAATGCGGGAGCTTTTAACGGCAAAGGCAAATGTAGATCGAGTGCTGAAAATGGAGGTAGAACAGGATGTTGAAAAAGAAAAAGACCACGGCCAGCGGTAAGCTGGTCCTGGTCAAAAGCGTTCGCAGAACGCGCAGCCACAGAATGAAATTCTGTGTTCAAAGGGGCTTGGGGGCGCTGCCCTCAACAAGCAAGCGGAGAGGAAAATCACGGAGGGATTTTCTTCTCTGCGGGCCTGTGTGTATTAACACAGGCATTGCTTGCCAGTATTATCCCGAATCAGAATAATTTCGGAATAACCACCGTTCTCGCTATTCCGCATGATGGAGGCAGCGGGCGTCACCGAGGAACTGAAAGCCTGTGACCCTATGCGCTGGGTGGGGCTGATGAACACGCTGAAGGCGTAGGCGGAGAAAGTTATTTTTCAAGAACTAATCTATATATAAATTTTGTGATATAGTAGAAGTCGGGAGTAAAACACTGTATGGTGTATTTCCCCGGCTTTTGCTTTTATGTTCTTAGATTTGTTTGAACGACACTATGTAAACGGCAAAGAGAAAAAAGTCTTATCGGAACAAAAAAGACAGATTAGAGCGGAAAATATTTCTTCCTCCTGTTATCATATTCGCTGAAAGCGCTTTACAGCGCTTTCAAAAAAAGCAAGAATTAGTCTTATCTAACCAAAGGAGGAATTTTCAATGTCTGAAGTGAGTACGGACAAAAAACTGAAAGGAAAAGACCTTATTACCATCGGTATCTTTTCCGCAATCTACTTTGTCATCAACTTTGCCTTCATGCTTCTGGGAGGTATTCACCCTGTTCTTTGGATGCTGATGCCTGGCTTTATCGCTGTGTTTGCAGGCATTCCCTTTATGCTGATGGTCGCAAAGGTTCAAAAACTGGGTGCAGTTTTCCTGATGGGGCTTATCACTGCTCTCATCTATTTTGCCACTGGACAATTTACCCTGGTGATCCTGATCTCAATGGCTTCAACTTGCATTTTGGCCGAAGTTGTCCGAGTGGTGACTAAGTATAACAGCTTCAAGGGAAATTCGATTGCCTATGTGATTTTTTCGCTGGGGATGGTTGGTTCTCCCCTTCCCATCTGGTTGTTTAAGGCCGATTTCCTGGCGCAGATTACGGAACAGGGAATGCCCGCTGATTATGTCGCGGCAGTTGAAGCTCTGTCATCCAATGCAATGCTAATCGTTCTGTTTGTTGCTCCAATCATCGGTGGTATCATCGGAGCCTTTATCGCCAGAGGTCTGTTCAAAAAGCACTTTGTAAAGGCAGGAATTGTGTGATGAATGGGGAGGGCAAAAAACATACATTAAGGTTCGATCCACGGACGGAATTGCTTTTGTTGGTGCTGGCAAATATTGTGGCCTTTACCCAGCACTCCGTATGGGTTGAAATTACATGGGTTGTTTTTCTGCTCCTGCTGATCGTTGCCTGCGGGTGCCAAAAATCCGCAGGCAAACTGGCAATCGCATTTGGAATTTGTCTGGCGCTGCAATACTATGTATTCCCAAACGGGCCGAAAATTTTAGCCAGCAGCTTCGCGATCATTGTGTCTTATGCAAGAAAGATTTTCCCTTGTTTGATTGTCGGTACGATGGTTTTACAGAAAACGCCCGTCCGGGAATTGATGGTTGCGCTTCGGAAATGGCATATCCCGCAGGGATTGATTATTCCTTTGTCTGTAACCGTCCGGTATTTTCCGGCCTTAAAAGAAGAAACCAGCTATATCCGGGATGCCATGAAGCTCCGTAATATTCATGGGGTACAAAAAATTGAGTGCTTACTGGTGCCGATCATGATCTCTGCAACAACGACAGCGGAAGAATTATCCGCAGCCGCTGTTACAAGGGGCATTGAAAATCCTGCACCAAAGACAAGCATGATTGAAATGAAGTTCGGTGTGCAGGACTTTTTGTGTCTGGCAGCAGGTTTGATTTTTTGTGTGATTTCAATTACGGTAGGTTAAGGAGGTGTTCCATGTGATTCAAATTCAGGATGTATCGTTTGAATATGAGAAAGAGCAGGGAACGCTTTCCCATATTGACCTGAATATCCAACAGGGAGAATGTGTTGTCCTTACAGGGGAGTCGGGCTGTGGCAAAACAACAGTGACAAAACTGATTAACGGCTTAATCCCTCATTTTGTCGAGGGCGGCACTTTATCTGGTACAACGATTGTGAACGGTATGGAAGTACCGAAAACAGAAATGTACCGTCTGGCAGAGCAGGTTGGATCTGTGTTCCAAAATCCGAAATCTCAGTTTTTCAATATTGACTCGGACAGCGAGATCACTTTCGGTCTGGAAAATGCGGGTGTCGAACCAAAGAAAATCAAAGAGCGCTATGAGGCCACTGTTTCCGCCCTGAAAATTCAATCGCTTTTGGGAAGAAACATTTTTTCCATGTCTGGCGGGGAAAAACAAAGTCTTGCGTTTGCCTCTGTATATGCCATGAACCCGTCCGTTTTTGTGCTGGACGAGCCGACGGCAAATCTGGATGCTGACGCGATTGACACCTTACGCCAGCAGATTATCCAGATCAAAAAAGAAGGACGGACGGTTGTTATTGCCGAACACCGCCTATATTTCCTGATGGATCTGATCGACCGGGCAATCTTCATTCAAAAGGGGAAAATCGTTCAGATATTTTCCGGGAATGAGTTTCGCAATCTTTCGGATGAGCAGCGTATCAGGATGGGGCTTAGAAGTCTTGTCCATCCTGTGCTGGAGCTGCCTCCCGCCGATCCGTCAGGAGCGCAGGAAGGCTTATCCGTAGAAAACCTTTCCTGTGCCTTTGATAAGCAGCCGGTATTCAGCGGCCTTGGCTTTTCTGCAAAACGGGGCGAAGTGTTGGGGATTGTCGGTCATAACGGCGCGGGAAAAACGACGATGACACGCTGCCTGTGTGGGCTTTTGAAAGAAGTGGATGGAACGGTCCGGCTGGACGGACAAACACTGAAAGCAAAACAGCGTAATAAGGCCAGCTTTTGTGTTATGCAGGATGTGAACCATCAGCTTTTTTCAGACAGCGTATGGAACGAATGTGAACTGGCGCAGCCGGATTGTCCGCCGGAGCGGATTGAAGAAATTCTCAGGTCTTTTGATTTGCTGGATTTCAAAGACCGTCATCCGATGGCCCTGTCAGGAGGTCAGAAACAGCGCCTTGCGGTGGCAACCGCTATTCTCTCCAACAAGGATGTACTTGTCTTTGATGAGCCGACCAGTGGCCTGGACTATCACCGTATGCTGGAAGTGAGCAATATGATCCGCAAGTTGAATGATGAGAATAAAGTTATCATCATTGTTTCCCATGATTTTGAGTTTTTGGGCCGGACTTGTGATAAAATATTTGATATGGAGGGATGCTCCAAAGAAAGGAGGTAGCGTCTATGCCGGAATTATTCCAGAAAATGTACTACGGCCCGAATGTTCAAAACCTGGTTGAGTCCGATGATTGTAAGGTCATGCGTTTAAGTGATAACTCTGGTGAAGGCATGATGACACTCTATCATGTCTTTCCCGGTGTGTTTCTCATGTATAATGATTTCCACATGAAGGAGTGCGTTTCGGGTTTCCAGACAGATATGGACCTGCTTTGCATCGACCACTGCCGGGAAGGGCGCATTGAGCAGGAAGTCGGCCAGAATGCCTTTAGCTATTTAGAGGCTGGCGATCTTCGGGTGGATCGCCGCATCCATCATTCGGGCAAGGTGGAGTTTCCGCTTTGTCACTACCACGGAATTTCCATTGGCTTTCAGGTGGAGACTGCGGCAAAAGAAATACCGGCTTCTATGAAAGGCTTTTCTGTTGATCTTTATGAGTTGCAGAAAAAATATTGCAGTGACCGCACACCTTATGTCATTCCAGGAGAACCGGCCATTGAGCATATTTTTTCCGAACTTTACAATGTGCCGGTCAAAATCAAAAAGGACTATTTCAAGATCAAAGTGCTGGAACTGCTTCTATATCTGGATGCGTTAGAGCTGTCGGGACATACAGAGGAACGTCCATATTTCTACAAGGGTCAGGTCGAAAAAATTAAGGCAATTCAATCACTTTTAACACAAGATTTGACAAAAAACTACACGCTGGAAGAACTCTCCGCAAAGTTTGATATTGCATTGACACCGATGAAAAATTGCTTTAAGTCTGTTTATGGCAGTCCGATTTTTACATACATGAGGAACTACCGAATGAACTATGCAGCGGCTTTGCTGAAATCAGATAAGTCGTTGAAGGTGGCTGATGTTGCTGGTCTTGTAGGATATGACAGTCCCAGCAAATTTAC
>ENA-UONV01002885-UONV01002885.1-human-gut-metagenome-genome-assembly--contig:-CS4-NODE-2885-length-12114-cov-3.986981_pt1 | contig 12114 bp, 6 predicted proteins | sample MGYA00242461_ERZ724008 | MGnify/ENA metagenome assembly ERZ724008 | reverse complement strand
CAGAATATATATCGAGATATGTATATTTTTTGAAATCTCTGACATCCTATGAGGCTGAAAAAATTGAAAAATACATTTTTAGTGAAGACAGAAGTGTTGTAAATACAATTAAGCGGCACAATGTCGGACAGAGTGGATTTATTACAGATAAGCCACAGCATTATTATGAACATTATGGCAGGGGCAATGCAGATGAAGAAGCAACTGGACTGCTTGCAGATGAAGACACGGGATTACTGAATAATTATGACGAAGAAGCAACGGGGTTGTTGGATACTCAATGTGAACAGATACATTATGCGTCAATGTACAGATTGTTGACGAATGAAACATTTTTGATTAATAAACCAGTTTTTAGAATTGGTAAAGAAAAAAGTTATTCTGATTATTTTGTTGCTAACAATAATATGGTAAGCAGGAGCCATGCGGATATTATTGCCAGGGGTGGAAGATACTTTATTGTAGATCTTAACTCTAAAAATAGAACATTTGTAAATGGAACTCCGATACCGGCACAACAGGAAACAGAAATTCATGATGGAGACGCTATCAGGTTAGCAAATGAGGAGTTTGAGTTTAGGATTTAACCAAAGGAGAAGGAGAATGCATTTTACAGTTACAGCTGATACAGATATTGGCATCGCAAAAGAAACAAATCAAGACAGCGTGTTATTTAAGCATGGTACTTATTCTGGCGGAGAAGTGCTGATGGCTGTTATATGTGATGGAATGGGAGGTCTTGCAAAGGGAGAACTTGCAAGTGCAACAGTTATAAGGGAATTTTCAGAATGGTACAACAAGGAACTGCCCTATGAATTAGAAAATTTGGATTTGCATGTAATTGGTGGTAAATGGTCGCTCATGCTTAAGGATTTAAACATCAAGATTATCGAGTATGCCAAGAAAAATAATATTACGATGGGAACCACATTCACAGGGACATTATTTGTTGGAGACGAATATGTGACAGTACATGTGGGAGATACCAGACTCTATCATATAGGAAATAAGTTGGAGCAACTTACCTACGATCAGACATTTATAGCAAGAGAAATTAGAAAAGGCACCATGACAGCAGAACAAGCAAAGACTGATAAAAGAAGAAATATGCTCCTTCAATGTGTAGGTGCTTCAGAGATATTGGAACCAGAGGTGTTGGTTGAAAAGGTGGAAAAGGGAGCGTATATGCTCTGTTCAGATGGATTTAGACATGAGATTACGGAAAAAGAAATTGTGGAATCACTAAACCCTATCAATTTAATTAACAAAAATGCAATGCACTCTTATGCGAAATATTTAATTGAACTTGTAAAGCAACGAAATGAAAGGGATAACATTTCGGTTGTATTAATCAAGGCGGAATAGGGGGATGAGACGTGGCTGAAATAGGATCTGTTATTGATGGCAAGTATGAAATACTTACTGAAATAGGACATGGGGGTATGTCCGTTGTTTATCTGGCTATGGATACTCATCTCAATAAACAGTGGGCAGTAAAGGAAATTAAAAAAAAAGGAAGCGGGAAAAATGATGAAATAGTTGTAAACAGTCTTCTTGCTGAGGCAAACATGATGAAGCGACTTGATCATCCATCCCTTCCAAGAATAGTAGATATTATAGATAATGGTATTACTATTTATGTAGTAATGGACTATATAGAAGGTGAGTCACTAGATAAGATATTGGCAGAATATGGTGCACAGCCTGAAGAATTAGTGATTGGATGGGCTAAACAGTTATGTGATGCATTATCATATTTGCATTCGCAGAAGCCTCCGATTATATATCGTGATATGAAGCCTGCAAATGTCATGTTAAAACCGGAAGGCAATATAAAAATTATTGATTTTGGTATAGCTAGAGAATATAAGGAGCAGAGTCTGGCGGATACAACAGTGCTTGGAACAAAAGGATATGCACCACCGGAACAGTATAGCGGTCAGACAGATGCAAGATCAGATATTTATGCTCTAGGAATGACAATGCATCATCTTCTGACAGGCATAGATCCTAGAACCGGAGAAGCATATGCTCCAGTAAGAATGTGGAATCCGGAAGTTTCAGAAGGCATGGAAATGATAATAGATAAGTGTGTTCAGCCGGCAGCAGAACATAGGTATCAGAATTGTCAGGATCTTTTGTACGATTTGGAACATCCTGAGTTAATTACAAGAGATTATAAAAGGAAACAGAAAAGAAAATTAAACTGTTTCATAACATCAGTTATATTGGCGGTTGTAATGGTTATATCAGGAGTAGTGTGTAACATCGTTTCAACAAGAATGAATAATAGTGATTATGAAACATTGATATCAACTTCAACAGCTTCATCGTTGGATGACAAGATAAATAATTATAAAAACGCAGTTGAAATATATCCTGGCAGAACTGAAGCATATGTCAAGATGATAGAAGCGTATCAGGATGAAGGAACTTTCAGTAAACAGGAGAATGATGATTTTTTAGCTGTATATAATGCAAATAAAGATCAATTAGATGCGACAAGCTCTGATGTGTCGGAATTAAATTACATAATTGGTATGCTTTATTTCAATTACTATACAGAAAATAATGATGGTGATTATAGCTTTTCGACCAGAGTACAGAAAGCCTATCCCTTCTTCAATGAAAATTATCAGAGTGCAACAGGATTTGAAGAGCAGACCATGTCAGACTGTTATTACCAGATATGTTCTTTTTATAAAAAGTACATATTAAATACGACCACAGTGGAAGAAGCATCTAAAGAGAATTATGATGAGATTTTTACAGTGATAGATGACGCTATTAACTCTGTAAAAGATGCCGGTGCATATGATCAGCTGACATTATATAACAGTGTGTTTATGCTTCTTTATGATCAAAGAGCAAGTATGGCTCAGGTTAATGTTGATAGACAGAGAATATTGGATTTGTATGATGATATATACAAAAGAACAAATGAACTGACAGTACAAAAAGAACAGTCAAAAGTACTTCAATCAGAGATTCTTGATAAGTATGAAACATACAAAGAAGCAATTGAAAGAACATACACTAATATAGAGGAAAGGAAGTAAAAATGGCAGAGATATTACATACACTTTCAATTATCTCATTTGTTTTAGCTGTATTGTTTGTGGTAATAGCAATTATATTTTGGTTTGTTTTTAAAATACCAGATGTAATTGGTGACTTGTCAGGTCATAATGCCAGAAAATCAATTGCTCAAATGAGGCAGAAAAATGAGAAAACAGGAGATAAATCGTATAAGGCAAGCAAGAAAAATCTAGATAGAGGAAAACTGACTGGAACTATGGATGGTATTGGCGAATCTGGGAATAAGAATGAAGAAACTGGGTTGCTGAACGAGAATTTAGCGAAAGAACGAGAAATTGAAGACACGGGGTTGTTGGTGGATCAGGATGCGACTGGTTTACTTGATGAATCAGGAGAAACTGCTTCATTGGGGAATGAGGACAATGTCAGAAATCGTATGCCATCTTCTGTGACTATGAAAATGCTGGAAGAAGTAATCATGGTACATACGGACGAGGTGATTTGATGAGTGGACTGTTGGGATATGGAATATTGATATATCTTTATTTAATAAAAAAGAAAACAAGGAAGACTCAGAGAAAATGCATAAGAGAGTAATCATACAAATAGAATGGAGGAATTAACGAATGAAGGAAATGAGCAAAAGGAATTGCCGAAAGAGGGGATTGGCATTCATTATGGCGTTATTGATGATTGTATCAATATTCCCATCAGCTGGAGTAACAGTAAGCGCACAGACGGATGAGCACCAGGGCTTTGTGACTATTACGGTAACAGATGCAGATGGTGCTGCTATTAATGGTGCTACAGTTACATACACAATTAAGGAAAAGGAAAATGGTACTAATAATTTTCAAACAATCAATCAAAGTGGCGAAACAGACAGTTATGGTACTATTGAAGTGTTAGAGGCATCTAATTATTATGATGATCTTACTATTACAGCATCAGTATCAAAAGAAGGATACACGACAGATACAACTACTATAAATGAAGCAGATATAACTTCTAATACGCAAGATTTTTCTGTAAAATTAACAGCTGAATCTAAACCAGAATCTACGCCAGATATTGAAGGAGTAAGCATTGAAGTGCTTAATGCAGATTATAACGGAGAGGCACAGAATTTAGTTAGCGTTTCAGTTGCAACAGAGAATGTAACTATTGAATATTCTAAGGATGGAAACACATGGGTGGATACTTGTCCGTCAGAGACCAATGCTGGTGAGTATCCTGTGTATGTGAAAATTACAAAAGATGGATACAGTACATATTTATCTGGCAAACAAACTGCGAAAATAAATAAAGGTGATATAACAGGAATAGACATTACAGCCAAAGAGGTAGAATATAAAGACGCGACAGAGCAGGAATTGGTTTTAATGACAGGTGCTTTTGATGAAAAGGATACTGTAATATGGTATGTAAATGATAAAAGCACAGGAAGTCAGGATATTCCTAAACAATTGGCAGTCGGTGAGTATAAAGTTAGATTAGTCGTAAAAAGAGATAATTATAATGATTTTGATAAGACTGTAACAGCTAAAATTTCAAATGCGAAAATTAATTTGGGAGATTTAAAAGTAACAGGATTAGATAGTGTTTATAACGGAAAGGCTAAGGAGGCAGTCAAAGTTGAAAATCAGGGAGATTACACATTAAATTATCAGTTGGATGATGGAAGTCAGACTGCAAATCCAGATGCTTGGGATACAACAATTCCGACAATAACAAATGCTGGTTCTTATATCGTCTGGGTAAAAGCTACTAAACAATACTATGATGATAAAAATGTAGATGTTATAAAGGCAGAAAATGCAGTTGCACCATACAATGTATATCTGGCAAAGGCATCACAGGTAATATCTTTTGATAAATACACTGGAGAGGAAACTAGTGTTGAAATTACGCAGGCTGAAATGGAAGCCGGAAAAGAATTTATTTTTACAGCCACAGATAAAGAAAAAAAAGCTGGTGGAACGATTACATATAGTGTTGCCTTTGACGAAGGCGACGATGAAATAGCAGATATTGATTCGCAGACAGGAGTACTGGTTGTAAAGGGCGCAGGTAAAATTACGATTAAAGCAGTTCTTTCTGGAAATGATAATTACAATGAATGTACAATTGAGCATGCGTTATATGTGAAAGGAAAAAGCGCAGCTGGAGAATGGATTTCTTTCCCTGAGAATACAATTGAATACATATTAGGAAACACCAAGGGAATAACTGAGAATGCAGCTGTGAAGAAAGAAGATAAGGATAAGGGTGCAATCTCTTATAGTATTGAAAATGGTTCTGATTTAGGACTCACAATTGACAGTAAATCAGGAGTGATTTCTATTGCTGATTATAGTAAAGTGATGAAAGCAATTGAAGCTGGCAACGGAATTTTGAATGTGACGGTGAAAGCTGATAAGACAGAATATAGTAAAAGAGGATGGTGGAATAAAGCAAACTATCCGGCAGATAGTACATCCTATACATTGAAGATTACTATGTCAGAGGCGCCTGCTTCAGCATATAAAATATATGCTGCTGATGATTTGGAGACTGAGTTAATAAAACCAAATGGAGAAAATGATTGGTATAATACAACATTGGTAGTTAAGCCAGTGGATGGATATTCCATTATCAGAGCAGATGAGTTGACAAAAGATAACCCTTCCTTCAAAGACTCTGTAAAATTTGGTGAAACTGGGGCAAAGGATCAAGGTGCATCGCTCAGCCACTATATATATCTGGAAGAAACTGCTACAGGTAATATTACAAAAAAGGTTGAGATAAATAATCTGAAACTTGATACGATTGCTCCATATAATGTGAATATAGATTTCCCGGATGTGGAGGAGAAGGATTCTGTCAAGTATTATGGTGATTATATTACAGTAACATTTACAGCTTATGATGTAACTTCCGGAGTAGACCATTTTGATTGGAAGTACACAAGGGAAAATGGTGCAAGTAATTCTAATTTGGAATCTGATAATGGAACGGTAAGTGCACAGGTAGATAAGGATGACCCGAATAAATATTCTGCAACATTGACATTGCCAAGAAAGAAAGCTGAACAGCTTAGAGGTAATCTGCAGGTTACAGCAATTGATAAAGCAGGAAATAACTCTGTTTCATACACAGACGATGGCGTATTTGTTATTGATACAATTGCACCAACACAGAAAGTAGAATACAAATTAAAAAATAATGATGGTTCAAATCAGATTGTTGGAGAAAAACATTATTTTTCTAATGATGTTGAATTCACTTTTAAGATAGTAGAGGCAAATTTCTATTCAGAGGACGTAACTATTACAGTTTCTAAAAACAACGGTTCGGCTGAAAAACAGAGTGTAACATGGACCGATACAGAAAACTCTGATGAACATCAGGCAACGCTTACACTTTCCGATGATGCTGAATATACAGTATCTATGACTTATGAAGACCGCTCAGGAAAGGAAATGACTGCCTATACATCTGAAACAATTGTCGTGGATAAAACTATTCCAAAGATAGAGTTTGGTTTCAAAGACTATAAGGATTCACAGAGTCCACAGTCTGCAACAGTTAAGATAACAGAACGTAATTTCAGAGCAGATGATCTTAAATTAGATGTGACGGCAAAGGATATTAATGGAAAAGCGGTAAGGACTAATGATTTACAGCAGTATCTAAGATCATGTGAATGGGCAACAGAAGGTGATGCTCATACAGCAACAATTGATAAACAATTTGTGGATGGAATTTATGAATTAACATTTAATTATGCGGATTTAGCAATGAACAAGGCAGCTGAGGTAAAGAGTTCAAAATTTATTGTTGATAGAACAGTTCCGAATACAGCAGAAATGAGCATAAAATACTCAAATCCGATAATGCAGACGATTTTAAATAATATTACATTTGGATACTATAATCCAAATGTAGAAGTAACATTTACTGCACATGACAGTATTTCTGGTATTAAAGAGTTTACATGGAGTTATTTAAAGGAATCTGGGGCAAGTGAATCAAATGTAGCAGAATATGCTGAAACAAAAGTTACAGCGAAGCAGGACTCTACAGATAAATCAAAATATACTGCGACAGTGACTCTTCCGAAGAGTGTGGCTGACCAGATACGAGGTACGGTAAGCTTTGCTGCGACGGACAATTATAATAATTCAAGCAATAAATTGACAGACACTAATAATGTGATTGTAGTAGATACAATAGCACCTACGATGAATGTTGAATACTCTACAGCAGATAATTCTTACAATGGCAAGGATTATTATAAGCAGGATTTGACTGCTACATTTACAATTACGGAGGCGAATTTCTACAAAGAAGACGTCAAAGTTAAGGTAAAGAAAAATGATGGCTCATTTACAGAGATAACACCAGTATGGACAGATACAAGCACAGATGTACATATTGGAAAAGTGATAATTTCTGCAGCAACAGATCATTCAAAAGATGGTGATTACACATTTTTAGTGGAATATAAGGACAGAAGTAATAACCAGATGAATACATATACATCTACAACCAAGGTTATTGATACAACTAAGCCGGTTATAGAAGTAAAGTATGCGAATGAAAGTCCTGTAAATACAATGACGGATGTTGAAAATCATCAGAGAAAATACTTCTCATCAACACAGACTGCAACAATTACTGTAAAAGAACATAACTTTAACGAGGCAACTGCAAAATACACGGTAGTTACAAAAGATGTATCAGGCAATGAAATAAATGCTAGTGGTCTGTATTCGGTATCAGCTTGGACAAAAAATGGGGATGATAATATTCTGACCATTACATATCCGGGGGATGCCAATTATACATTTGATATTGAGTGTACAGATCTGGCTACATTAAAGGCAGATGATTATGCAACAGAATATTTTACAGTTGATACATCAAAGCCTACAGATTTGAATGTGACATATAGCAACAGCATTTTAGACACTATTCTGAATACTGTTACATTTGGATTCTATAATTCTAAAGCTACAGTTACAATTACTGCAACTGACAATATTTCAGGAATTAATTCTATGAAATATAGTTATGTAAAAGCTGATGGAGTAAGCGGAGTAAATGCAGAACTGGTAGATGCAATAGTTGATGCCTCTTCCATCACAAATTCGAATGGAGGTGCAACAGGTACAGTAACATTTGAAATACCGAGGGAAGCGTTGGCTGCTAATAATCAGTTTAATGGTACGATAAACTTTACAGCAACTGATAGGGCAAATAACGAATCTGATTATTTGCGTGATACAAAGAGAATTATTGTAGACAATATTTCACCAACAGCGGAGGTTCAGTACAGTACTCCAGTACAGACTTTAAATGGAATTGCTTATTATGATGGAGATATTAGTGCGACTGTTACTATCAATGAAGCAAACTTCTATTCTGATGATGTACAGATTACAGTAACAAGGGACGGTGTAGCAACTGCAGTAAATGCAAACTGGACTGATAATAGTACAGATGTACACACAGGAACATTCACAATCTCAGGAGATGGAGATTACACTGTAGGAATTATATATACAGATAAATCATCTAATGCAATGCAGGCATATACATCAGAACAAATGACTATTGACACAGAGATAACGGAGGCAAGTATTACAATTAATGGTCAGGAAGCAGATGGTAAAGCATTTAAAGATGAGGTGGTTCCGGCAGTAAGCTTTAATGATACCAACTTTGAATCATGTGAAGTCAAAATGTACAGAACCAGCTATGCAGATAAGAATGTAGATGTAACAGATAAGTTTATCACTGGTCATATCTCTACCAATGAAACTGGTGGAAATGGTGAATTTGATACATTTGATAAGATTGCTGAAAATGATGGAATCTACACCATTACAACTACATTAAAGGATAAGGCAGGACATTCAGTTGACAAGAGTATTACATTTACAGTCAACAGATTTGGCTCAGTGTATGAATATAACGATTTCCTTGTTTCTCTTATTGGAGACGGTGGAGCATATGTACAGAGTGTAGATGATGATTTAGTTATCACTGAGTATAATGCTGACAGATTAGTGGAAGATTCACTTGATATTGAAATCCTAAGAGATGGCAAACCTCTTGACAATGCTGATTATAGTGTATCTCCGGAAATAAATGAGACTGTAGCAATAGGTTCAAGTGGATGGTATCAGTATTCTTATACCATTGCAAAGGACAATTTTGCATCTGATGGAGTTTATAAGATTGCAGTATCGTCTAGGGATGCAACAGGAAACAGCCCTGAAAATAATAATTATGATGACAAAACAATTCTCTTTAGAGTAGACAGCACAGCACCGGAGATTACGAGTGTTACTGGTCTGGAGAATTCTATTGTCAATGCAACAGAGCAGACAGTTAAATACACAGTCTATGACACTATTGGACTTGCGTCCGTACAGGTTTATGTGAATGACAAAGAAACAGATAACATTACAGACTTTAGTGCTGATGCAAATAACTATGATGGTGCATTTGTATTAAAAGAAAGCTCTAATGCACAGAATGTAAGATTTGTGGTGACTGATAAGGCTGGAAATGTCACAGATACTAATTCTGATGATTTTACAAGCTCTTATATATTTAACAATGCTGTAACTGTATCAACCAACTTATTTGTACGTTGGTATGCTAAAAATGCATTATTCTATGGATCAAATGATGGAACTGTTGTTGTAATTGTCTGATGAGCTGGAGTAGTAGTTTTCTTTAAAAAGAGAAAGCTTAAGGCTGCAAAATAAAATAGGATCTTATGATTTCTGCACAAAATGTGCAGAAATCATAAGCTATTTGTTAGAAGTAAATATTTAATGCAGATTAAGTGTTTACTTGTGGCAAACAGCATTTAGGAAGAAGGTAGGATATGTATACATTAAAAGATAATGATGTGATTTCAGAAGTTATGTGTGGTAATAATTTTGAATACATACTAAAGGATAGCTCACAATTTGTGAACACAGATTATAAGGTATTGCAGAGCCAGAATAATGGCATATTTATAAAATGCATGAAAATGACAAGGAATGGGTTAGTTGATTTGTATTATGTGACTGATGAATACAGACCAATGTCTTCTATGCTTGTAGGTATAAGTCCGGATTTGGACGCGGCAGGATGCTTTTCGACAAAATTGTTCCAGCCGTTTATGATTGAAGTAAGAAATAATGGGTTTCTGGCGTGTCAGTGTATAGATCTGTCATGGGATAAAATATTTGTAGAGCAGAATACACTGAAGGTAAAACTGGTATATCTGCCGTTGAGTGTCAGAGCATTTGACAGCTATGCAGAATTTGAAAGTGAATTAAGATCAAGCATTGTAAAGCTGGCAGATAAGGTAATTACATCTTCTAATGCGAGATTAGACCAGTTCGTACAGGATTTGTGTAATGGCTCAATGTCACTTGAGGATGTGTACAACAAATCAAGAGGGGCAGAGACGGCACCTATTGTAAGATCAGAGGAACGAAGTCAGATGATGCCTGGAACAAGCGCTAATGGCTCAATTAAACTTGTTGCCATGAATGCACCGAGTCATTTTGAACTGGTAATAGATCGTGATGATGCAGTAATAGGCAAGAAACAGGAATTGGTAGATATGGTAATTCCGTTCAATAGGATGATTAGCAGAAAACACTGCCGCATAACTAATCGGACAGGTATTTATTACATCAATGATGAAGGAAGTGCAAATGGAACATTTGTAAATGGAGTTCGATTGAATCCGGGACAGAAAGCACAGATTAATCGTGGAGATATAATCCGCATGGCAGACAGTGATTTTCAGATTGTATAAAGAGGTGTGAGAAATGGCAAGACCGAAAGTGATTATCGCAGACGAAGACGCAAGTTATATAGTGCCGCTTCAGTTTAAGTTTGTAACAGATTTTTTTAATAAAATAGATTTAGAAATTATTACTGATAGAGCATATTTTGATGAGTATTTTTCCAGACCGCAGAATGCTGAAATTTTGATTATATCTGACGACTTGTATGATTCATCATTGCAGAGACATAATATTCAAAACATTTTTGTAATGATGGAGCAGTATGATGAAGGCAGTACGGGAGAACTAAACGTAAACCAGATTTTTAAGTATACAAGCATTAAGGAAATCTTCAATGAGATTATTGGGAAAAGCACAGGGGCATTAAATATTGCTGTTGTAGAGAAGAAGGAAACACAGATTATTTTGGTTACATCTGCAGTAGGTGGTGTTGGAAAGACGACTGTGGCTATGGGAGTAGCAGCTTGTTTGGAACAGAATTATAAGAGAGTTTTATATATAAATGCAGCAAGGTTGCAGAATTTTCAATATTTGTTGGACAATACAACGGCAATTTCTTCTCCGGATGTATATGGCAAACTGATAAATCCTACAGATAGAATATATGATGATATAAAACATGTGATTAGAAAAGAGGACTTTAGTTATTTGCCAGAATTTAAGGCGGCTTTAATGTCGATAGGAGTTGATTATTTAGTATATGAAAAGCTCGCATTGTCGGCAAAAAATAGCGGTGATTATGATTATATTGTAGTTGACGCAGAAAGTACTTTTGATGAATATAAAACAAACCTATTGGATATATCAGATAAAGTTATTTTTGTGATAGATCAAAGCTATAACACGGTATATGCTACAAACACTTTTTTAGCAAATGTTAATGGAATAAGCACAGAAAAATATATTTTTTTATGTAATAAGTTTGAAAAAGAATCATATAATGCACTTATTCTTCCGGAAATTACATTGAAATTCAGTATTAATGAATATATTAATTATATGGGGAATATTGGTAAAGATGCTGTTAAGAATCTTGTGAATTCAAATGAAATACGAAAAATATCATTTTTAATACTATAGAGGAGGTGCAGTATTGAGCGGGAAAATACTTGTACAATTTAATATGATAAAAAGTAAGCGGACAGTTGATATTGAAATACCTACAGATATTACTGCTCGTGAACTTATTATTGGGCTAAATGAAGCGTATAATTTAGAAATTGATATAACAAATGTTAAAGAGTGTTTTTTGAAGTGTGAAAATCCGATT
>ENA-UONV01002876-UONV01002876.1-human-gut-metagenome-genome-assembly--contig:-CS4-NODE-2876-length-12151-cov-5.452381_pt1 | contig 12151 bp, 12 predicted proteins | sample MGYA00242461_ERZ724008 | MGnify/ENA metagenome assembly ERZ724008 | reverse complement strand
ATGATTAAACCATTTGGTTAAAAAATTATTTTTTTTCAGATGTCCGAAAAGAATTACATACTCGAACTTTCCGAAGGCAGGTGCGACGACCCAAAAGCGCGCATATTTAAAGCCGCCCTCGAAGAGTTCGGTCTGCGCTCTCTTGCCGGCGCCAGAACGCGGGAAATCGCCGCCAAGGCAAATGTCAACCACGCGGCGATAAGCTACTATTTCGGCGGGAAAAATGAACTATATATGGAGCTCGCACGCCAAATACGGGACTTCATAAAATATATGAACGAGCCGTACTTCAATAGGTTTGCCGATGTCCTGAAATCGGAGGACCCGTTTGAGGCGCGGAAGCTCACGCTCGATTTTTTGCGCACAAAACTCTCCTCAAAAAAAGTTCCGGACTACATTTTGCGCTCAATAATTCTCATAATAACGCGCGAGGAACTGTACCAAACGCAGGTTTTCGAGATATTTATAGACGTATTCCGCGCGGAGCTTGAAATGCTCGCCCACTTGATGTCGATTGCTTCTTGCGGGGCGATAAAAGGAGACAAGGCAAGAATCGCGGCCCACATGCTCGTAGGGCAAGTCCACATATTTAACTGTTCCCGCGCGGGATTCCAAAAAGTCGCGGGCTGGGAACACCTCGGGCCGGACAAAACCGGCGAAGTAATAGAGATTATAGGCGAAATATTCGACGAACTAATAAAACGCAACCCAACTTTATAGCTAAAATATATGAAAAATATCAAGACATGGAATGTATTGGCAAAATTATCGGCCTTCGCGCTCGCGGGCGCCGCTTTTATCGCGGTTTCAGGCTGCGGCAAAAAAGCCCCGCAGATGGCCCATTCCGCCCCGGAAGTGCAGGTTTCCAAGCCCATTAAAAAGACCTTTGAAGTTTGGGACGAATATACCGCGAGGGTCGAGCCTCTCGAATTTGTTGAATTGCGCTCGCGCGTGAGCGGCTACCTCGAAAAAATATTCTTTAAAGAGGGCCAGATTGTAAAGGCAGGCGACCTTCTGTTTGTAATCGATCCCCGCCCGTACGAAGCGTCGCTCGCCGCCGCAAAAGCCTCCGTCAAAGAGGTAGAGGCGCGACTTCTGTTGGCCAAGACCAATCTCGAAAGAGCGAAGGATTTGTTGAAATCAAACGCCATTTCCAAAGAAATATACGATACGCGCGAATCGGACGTCCTCAGCACCGAAGCGAGCCTTTTAAACGCGCAGGCCCTCTTGAAAGAGGCTGAACTAAACCTCGAATACACACATATCCGCGCGCCGATATCGGGCAAAGTTTCCCAGCGCTTGGTTGACCCGGGGAACCTTATCACCGCCAATACCACAGTGCTTACGACAATAGTCAACAGCAGCATCGTGCAGGCATATTTTGAAATTAGCGAGCGCGATATGCTCCGTTATCAAAACAGCGGATTGTTTAAAGAAATAGACGTAATAAACCGCAAAGGCCCGCCCGTAGAGATGACCCTCTGGGGCGAAGAACACAAGCCCTTCAAAGGCGAACTTACTTATTTCGACAACCGCATCGGCTCACAGACCGCGAGCCTCACAATGCGCGCCGACATTAAAAATCCCGACCACTACCTCGCGGCAGGCATGTTCGGCAAAATAAAAGTGCGCGGCGGAAAGGCCCAGGAATTTTTAGTCCTTCCCGAAGAAATCATAGGCACCGACCTCATAAACCGCTATGTTTTGGTTGTAAATAAAGACGGAATTGTCGAATACCGCCCGGTAAAAATCGGAAGGCTTTTCGGGAAATACCGCGCGATAGAGGAGGGCGTCACCGAAAACGACGACGTAATATTTGTCGGGCTGCAACGCGCCGCACCCGGGGCGAAAGTCACTCCGCTGCCCTTGGCGCAATCTAAATAACGCAAAACTTTTCGCATAAGATGAAATTCTCGCACTTTTTTATAGACAGGCCCATTTTTGCGGCGGTGATTTCAATTGTAATCACCCTCGTGGGCATAGTCGGCTACGTGCGTTTGCCCGTAACCCAGTACCCGGACGTCGTCCCGCCGTCCATTACCGTGACCGTAAACTATCCGGGGGCGTCTCCGGAAATACTTATGGACACAGCCATCGCGCCGCTCGAACAGGAAATCAACGGCGTCGAAAATATGATGTACATGTCCAGCCAGTGCAACGCCGACGGCTCCGCGACAATCACAGTGACATTTGAAGTCGGAACAAACATCGACACGGCGCAGGTACTCGTCCAGAATAGAATCGCAATCGCAGAGCCGCGACTCCCCGAGGAAGTCCGCAGCATAGGCGTCACCGTCAAAAAGCGCTCGCCCGATATGCTCGTGGTTGCCAACTTGTACTCGCCGGACGGCAGCCGCGACAAGCTGTATCTGACCAACTACGCAATCACCCAGATGAAAGACAGGCTCGCGCGCGTATTCGGCGTTAGCGACATCAACATCTTCGGCGCGCGCGAGTACAGCATGAGAGTTTGGCTAAACCCCGACAGGCTTTCGCACTTCAATATGACGGCTTCGCAAGTCATAGCCTCTCTGCGCGAGCAAAACAAGCAGGTGGCCGCCGGAAAGCTGAACCAGCCCCCCTTCACCAATCCCAACGCCGCCTACGAGCTTATGATAAATACCCAGGGCCGCCTGAAAAGCCCCGAGGAATTTGAAAACATCATAATAAAATACACCGACGACGGCAAAATAGTGCAGTTAAAAGACGTCGCCCGCGTCGAGCTTGGGGCATACACATACTCGGACGAATCCTACCTAAACGGCAAGTCTTCTGTCTCGATTGCAATGTACCAGCTGCCGGGCTCCAACGCGCTCGACACCGCAAACCGCATACACGCAACTCTCGAAGAAATGCGCAAGAATTTCCCCCCGGGAGTCGACTACCACATCGGTCTCGACAACACGACATATATTAGGGACTCCGTCAATGCGGTTTACCATACGATATACGAGGCAATCATACTGGTTGTCATAGTCATGATGGTATTTTTGCAAAATTGGCGGGCTGCCGTAATACCGCTGTTTGCAATACCAGTGTCGCTCATAGGCACGTTTGCGATGATGTCGTTTTTTGGATTTTCCATCAACAATTTGTCGCTATTCGGCTTGGTGCTCGCGATAGGCATTGTCGTTGACGACGCGATTGTCGTCGTCGAAAACGTAGAGCGAAACATGCGCGACGGCTTGGACGCAAAGGAGGCAACAAAAAAGGCGATGACGCAGGTGCAGGGCGCGTTGATTGCAATCGTGCTCGTGCTTTCTAGCGTGTTTGTTCCGACTGCGTTTATCGAGGGCATATCCGGGCAATTCTACCGCCAGTTCGCGCTTACCATTGCAGTTTCAACCATTTTCTCCGGCATAGTTTCGCTCACACTTTCGCCGGCGCTTTGCGCGATTATGCTCCGCCACCACGAAAACCCCGACTTCTTTACAAAAATATGGAATTTCCTGTTCGGATGGTTCTTTAAGGGGTTCAACGCAACTTTCGCGTGGGTGTCGGAAAAATACCGCGGCTTTGTGAAAATCGCGGTGAAGCTTTGGCCGGTTGTCTTAATTTTGTACGCCGGGCTTCTGGCGCTTACGGTGTACCTGTTTGAAATCACTCCAAAAGGCTTTATTCCAAAACAGGATACGGGCTATATTTTCGTGACGCTGCAGCTGCCCGACGGCTTGACATTTGCGCACACCAACGCAGTGCAGCTGAAAATCCAAAAACTTTTATCAAAAATGGACGGCATTGAGGACGTAATGTCCATCGTCGGGCTAAACGGCGCGACTATGGCGAAAACCTCAAACGCGGGCGCGAACTTTATGAAGCTTAAATCCAAGGCCGAGCGCGAAGAGAAGGGCATAACTCTCGACAGCATCATAGGCGGGATTTACGGAATGCTCCAAAAAGAAGTCCCCGAAGCCTCCTGCTTTGTCATGACACCTCCCGCAGTAAACGGTATCGGCATGGGCGGCGACTACAAGCTGATGGTGCAGGATAGAACCTCACACGGCATAAAGGCTGTCGAAAAATACACAAAGTTGATAGCGGCAAAGGCGACGGAGTCTCCGGAGAGCATACTCGCGTTCACTACGTACCGCATATCGTCCCCGCAGCTGTATGTGGATATCGACCGCGAAAGGGCGCAGAAATTGAGCGTTCCGATAAGCTCGATTTTCGAGACAATGCAGTACAACCTCGGCTCTGTCTATGTCAACGACTTCAACATTCTAAACCGCGTTTACAGGGTTGTCGCTCAGGCCGAGGACACGCAGCGCGGCGATGTTTCCGACATTTACAACCTAAAAGTTCCGAATGTGCGCGGGGTAAATGTTCCGCTCGGATCTGTCGCCAACATTCGCCGCACGATCGGACCGGAAAGCGTCGCGAGATACAATCTGTATCCGGCGGCCGAAGTCACCGGAAACCTCGCGCCAGGATACAGCACGGGGCAGGCAATGGAGGCGATTGAAAAAATCGCGGCCGAGGTTTTGCCTTCCGGCATGGGCATAGAATGGACCGACTTGGCTTTCCAAGAAAAGCGCGTAGGAAATACAGCGACGATAATTTTTGCGATGTGCGTGCTCTTTGTGTACCTCGTGCTCGCGGCGCTGTACGAAAGCTGGAGGCTGCCGCTTTCCGTCATACTCGTAGTGCCTCTGGTGCTTCTGTTCGCGATTGCCGGCGTATTGTTGAGGGGCATGGACAACAATATTATGACGCAAATCGGATTTATCGTGCTGATTGGGCTTGCCTGTAAGAACGCAATACTTATAGTAGAATTCGCAAAACAAAGACAGGAAAAGGGCGAGGAAATCGTGTCGAGCGTAAGCAACGCGGCGAAGAACCGTTTGCGTCCGATATTGATGACGTCTTTCGCGTTCATCTTGGGCGTGGTTCCGCTGGCGTTTGCAACGGGTTCGGCGTCTGAATTGCGCCAGGCACTGGGAACGTCGGTATTCTTCGGAATGATAGGCGTCACGTTTCTCGGGCTACTCTTTACGCCGGTATTCTTTTATCTGATTCGGAAAAATTACAAAGTGCAGCAATAATATACATATGAAACAAGGAAAAATCGCAAATGCCGTTTTCACGGTGTCCGCGCTTGCTCTTGCGGGGTGCATGGTGGGCCCCGACTACGTTGAGCCGAGCTTTAAAATTGCGGAAGAAGAGCTGATGAAAGAACACTTCTCCCGCGACGAAGGCCTGTGGAAGACGGCGCTTCCCGCAGATTCTTTGCCCAAGGGCGACTGGTGGAAAGTATTCAACGACAAGACTCTCGATTCCCTCTTAAAACAGTGCCGCGAGAACAGCCCCGACTTGAAGGCTGCCTTCTGGCGCGTGGAACAAGCCCGCGAAACAGCTCTTATGGACCAGAGCGACTTGTATCCGCAGCTTAACGGAAACGCCTCATACTCGCGCACTGGCACTTCAAGAAATGCCAGGAGCTATTCTGGCACTTACGACAACTGGGCGGCAGGCTTTGGAATCACTTGGGACCTCGACCTCTTCGGAAGAATCCGCAGCATAATAGAATCCGACGTAGCCGAAGCGCAGGCGTCGCTCGACGAATACGAAAACTTGATGCTTTTGATGCAGGCGCAAGTTGCCACGCTCTATTTTACCATAAGGCAGTATTCGTCTGAAATAGAGCTGCTTGAACGCACAGTAAAGGTCCGCAAAGACCAGACCCAGTACGTCGCCCGCCGCTTGAAGTACGGCGAAGCGAACGATGTAGATATGCAAAGAGCCTTGCAGGAAGAGTACGACGCCTCCGCGCAGCTCGCATCTGTCGAAAGGCAGATGGCCATAGCGCGCAACGATATCGCAATACTGGTGGGGACCGTTCCGTCGCAGCTCAACATTAAGCCGTCTCCGCTTCCGGAAACGCTTCCGCAGTTGCCGGCCGCAATACCGTCAGAACTGTTGGAGCGCAGGCCGGACGTCGCCCAGGCCGAACGCAAAGTCTATGCCGCCAACGCGCGAATCGGCGCAGCTCATGCGGCGTACTTCCCGACGATATCGTTTTCGGCAGACACGAGCCTTTCCGCTGAAAAGATTGACAAGCTCATAAATTCTTCGAGCTTTGCGTGGGGTATAAGCCCGCAAATATATATACCTATTTTCCAGGCGGGCAGGATATACGCGCAAAAGCAAGTTGCGCTCGCCGCCCACAAAGAGGCAGTCGAAAACTACAAGAGCATTGTTTTAAGCGCAATAGGAGAGGTTGAAAACGCGCTTGCGCAGATAAATTATTTGAAGCGCGAATACGATAAACGCACTGATGTCGTAAAGGCGTCGTTGAAGGTTCAGGATCTGACGCAGACGCAGTACGACCACGGCTACATAGACTACTTCTCCGTAAGCGACGCCCAGAGGCTCGCGCTGTCCAACGAGCGCGCGCAAATATCGCTTAGGGGCGACAGGTTTAAGGCGTACGTAAACCTTATATCGGCGCTCGGCGGAGGCTGGGTCGCCGACGTGCAAAAGCAAGACGAGGAGTTGAGGCCTGACTTGCTCGATCCGTACGAATTGTCGAAAGACAAGCCAAAGCCGCTCGGCGAAGAATAGGCTTTTATCTCTCTGAAGTTTTGACCGGCGGGCAGGTTATGCCTTGCGGACAAAAACTGCGAAGCGCGCCCAACGAATAGGCAGGGCAAAATTTGGCGCCCCATATAAAGGGGCGCTTATTTTGTGCGCACAGTTTTCCCGCATGCAAAAATTTTCCGGGCTCAAAAACTGCGGCTAATGATACCTAAGAGTAACGTGAAAACAAGTCGGCTAATAATAAGAATACTGCGCAAAAAATTTGTTGCCGGCAGGGGCTTTTATTTGAAGTTTTAGAATTTTGCGAAGTTTGCATTAAGATGGAGTAGGGGATATATTTGAACCTCTCGGAGGGAAAGCAAATGGAATAGCAGTCGCCGTATCGAATGGCACAGTAGTCTCTGTACATGGTACATCAACAAGGTAGAGGAGTTGGACAAATGCAGAAAGGGGAACTGATATTAAAACGCTAAAAATGGTGTACGGTGACGTTCGCGGCTCCGTACCGTACTGGGCGAACGAGTATCGCGACCGCGCCGCACTCAATCCGCCTGACACAAATACTATCGGCCAAAACATTCAGAAAATCAAGAGAAAAAGATGCTTTTAAAATTTACAGTCAAAGCGGCAAAAGGCACTTCTGTAAAGCAGATTTAAACTTTGCATAAAAAGCTTTCGGAGACAATGGAGGGTAAATGCCGCCGTCGGGAGAAGTCTTGAAAAGACTTTGCGTACGCATTTCCGCTTCCTTGGCGGGCGCCCGAATAAGCGCGGAGGAAGAATGAAAATCCTAAAAAAGGAAGTGCGCGGCGACACGCTCTATTTAACGGTGGAGGAATCCCAATGAAGCGGGCGCTGGGAGTAATAGTTCTTGCCGCTCTTAAGGCGCGCAACGTAGCTTTCCCTAAAAGCGGGAAGAGCATCTTTATTTCTGTATGGCTGGGAAAGAGACTTAATTTCCATAAGCTCAGCCCTGCGGTTGTGTTGCTCTTCCTCAGACATATCGGTTGCGGCAGACACGCGCTCCCATTCTTTGTGAATAAACTCAAAGATAGGGTGCGAATACTGTCCAATTTTTACTTCCACACTTTGCATAGTTGCGAAAATTTCTCCCAAGTCAAGCATTTAGAAACGGAGGGCTATTATGCTTAACATAGACGTAAAGTTCTCCGGCGATACAAAGGAGCGCATAGAGGCGCTCATAAATGGCTTTGATAAAAAGCGCGGCGTGTTGATGGGCAAGATAGCCAAGCGTATGGAAGTGGACTTGCGCAACAAGTTTTTGTCAAACGGCGGCAGGAGCTTTTGGCAGGACGCGGCAAGCAGCATATTCAACTCGAACACCGACACAAAAGCTTCAGTAGTGGTAAACAAACCTGGGGTTGCGCTGCAATATTACGGCGGAACGGTGCGACCGAAGAAGGCGCGCAACCTTGCAATACCCATGCGGGAGGAGTATATTTGTATATTTACGTATGGTAACGTCTTAAACTCTGGGGACTCGTATAGTCGGTTGTAAGGCTCTTCTTCCGGAATATCGGTTCGACGCAAATGTGTGCTTAACAAAATCATTATCTTCGATGCGCAAGCTGCCCTCATAGACGAAAAATCCCTCAACCGGCTTAACCGCGAATTGAGGGACGCACAGATGTGATGCGGGAAGATTTTACATGGGTATATATTTACCTAATGGATTACATTTAGCATGCTTGAAAATATAATTCAGAATACACAAAAAGAATATGAAGCCGCCCATGACGACAAAATATACGACAATCATCAATATAATATTCAATATATTCATCAAAACTGTCGGTTCTTCTGTCATATTTTCTTCTTTCTGTAATTAGAATATCGCACAAAAGTTTATTAAATCAATAAAAATCGGACATATATGGCAGATGAAAAACTATATAATTTTTGATATAGACCGCAAACACGTACTCGACAAGCTCGCAATATTCGACGCAAAGGCCGCCCTCATAGACGAAAAATCCCTCAACCGGCTTAACCGCGAATTGAGGGATGTACAGATGTAAAAGGGGTTATTTCTAATCCCGTCCGTTCAAAAAATCTTCAAAAGAGTACCCGCCTTTGACAGTGGAATGTTTTATGAATCTATTTATCAAAAGAAGGATGAAACAGAACCCGACAAATACGCCGAAAGCAATTATGGAGGCGACAATAGTCCCGCTTATTTCAGAAGGAAGGAGAAACAGAGAAAGCACTCCCGAAACTACAAGAACCGTGAGAAGCAAATAAATCCCTATCTCTTTAATAACCTTTATCTAAACGAATAATTACAAATTTTTTTTCTAAATTCAATAAAAATCGGACAGATATGGCAGATGAAAAACTATATAATTTTTGATATAGAGCGCAAACGCGCACTCGACAAGCTCGCAATATTCGACGCAAAGGCCGCCCTCATAGACGAAAAATCCCTCAACCGGCTTAACCGCGAATTGAGGGATGTACAGATGTGATGCGGGAAGATTTTACATGGGTATATATTTACTTAATGGATTACATTTAGCATGCTTGAAAATATAATTCAACAGACACAAAAAGAATATGAAGCCGCCAGTTATGAACAGGCAAAATATAATGCAGAGGATTTGCGATAAAAGTGTCGGTTCTTCTGTCATATTTTCTTCTTTCTGTAATTAGAATATCGCACAAAAATTTATTAAATCAACAAAAATCGTACGGATATGGCAGACGAAAAACTATATAACTTTTGATATAGACCGCAAAAATACGCACGACAAGTCAATACTACTTTATGCGTAAGAGCAAAAAAATCTTTAAAAATTTTTTATGCAGTGCGGCTGATTAAAAATGGGACGGGCAGGGCGGAGGATTAGTTTTCGGAAAGATATTTTGAGATGTCTTTCAAGCTTTGGGGGTCAAAAAATTTTTCGCCGTTTTCGATGGCCTTTCTTGCGGATTCTTCAAGGCGTCGAAGGGCGGCTGCCCGCTTGTTTTTACTTTTCGCGTCTTCGGAAGCTGCAAAGCATTCCATGTCTGCGCGAGCTTTGCTTTCGAGCCTCCGCGCGCCTTGACGTATAATTTCGAGCGCTTCGCCGTAGGCGGGAGTTCCCTTAGGAATAGCTTTGAAAATGGGCGACATTTCCGGGCGGTCAAAAGATACTATTTCAAAGCGGTAAAGGCGGGCGGCTATTCTGTTTTTTATCACGTTGTTTTTCCATACGCCAAACGGCGCCTTTTGCTCTAAAATTTCCTTCTTTGAGTATCCGATCTTCTCAGCTTCTGGCGCCGCAAGCTCGAAAATCCTCTGTATTTCCGAGAATGCGAGCGGAGAGCGTCCAGAGGGATTTTGCGGATATGCGCTGTCTTCTGTGGAATAGTACGGCGCGTTGAGATCTATCCATGCGCGTAGAATGGCAAATTCGCTTTCGGGCATTTTTACGCCGCTATGGCCGTTTCTTATCATGCGGACTATTTTGCTGTGTTTTGCGCCCCATGTGTTCGCCTCCACAACGGCGTCGGGCCCCGCGCCGATTGCGGATATTGCCTTCTTAGAGTGCAGCTGCAAATACGACTGGTTGAATACAAGCCCCCTGTCGCCGCAAAGGACGATTTTCGCCGAGCCTTTTCCGCCAAAGTCGTGGCATTTCACGCAATGTTTGTCGAGTATAGGCTGTATGTTTTTTATGTATGAAAATTCCGAGCCAGTTGCGCCTGCCGGTGCCGGCTTTATTTTGCTCGGCTGTCTCTTCAGCGCAAGCGAATGCCTCAGTGACGCCGGCGGAGGGGCGGCGCGTGATTCGTGGCAACCTGCGCAAGACGCAATTTCACCGGGCAGGATAGACATTCCGCTTCTCATTGTTTGGAGCATGTCGCCGTTGGCGTCGAGCGCCTGCAAATATATGAATTTCTCTGCCGGAACTTCAAAGTACGCCGAGCCGTCGCTCTCGACCGGGACTGTCCCGAGTATTATTTTATCGTCGTAATCGTCGTAATTCATCGCAGGTGCTTGCGAGCCTTCGTTTTCCCAGTATCCGCCGCTCCAATAGAGTTTTGGAGGATTCTCTACTATGCGCAGATATTTTATATCTCCCCTTTTTACGCCCTTTAAGTGCGTTCCTTCGTAAACGTCGCTCACATACGCGAGAGCCTTTTCCGATGTGTCGTATGAGCGTTGCGGGGCGGCGGTCATAGGGGGTGTGCGCCTTTCGAGAAGCTTTGCGTCGAACAGCCCCATTCCTTCCGTGGATTTCCCTACGAGAACGTCCGTGCCGCTTTCAATGTCTGTAAGATACAGGTTCATTGTTTGCGATTTCTCCGACGCCTGCCTTGATGACAATATAAATTTCTCAGAAATTGGTTCGGGGTCCTCGTATTTGATTTTCACCGCCTTCATTGAGTCTGCGTATTTATCGCCGGGCTTGTCGATAAGCTTTCTCGCGCTCTCCGGAAAAATTTTAACTACGGATTTTTCGCCTTCCACGCCGATATTTTTGTCGATAATAGCCAGCGCTCCCCATGCGATATCGTGGCATGATGACAGTATTGCGGCAACTTTGCTTGAATTTGGAATCTGGATGCCGTTGAGTGCGGGGTTTTTTGTCTCTTGGCCCCAGTATAGGGCGTGGCGGGTTCCGTCTGGATTGCAAGTCCAGAGCCCTTGGGCTCCGGAAAAATTGCGGTCAACGTATTCCCAACGCGTGTATAGGATTTTCCCGTCGCGTGTTATGGACGGGGTTCCCTCAAACTCTATCGAATTGCCTATTTGTGTTATATTGGCACCGTCCGGCGACATTTTATAGAGATTGCACATTATATGCCTGTTGCATCCGCAATATTTTGCGGCGCGCGTGGACGCAAATGCGATATCGCCGTCGGGAAGATAAATTGGGTCGATGTCCGAGACTTCCGCAAGGCGGGTTAGCTGCCTTATTTTGCGTGACTGCAAGTCCATCTCATAGATGTGGTAGGAGTCTTCAAAGGATTTGCGCATGGAAAATAGAATGCGCGAGGCGTCGTACGAGGCTTCGACATCGCGTATTATGCCTTTGGGAAGTTCGAGCAGCATAGTTTGCGACGGATTCCCTTTTGCGTCGAAATCGATTTTAAGAAGCCGCGAGCCGCTTTTTGCGAGTTTATGCCAGGAATTTTGGTTAATTTCCCCCCTTTGGAAAATATTGGCGGTATTGTGGTGGTCTACGGGATATTGAGTTCTGAGTACGCATACGATAGACTTACCAGCAAGAGTTTTTGATTTTACAAATTCGGCTGCGAATGCGGAAAATGTAGAAATTAAAAACGCTACAAAGAAAAGTGGCAATTTAATATACATAACAAACAGATAAATTAACTATTGAATGCGGGCAAGTCAAAAAGAATACGGAATTGCTTGACATCGCGGCGCGCAAAACCAAGATTTAAAACTTTAAAAAGCTCAAGTGGTGAAATTGGTAGACACGTACGATTCAGGTTCGTATGCTTCACGGCATGAGGGTTCGAGTCCCTCCTTGAGCACCACTTTCAAGCCCGCTTAAGCAAACGCTTGGCGGGCTTCTTTGTCCCATAAATAAAGCGGGTCAACACCAAAGTCAGTGGATTTTAATGAAAGACGCCGCATTGGACA
>ENA-UONV01002868-UONV01002868.1-human-gut-metagenome-genome-assembly--contig:-CS4-NODE-2868-length-12202-cov-10.428830_pt1 | contig 12202 bp, 11 predicted proteins | sample MGYA00242461_ERZ724008 | MGnify/ENA metagenome assembly ERZ724008 | reverse complement strand
AGGTCTGCCTATTACTTCTTATAGTGCTGTATTCCTTGACCATACTATGGGTTCGAATGGTGAGCGTAATATTAAGTTTGTTTGTGAAGAGGGTCGTGAGTATAAAGTAGGTGTCTATAAAGGTATGGCTGAACTGCCTGCTTCGTGGGGGCTTGCAAGTGGTACTCAACTGTCGGATACGAAGGATATTGCTTCTTATGAAGTTCTTGGTTCGCAGGGTATCAATATTGATAATCCTACTACTTCGTTCTGGCTTGATTTAGCTCTGAACTAAACACCCAATTTGAGTAGTAATAATCGAAAGGTTATTACTACTCATTAACATATAAAAGATTGAATAACTTAAAATGTTAAAAATATGATTAAAGTTAATCGTTCAGTTCGTATTGAATGGAGGAACAATCCTTCTTCTTTTGAACTTCGGAATAAAGATGCTTTCAAAACTGACTTTCTTCGTCTTGGTTCTGCTATTCGTCCTGTTAATGAACTGCTGAGCCGTAGTGAGGAAATGCGAGTTCTTCTTCCTACTGTTGTTGGTGTATCTCCTATTGATAGTTCTTGGCAAGAACGAATCACTACATACTTAAATGATTTTCTTCTTGAGATTCCTGTTCATGGCTTAGAGTTCGATACTTCTTATGTTTTAGATTTAGGTAATCCTGCTCTGAAAAGTAATATCGACGAACTTATCGGTAAACTTAAAAAAGCTGATAAGATTAAGAATGAAACTGGTTCGGAACTTGAAGCTATTGTTCTGAAACGGATTAAGGAACTTGATGAAACGGAACTTTATAAGTATGTTACTTTTGTTAATATTCCCGATTATATTAGTTGGAGATATTGCCTTTTAAGTAGCAAAGTTGCTAATAAGGTTGAAGACATTAATAAGAGCGTCAATATTCAATTTTATCTTACTTCGGATAGTGAGCGTAAAGCACTCAAAGCTGCTCGGACGAAACTTCGCACTGATGCTCTCAAGAAATATACGGAACTTATTAATAACCCGAATAGCGCACTTATCGACAACGTTGTTGTATCGACAGGTAGCGTAGGTGATTATTCGGAATTTATGGCAATGACTGCCGATGATAAGCAATCTGTTCTTCTTGAACTTATTGACAGTGACCCGCAGAAGTTTATTAGTATTGTTGATGATAAACATCTGGAGATGAAAGCTAAGATTACTATTTATCTTTGGATGAATATTATTCGACAACTTCCGAATAGTTCTATCATTGTCGATGCTTCTAATCCGGAAAATGTTATTGGTAATAATATTAATGATGCTATCTCGTATTTCTCGAATGATAACAACAAAGGTATTGTTGCCGAGTGGAACGCGAAGTATCGTAGTTTGAAAGGTTAGTCATGTATGAAACGGTAAAAGAGTTACACATCGAAATAGAGCAACGAATACAGCAAATAACATCTAATAGACATCGGAGTATTGCTCCTCAGTTTATTGATATGATGCTGAATCGAGCTGCCGTTAAATATATACAAACTAAATCAAATAGGAAAACTAATTATAAAGGCGAAGGTCTTGAGGATAGTAAAAAACGTGTAGATGATATTCAATCATTAAAACGTGAAACTTCGTGGCTTAAACTTAAACGTGATAAGCAAGATGCGGATTATCCAAATAGAGCTTTCGTTATTCTTCCGGGTGATTATCTAAAACTTATTTCTTCTACTTCTCGATTAACTTATGGTAAAGCTCGACTTGTTGAGAATTTACATGAGGTTTATCCTGATGATGAAGTTAAGAATTTATATTATCATCTAATTGATTTGTCTAAAATTACCTTAACTGGTGATGAATTTAATGGACAAATTATTGTTAATGGGAATGAGATTGATATTTCAGATATTCTTTCTCTTTATGATAGTGATTCAGATAAGATTGATTTGTATGAAATTGCAGGTTTGACTTGTGATAGATTACGTCAAGCTCTTTCTAATGAATATAATGTTTATTGGGAGAATCTGATTGGTCGTTATTATAAAGATTGTATTATTATTACTTCTAATGCAAAAGATGAAATTGCATTGAAAGTTAATGATATAGACATTCCTGTTATTACTTATAATACTACTTATGACGAGTTCGTAAATGTAGGAAATAAGTTTTCTGAAAATGATTTAATTGCTACCGAAAATATTCGAGCTACTTTAAATAACTTCTATGGTAATAAAAATAGACATCTTAATCCAATAAGTGAACTTGTTGATGATAGGCTGTTTGTTTATTATGGTGATGATTTTTGTGTTGATGCGGTTAAGATTTCATATATTAAGAAGCCACGTCTTTTTAATATTGATATTAACCAAATGTCAGATATGGAAGTTACACCTGATTTCATAGATAGTGTAGTTAGCGATATTCTTCTTGTTCTTAAAGATGACAGTTTTAGTGCTGTTAAACAACAATCAAATTTAGAATAGAAAATGAAAAGTGTAATTGTCGCAAATGATTTTCTGACAACACTTGCTAATAATGATGTTAGCAAGCTGACTCGCGGACAAGCTGTTCTTATTAATTCGGCTGGTAAAGTCGTTGCAGCTGCTTCGGATGTCAAGGATGATGAGATGTTGCAGTTTGTTCTTGGTCTTGGTGATGGCAAGGTTAAACGCGGCGTTTGGATTAATCCTAAGTGGTCGAAGCAACATAAAGAAAAGTATCTTGCTCCTGCTGGTAAAACGTATAAGTTTACGAATCTCGTAGCTAATCGTGGTATTGGTTATCAAGGTTTCGATGCTGAGGTTATTATCTCGTGCAAACCTATTAATTCTTTTGGTGGTTATCCTCTGGAAGTTTACAATGCCAGCGTAACTATCAACGGAATTGACGAAGCAAGTGCTGATATTATTGCTCGTCTGAAAGTTGAGGTTGAAAAGACTTTAACTAAGATTAATGCTCGCTTTGGTGCTGATAGCATTACGATTGATGATTTCACTGAAGCAAGTGTTACGTTCACTGGCGCCGCAGGTTTTGAGTATTATGTGACGTTTGATGGTATTCTTCGTGCTACGCTTGAAGAGGGTACTGAGAATCAAACTCCGGTTGGTACTTATGACCAAGTTGCTAAACTTGAAAAAGAAGCAGATGTTGCTGGTGTAGGTTATAATCCTAATTTCAAGGAATATGACCGTGTTTATGGTGATATTTTTACAGCTACCGAGGGTGTTATGTATGACACTTATGTAATTACTTCTCGTGCTGATTTCACACATCCCTTTAATTTACATACAGAGGGTTTACAGGTTACTCAATTTATTGCTATTGACAATACTAAGAGTACTGCAATTACTGCACTCGAAACGGTATTGGCACTCATTAAGTAAGAAATTGATTTGTTAAAAATGTAACCACAAGGATAACTCCTAATGCTATTAATTGTGGTGTTAGGAGTTATTCTCTTAATGATGCTAATGTTATGTGACAAGTGGGCGTGCAACCTCCTGCCCCACCGGGGAGCGAGGCCGCAGGCCGAGCCATACAAGTTGCACCATTATTATTATTAATCGTCATATAACAATAAATACGATTAGTATTATGATAAAGAAAATATGGAATAAAATAACTACTTTTTTAAGTGGTTATTATTCAGAACATAAAGACGATATTATTATTGGTTTCGTCATTGCTACTGTCGTAGGTATTTTATTTAAGGCTACTGTTGCTACTTGGTTTATGAGTTTATGGATTACATTAGCTTATCAAATCATTACTTGTGGTATTCAAGCTGCAAGAAAGAAAGCAATAACTGGTCTTAAAATCCATCCTATTATTATTAACTTTGTAGTTGGAGTATTTATTTCGTTATTGTTCTTGGTATGGCAGTAATTAATCTTCGAAATGTTGTAGCGCTCGGTGTGCTTGAAGATGGTGTATATCCGAGTGTTTATAATGGCCAAACCGGAGAATATATTGGTACAGTAGATGGTGAAGGTGCTGGTGTTAAAACAGTTCCTACATTATATATGTACTATCGAAAGAACGGCCACCTATATTTATATAGGACAAAGGAGAGGATTGAAATAGACTTAACTAATGTAACTGCTTACGATAATAGTGCTCTATTTAAGCTAACTGAAAAATCTGATATTAGTTCTGCAAAAATTACTGAGTTTGAATCTCGAAATATTGATGTAGGACATTATGAATATAAAGTTCCGTGGGTTAAATCAACTCAACAATATCTTTATATACTTGTACCGATTGTTCGTTCTATACATACAATTACAGTACAAGGTATCATAAGTAATCAGATATTTACTCTTACTGGTATTTATGTTCATGAAGGTAAATCTTGGTGGATTTATCGGACGAATGTAAAGACCAATTTTGATTTTAATGATGCTGTTAATGAGATTCTTGATGTTCAAGTATATGTTCGTGAACTTACAGCAGAGGACTTAAATCCTGTTGAACAACTTACAAAACTTTTATTTGAACATATTAATAATAAGTTTAACCCTCATGAGGTAACAAAAGAACAAGTTGGTCTTGGCAATGTTGATAACACTGCCGATATGGATAAACCTGTATCTCGACCTCAAAAAGAGTACATTGATGCTCTTGAAAATAGGGTTAAAGGTTGGTTCAAACAGTTGAATGTTTGGATTAACAATCATGTTGCAGAAGTTAATAAGAAGTTTCAAGATGTTTGGGCTGCTATAAACAAGAAACTTGATAAAGAAGATTACGAAAATGACAAAGATAATTTTAATGCTCATATTCGTAATTATGATAATCCTCATAGAGTTACTGCCGCACAAGTTGGTTTACCAACAGCTGCAAGTGATATTGAGAAATTAAAACAAAAAGCTCAAGAACTTCAAGGTTTGCTTATTAATAAGCAAGATAAAACTTCTGAAGAACTTGTTACTGATAACAAACGTATTGTAGATGCTATTAATGAGATTTATGGTATTGTTGTAGAACATAATAATCATGTTCGTAGCAACAGTATTAATCAAATTGAAGTTACAAGTGAGATTCCTACTACGTTTGAAGATGGTACACTTTGGATTCGTATTCCTCGAAATGAGGAAGATTATATAACAATTAAGATTGAAGCTGTTCCGGTTGATTCTATTATACGAATGATTAATTCGGAAGGTAAAGAATCGGCAGGTGTTGGAAGTGCAAGTCTTGAATGTTTAATTCAAAGTCGTTTACATTATATTGTAGAAAAAGAGAATTACATTACAAAAGATGTTTATGTCGATGTAGGTGTTGAAGATACGACAATCAATGTTGTTCTTACACCTAAGACTAAAAAGACATTAACTGTAAATGCAACTCCTGATAATGCTTTAATTGTATTTACTGATAAACCTTCTAATGTAATTATTGCTCAAGGTACTGGTACTCTTACATATGAAACTTATGACCCGCGTGATATTTTAATTCAAGTTGGTGCAAGTGGATATGAAACTTACGAAGAGCGTATTACGTTAGATGAGAATATAATTCGTGATATTACTCTTACAGCTCTACCAGTTGAACAAGGTGCTGTAAGTCTTACGGTAGTCGATAGCGAAACAAAGGCCAAAATAGCCGCATACGTCTATGATAAGAACACGGGTGGTATATTAGGTCAAGTCACAAAAAATACGCCGCTACAACTCATCGGAGATGTCAATACGAGCCGAATTTTAAGGTTTGTTTCGTCGGCTTATATAGAGGTTGAACAACTGGTAACTTATGCAATTCCTACCGCAGAAGTTACTGTTGAAATGGATAAAGTTCCAGTTCAAACTGGTACTATCTATGCAACTGCTGTAAATACTGAATCTACTGCTTTAGACGGTGTTACGTTTGAGTATAAACTCAGTACTGAAAGTAGTTGGAAACCTCTTGGTAATGACGAATCGGCTACTGGTAAATCTGAGGTTGTTACAGCTCCAGTTGGAACAAGTGTTGGTTTCCGAGCTTCTAAAACTGGTTATATAACTAACACTGGAACTGGTACGATTAATTCTACTGGTGAACATAGTGTTACTATTGTACTTGAAGAGTTACCGCCTGAACCCGAAGAGGTTTCTGTAACTATCAAGGCTTATGAGATTTATGATGATAATAAACTTTATTTAGCTGCTGATATTAAAGAGATATCAAGTACTGGAACTACGATTGGTACAACCAGACCTGATGAACCTTTGGTAGTCACAAGAAATAAAGGTAGTGTTATAACTTATTATGCTTTACCGTTATCTTCTGATTGGTATAATATTGGTAGTGAAGAAGTAGTATTTGATACTGATAAAACAGTTGAGATATTATGTCTTCGTAAGAATAACGGCCTTATTAAAGTTCGTACACGGGATGCTTTAACTGGTTGCATGATTAGTGATACCATTTATGATGAAATTGGTAAAACGATAGGTAACTGTGATTCATCAGAAGATGGTTATGTTAGTGAAGCTAATCCGATTGGTTTCGAACGTAATTATAAGACTTTAGGTGATACTCGTTATGAAGCTACTGAACCTGCATTGTTTATTGCAGCTAAACCTTCTGAAGCTATTGTCAATTATATTGATTTACATCCGAAAGAAGGTCAAGATTATATAGCTCTTAAATTTGTAGATTCTGTTACCAAAGTTCCTATTACCACAGGTATTAGTTGTTGGTTTAGTTCTTCTGTTAAAACTATCGTTACTGATTATCAAGGTATAGCTCATATTAGTGGTACTTATGATTCAAAAGTTGTAATTTTGGTTAGACGTAATGGTTACGTTGAATACAATCAAAGTTATGATAATCTTGCAAATCATAGTGTTACAACTATTGAATTAGTACCTGAACCAGTATTTGAAAACAATGGTATTGATTATATGCAAATCGAAGGTGATGGTATTGAACATCCTATATTTAGGGTTGGTGATGTCGAATCTAATTAACGGTTTAATAATATGAAAGAATCAGTAATTCGTAAAGTTTTTTGTGCTCTTAATTGGCCACCTAAAACTGGAGCATTTCAGAAACTAATTACTTTTATTGTTGAAGGGTTAGCTACTAAAGCTAACTCTTCGACAGTAGAAGAACTTCAAGGTAAGGTAAATACTTTGGAGGAATCGGTTTCTACTCTTACTTCAAAAGTTAGTACTTTGGAAAGTACTGTTAATACTCTTCAAAGTAATTATACTTCTTTGGAATCAAGAGTTACAGCTCTTGAATCTACTCAATCCTAATAATGTCTTACAACTATGGCACAACTTAATCTTCTTGAAAGAGCCATCGAAGCTGCTGTAATGCTAAATGGTAATAAACGACCGGTTGTTGATATGTGGCTTAATGGTAAAAAAGTTTGGCCTATTGATAAACCTATTATAGAATTTAGTGTTGATAAAACTCTTGTTATTCTAAATAAAGATAATAATTATCATGATACCATAACTGTTTTCGCAAGTGATACAGCTGAATGGGAATTTGGTAATTAGTCTGTTATTATAGTTAATCGACCAAAAAAAAACAAATGGCAACTATTCCGAGTTATTTATCATGGGTTCCTAAAACTGGTACTGGAAATGCACAGATTAAGATTAATTCTGTGAGTCCTTATACTGGTCGTGCCGATAGAAGCACTCAAGTTCCCGGTAAGATTGTCGGAAAGACTAACGCAGTTACAGTCACGGTTCTTGAAAAGGCTGCTGACGAATTTATTACTCCCGATGGTTTAACTATTAATGTTGCTAAAGGTGGTGAAACAATTCATGTAACTGGTAAGTCTAACTCGAAACTTCTTACGTTTACATGGAAAACTAATTTCGGTATTACAAATGTAACATCATTTAAAGTTAATGGTAGTACAACAGCTACTTCTGGTACTGCTATTACTGGTGACCCCGGTGCTACTGGTGAATATACTTATGATGTAACAATTGTAGTTCCTAAGAATAATACTATCACTGCTCGAAGTGCCACTCTTGAAATTAAAGGTGAAGGCGCTTCTGTTGTTAAAACTATTACAATTACTCAGGCTCTTGGTGACAGTTATCTGTATCTCAATTCGCAGGGTACAACTACTGCAACTGTTACTATTCCGAAGGGTGGTGGTGAGCAGACTCTGAGTGTTCTGTCTAATGACGAATGGACATTCGAACCTGCTGAATAAATTAATTAATCATTTATGAGTGTTATCACTAATAAATGGAATGACGGGAGTGGAGATTCAATTAATATTGAATCTCCCTCTTTTCAAGGAAATCAGACTGTTAAAATTTCATCACCTGTTCAAAAGGGTACTTCTAAAAGAAGTATGAAGTTTATTGGAAAGTGTAAAAAAGATTCCAGTAAACAAGTTATTCTTACTGTTGAACAAGAAGCATCTACTTATACATATGATTTAACGTTAAATAGTGATAATACTGAAATTGCCGCAAAAGGTGGAATTGCAAATATTACAGCTGTACTTAAAACATATCGTAATGATAATTTAGTTAGTACAGATAATGTTACGCCAGTTCTATCAGGAAGTGCTACTGGATTTTCTATATCTGGTACTAAGGTTACTGCAAGTAATCGAACTACAACTGTTGGTAGTAGAAGAAGTATTGTTGTAACTGGTAAATATTCAAATACATTTGATGGTCAAACAGTATCATCAACTATTACTATTTATCAAGAAGCCAATGAGGCTTCTTATGGTGCTTTAACAGGTGGTTCTGTTTTAGCATCTGATATTCCTGCAAGTGGTGGAACTTCTTCGACCAGTGTTACTAATATGTCACAGACAATTAGTTATACATCTGGTTCGACTCGTGCTGGTACAGTTACCTATTCAAAAACAGATGAGATTACAGTTTCTTCTCTTGGAACTACAGTTAAGGCAAGAACTAAGGTTGGACAAGTTACTGTAATTTATACTGGTGAGGGTGGTGCAACTGCCAATAAAACTGTTGATATTTATCAAGCTGAAAATAAAGTAACTAATAGTAATTACAATCCTCGAATTACTGCTTACGGAACTCCTACTATAAGTATCGGTAGTGGTTTGACAGCAGCTGGTGGTTCTGCGACTGTAAGTGCTTCTGTTACTAATACTGAAACTTATAATGCTTTGTATAGTTCTGGTGCTATTGGCCCGAATCAAACACGAAGCGTTGGTGGTAGTTTATCAATTTCTATGACTGTTAATGGTAATAGTAGATTCAGTTTATCTGGAAATACGATTACTCATAGTAGTATGGGAACTAATGAAACTACTGATACTATTACTATAAAAGCTGTAAATGACGGAGATAGTTCTAAATCAGCTACGGCTTCTAAGAGTATAACAAACAGTAAAATTGTTAAATCTACTTCTGGTGGTGTTTATACATATGGTAATATAACAGCTGGTACAATTACGAATGCTACGATTCCTGCAAGTGGTGGTTCTGCTACTGCTAAAGCTGGAAATGGTACTCAAAGTTGGAGCAAGTCTGCTACTATTACTACGTATCAATATGATTCTGGTTCTACACAAAATGTTACAACTGAAAATGCTTCAAGTGGAACTACTAATGTTGTTCCGAATGTAGCTTCTATTACTGCTACTGCTTCTTCGAAGGGTACAACTGTTTCAGCTCAAACTACTGTTAAAAGTCAAGCTGTTACATGGTCTGCTAATGGTAAATCTGCTAGTAAAACTATGTATATTTATCAAGAAGCAAATGCTGTAATAGATGATAATTACGATGAACATCTTAGTTCTTATGGTACTCCTGAAATGGTTATTGTATCTAATCAAATTACTGCTGCTGGAGGTACTGCACGTGCAACTGGAGTAGTCAGAAATACTTATACTTATTATGATTTATATACATCTGGTAGTACAGTTCCTTATACAAGAACTAAAGCTGGTGTTTATAAAATCGAAATGATTAGTAATGGTAATAATAGATTTTCTATGGATGATACGTATTTGATTACACATTCATCTATGGGAGCTAATGTTACAACTGATACTGCTAAATTTAGATGTTATAATGAAAGTGATAGAACAAAATATGTAGATGACTCTATTTCTGTAAGTAATAGAATTGAATCATATAATTATGGTTCTTGGAATATTAGTATTTCTGCTAATCCTACTTCTCTTCCAGCAACCGGTGGTACTTCTACAATCACTTCGAGTTGTACTCGTTCTAAAACTCCTGTTTATACATCAGGTTCAACTGGAACAGCAACAACTGAAAGTGCAACTCCTACATTAACTTTAACAACTAATCCGGGAGGTTTTACATTAAGTGGTAATAAATTAACAGCAGCTAATAATCCTATTGGTGCAAAAACTGCTACTGTAACTGCAAGTTATTCTGGTGCTACTTCAAAGTCTGTAAGTGTGTCACAAGCAGCTGGGCCTGATGGTATTGGATATATGCAGATACAAGGTGATGGAACAAATCATCCTATTTTTAGAGTAGGCGGTAACACGAGAAGTGTTGAACCTATGTCTATTAATGAAACCTCTGAAACTGCATCTGATGAAGATGTAAGTATATTTGCAAGTATTAAGAAATTTCTAACTAAATTTGTTTAAATTATGGCTAAAATAAATAAAGCTGCTCTCAAAGCATATTTCCAAACTGGAAAAATACCTACTCAAGCTCAATTTGGAACACTTGTTGATAGCTTTATTAATAATCCGAGTACTGATATAACTGAACGACCTAATCAAAATTTATTTTTTGGTGATGGTGAAGACAATCCTTATATTCAAGGTATTCGTACTATAAGTAAAGCAGATAATAATTCAAATGGTGTTGTAAACATGTGGATTTTTAGTACGTATAATAATAACAATGGTAAAGTTGCAATCCCTATGTTTATTCTTATGCGTACAAGTACTAAAAATCCGGGTTTATTACCAACTAATAATAGTTTACGTTATTGTATTCCAAATGTTGAGAATATCGAAACATTTGTTCAACAAGGAATTGATTGCAATACTTCTACTGATGATAATATTTTTAGTGTTATATATAATTGGGAATTTAAACTTTTTGGTGAAAATTCTGTTGAAAATCCATCCGCACCTCGTATAATACAAAATGGTGTAAGTACTTACTTTGTATATCCTTGTAAACAAAATAACGAATGGTACGTAGGCTATGTAGTAGAAGATGAGGTTGATATGGGTGGTTCTAATCAGTTATATAGACTCACACCTGTTGGTAATTCTCAAGCAAAATGGAATATTTCTGATAGTGCTATTATTACTGATTTGAGTAATCATTCTAAATGGACGAGGAAAATTATGTAGATTCTAATTAAATAAATGTTAGAATCTACTATTATAATAATTGTTCATTATTGATAGATGGAAATATTAATAATGCTTCTATAAATGATTATAGTTTGCATGTAGGTGGAACTTCAAATTCATGTAATATTGGAAAATCAGATGTTAAAGTTATAACACTTGAAGCTGGAACTGTTGAATATTCTGATATTATATATTCTATTTTAAATGATTCAGTTTCAGTCAAGGGTTGTAAATTACGTAATTGTACTATTTATGGTGCAAAATTTAGTTCTGAATTTACTGAAATAATTGGATGTTAAAGTGCATTCAAAACTGCTTTTAATGGTAGTGCAAATGAAATAAAAGGTTTTATATTTGGTTGCAATTTCAGTGGTTTGGAAAGTATTCCCGGTGTTATGAAAGGAGTTCAATGTTGTAAATTTAAATCTACTTTGTTATCACAAGGTATCATGTTAGCTGATATATTTGGTAATAAAAATGGTGCTTCAAATGGTATGAATACGGGTGTATAAATTAATAAATTAAATTATGAAAAAGGTCTATTGTAAATTCCTACCGTTCAAAGGATATTTATGTATGACTATATTATGGTGGTTAATAATTCGTACTGAATATAAGGATAAAATAACTCCTACTGTTGAACGACATGAATCTGTTCATAGTTATCAACAAGTTACTTTATTTTTATTTAGTCTTATTGTAAGTATCATATTAAGTTTTACTACAAATTATTCTTGGTGGTGTTTATTATTAACTCCGGCTATTCCTTTAGTTTCTTATGTGATTAGTTGGATAATTGAAATCTTATTACCTCCTTATAATCGAGCTTATAAAGATATTTGTTTTGAAGGTGAAGCAAGAGCTTTGGAAGGTAATGCTTTTTATAAGAAAAAATTGTTTCCTTTTAGTTTCTTAAAATATATTCCAAATAAGAAATATGG
>ENA-UONV01002863-UONV01002863.1-human-gut-metagenome-genome-assembly--contig:-CS4-NODE-2863-length-12214-cov-4.950407_pt1 | contig 12214 bp, 10 predicted proteins | sample MGYA00242461_ERZ724008 | MGnify/ENA metagenome assembly ERZ724008 | reverse complement strand
ACAGGTATTTTATTAGACTCCAAAAGCGGAAGAAATTTCTCATGTTGATTTTTATTCGCAATAACCAGATCAGGCTTTAAACCGATAAGACTCTCCATATTAATATTATAAACAAAACCGACCTCAGGTACATTTTTCATGGCTTCCGGCATTTCTCCTATTTTTGACGACGCACGTCCAACGATCTTACCGCCTACAGCATCAATCATATTCTCAGGTATGAAGTTGCCAAACTTACAACTCGTTCAGGTTTTTCAGGCAGTACTACAGTACGCCCTGTATCGTCAGTAATAGTTAAAAATGCTTTATCATCACTGGCAGGTTTAGTATTTTCAGCGTTTGGACCACAACCGCTAAAAACAGTCAGACACAATGCAGCAGCAAGCACTGCCCTAAAAATTTTCATTATTGCTCTCTCCCTGCAAAATTAAGAAAGCCTCCCAACGTCGGTTATCGTCAGAGGCACTCGTAACGTCTTATTGATTACCGTTTCATAATAGCATAGATTCCTACCAGCGTCAAGGAAGTTCGCTTGTTCTGGGCCTCTAACTTTGCTATAATGCATAGAGGAAACGGAGGTATTTTAAGTAATGGAAATTAATGAGATGATTGCCCGCATTAACATTTTAGCCCGGAAAAAACGCAGTGAGGGTTTGACAGAAGAAGAACAGTGCGAACAAAAAGCATTATATAAAGAATATTTAGGCTTTATCCGCGGACAGGTCAAACAACAGCTCGATAAAATAGAAATAGTCGATGAACTGCCGTCACAGCACTGATATGGAGTTTAATTTTTCATATACTGTTTTTTACGAAGACGAATATCTGCTGATCGTCAATAAACCAGCCGGAATGCTGGTCCATCCGACAGTAAAGGAAGATGGCAGTACTCTGTATAACTATGTTGCACATTACTATAAACAACAGGGATTATTACACAATATCCATCCTGTCTCACGTTTAGACCGCAATACTTCAGGTCTTGTCATTTTTGCAAAAGAACCACGAATCCAGTTTCTGCTTTCCCAGCAGGAGGTCATAAAAAAATATTTAGGAATCGTTACAGGAACATTACCAGCTGACAGTGGCATAATAGAAGCTCCTATTGCCAGAAAGGAAGGCAGCATTATTGAGCGCTGTGTTTCTCCAAACGGAAAATATGCCCGTACTGATTATAAACTTATCAGCCGCCGGGAACATCTCAGTTTGCTGGAACTGCAGCTGCACACTGGCCGTACCCACCAGATACGCGTACATATGGCACATATCGGCTGCCCGCTTTATAATGATAACCTTTACGGAACACCAGGACCGCAAAGCCGCCACGCTCTGCATGCTTATTACCTGGGCTTTAACCATCCTGCAACCGGTATTTTTTTAGAAATATCCTGCGCCTTACCCAACGATCTTTTCAAAATTATATACTATTAAAGTATAGAGTATGCTATAATTAATTACAACAAAAGACAAAAAGGAGGCTGTCCTATGCCACTAGTAACATCTGCTGAAATGTTCAAAAAAGCTTATGAAGGCCATTATGCTGTAGGTGCTTTCAACGTCAACAACATGGAAATAATTCAAGGTATCGTCGAAGCTGCACGTGAAGAAAAATCACCTTTGATTTTACAGGTTTCGGCCGGTGCCCGCAAATATGCTAACCACATTTATCTGATGAAACTGGTTGAAGCCGCTATCGAAGATACTGGTTTGCCCATTTGCCTGCATCTTGACCATGGTGAAGATTTTGAAATCTGCAAAGCATGCGTAGACGGAGGTTTTACCTCTGTTATGATCGATGGTTCCAAACATCCATTTGAAGAAAATATTGAACTTACTAAACGCGTTGTAGAGTATGCTCATAATAAAGGCGTTGTCGTTGAAGCCGAGCTGGGACGCTTAGCAGGCGTCGAAGATGCGGTTAAAGTAAACACAAAGGACGCTACATATACAGATCCCGATCAAGCTGTAGAATTTGTTGAACGTACTGGCGTTGACTCTTTAGCAATAGCAATAGGAACCAGCCACGGTGCCTATAAATTTAAAGGTAATCCTGAACTTGATTTTGCCCGGTTGGAAAAAATCACTAAATTACTGCCAGGCTTCCCTCTGGTTCTGCATGGCGCCTCTACCGTTATCCCCTCCTTTGTTGAAGAGTGCAATAAATACGGCGGTAAACTTGACGGTGCACAAGGTGTTCCTGAAGATATGCTCTTGAAAGCCGGTACCTTTGGTGTCTGCAAGATCAATATTGATACCGATTTGCGTTTGGCTATGACTGCCTCTATTCGCAAACATCTTGCTACTAATCCAGCTGATTTCGATCCGCGTCAATATTTAAAACCAGCACGCGAAGCAATCAAACAAATGGTAGCTCACAAGATGCGTGATGTTCTCAACAGTTCTAACAGACTGTAAATATAGCCGTTATCTACCCCTGCAGAAAATCTGCAGGGGTTTCTTTTTTAGTAAAACAAAATCCCGCTCTTTTTTAGAGCGGGATTTTATCTGTTGTTAATCGATCATTGGAACAGTATTTGCAGCATGCTGCATAATATTGACTGTATAATCCTTGAGTCCGCGTTCAGCCAGTTGTTTTTGGGCCAGTGACCAGGCTTCTTCTAAAGTTTCTACCGGTATCTGACCAGTCTTTTTCACTGTATCAAAGTTTTCCTTTCTCGTTACGATATAAACCGTGCTGTTTTGACATAACAGGAACAAACGATATGCAATAAAAAAGGGAATCGTAAATTTATTCCTTACAGCTTTTTCCATCTCAATTACATCATTGAAATGAAAGCTCTGCATATATTCAGGCGGATCATTGATTTCACGAGCTTCCAAAAGGGAAATAACGATACCGCCAGGTTTAAGTGCCATTTCTGCCGTATCATAGGTTTTAGAGCCCTGATAAAGATTTATATCCTTCGGAAATCCTCCTGGAGAAGCAATAACTACATCAGCCTGTCCCTTAACCTTAACTCCCTGGATCTTCATAACCTCTTTCGTGCCTTCCAGCCAGGCATCATACCAATGACCGGCAACAATACGAGCGAAATCACCATTCGTATCCATTACAGAATTCACAAGAAAACAAGGATTTACCAAAGCTGCTGCTTCGCACATATCATCGTTCAACCGATTATGATCGATTAAAGTCGTCCTTGTTTCCTGACTGATACCGGAACCTACCTCATCAGCCAACGCCAAAGCATGATTTTTCTGTATTGTTTCATCACCAGCAACTCCAGGAAGTATACTCTTTCGTCCACCGCCAAAACCTGCCATCAGATGTACAGTGATACCACCGGTAATAATTACTTTATCTGCATCAGCAACATGTTTATCTATCCACACTGGTGTACCACGGCTCGTATCACCTACATGCACCAGGTCCTCCGCCAGACAGTCGTGCTGATATATTTTGATACGGTCTGCAACTTCCTTACCGCAGACTGCAATATCCTCTTCTCTGGTTTGAGCACGATGTGTACCTTGTGCAATAACGATGCAAATATCTTCATCAGGCACGCCGCCTAAATTAATTTCGTCTATTACATATTTTAAAAATTCAGGAGTACGAATCCAGCCGCGTGTAATATCACTGACAATGACAGCGACTTTTTCGCCTTTGCTGACAACCTCCTGCAAAGGCTTGCTGTTGATCGGATTACGCAGTGCTTCAATAGTTGCTGCCTGAACATCATCCAGTTTAGGAACTTCATTCCCTTCAATTACCTGCAAAATATGTTCTTCCGGCAAGGAAATTTCCTGATAACCCTCACCGATACCAAATTTAAATGTTTTCAATGCCATTTCTTTTCCCTCACTTGTTTTTATTTGAACATTGGCACGGTATTTACTCCGTGCGGCATAATGTTGACTGTATAAGTTTCTGCCTTGCCCTGTGCCATTAATTTTTTCTGTGCCAGCGTCCATGCTTCCGCCAAAGTTGCCGCAGGAATCTGACCTGTTCTGCGCACTGCGTCAAAGTTTTCTGGCCTGGTAACCATAATAACAGTAAACTGCTTCGACATACAATACATATAGAAAGCAATATAAAATGGTATCGTAAAACCAGCCCGCAGTTCTTTTTCCATACTTAATTCATCATTAAACCGAAAGCAATCAAAAAAAGAAGGCGGTTCATAAATATCAGGACAATCCAAAAGAGCGATAAAAATACCATTTGGCTGCATTGCCATTTGTGCCGGTGCATAAGATTTCATTCCCTGATACAGGTTGATATCCATAGGATAACCGCCAGAAGAACCAATAACGACATCAGCTTTGGCTTTTGCTTCCACTCCCTGCAATTTCATCACTTCCTGAGTACCGGCATACCAGGCATCATACCAGTGGCCGGCAACGATACGGACAAAATCTCCTTCAGCATCCATAATCGAATTTACCAAAAAACAGGGGTTTAAGAAAGCGCAGACCTCACACATATCTTCACTGACACGATTTCCTTCTATTTTAGTCAGATAGGTTTCCTGATTCACACCGCCGCCAACTTCATCCGTCAAAGCCAGCAAATGATTATGTTTGATAGTTTCCACACCGGCAAGCCCCGGCATAACACTCTTGCGCCCGCCGCCAAAGCCTGCAAACAGATGCGTTGTAATACCACCTGTTAAAATAACCTTGTCTGCTTCCACAGCTCTCTTATCGATATACACCGGCGTGCCTCTGCTTGTAGTTCCTAAAAAAACGTTTGCCTCAGCGCCATACGCATCATGGTCAAAAACCTGTAGCCTTGCAAATAAAGCATCACCTAAAATTAAACTTTTCTCTTCATCGTCGTTGTCCCTGTGTGTGCCAGTGGCAATAATTACAAAAATATCTGCATCAGGAATACCACTGTTATTTAGCTCTTCTACAACGGCCGGCAGATAATCTTTAGTACGCGACCAGGTGCGCGTAATATCACTGACGATAAGCGCTACCTTATCTCCCTCATGCACAAGTTTGCTTAATGCCTGTGTCCCGATAGGATTGCGCACTGCCTCCAGCGTAGCCTGTTTGATATCGGTAATCTTAGAAACGCTGCCGCCGTCAATGACCTGCACTACATGCTCTTCCGGCAATTCAATGCTTTCCATACGCTTACCGATGTTTAAATCGTATCTTTTTAAAGCCATATATGCTCTCCCTCAAAAACGGTTACGCTTCCAATACAGGCATTGTCGCCGAAGCATGTCCCATAATCGTAATTTTATAATCATCCTTACCCTGTTTGGCAAGTTCCTGTTGAGTAAGCAGCCACGCTTCTTCCAGGCTGGCAACAGGTATTTGACCGGTTTGCCTTACGAACTCAAAATTTTCCGGTTTGGTAACTAAATATGTAGTTAATGAATTTACGATACAGCGTGTTTTAAAAGCAACAAAAGCAGGTATAGAAAAATCTGCCCGTACATCTTTTTCAAACTGCAACACATCTGATTTTGAAAACCAATCTGTGAAAATAGCCGGTTCTTTAATGTCAGGGCATTCCAGTGTCAGTATCATGATACCGCCCTTTTTTACAGCAAAAACAGCATTCATATGAGCTTTGCAGCTCTGGTATAAATTCATATCCTTAGGACTGCCACCTGCCGAAGCAAAGACAACATCGGCCAGCTCCTTAATAGGTACGCCAGCCATAGCAACAAGATCCTTACAGCCTTTTTCCCATGCCTTATACCAGTGTCCTGCAACTACTTCATGCAGCTTGCCTTCAGGTGTGAAAACCATATTCACCAAAAATGCAGGGTCTAATTTTTTCGTTACCTCTACCATATCTTCATGTAAAGGATTACCCTCCAATAGACCTGTCTCGCAAAGAGGATTACAACCATCGCCAACTTTAGGAGCCAGCGCAATAGCATGATTGTGCATAATAGTAGCATGCCCGGAAACACCTGGCATAACAGCCTTACGGCCGCCGCCAAAGCCTGCCATCGGGTGCAGTGAAACTGCACCTGTAATAATTACCTTATCTGCTTCAGCCACATAAGAATCGATCAGGATCGGTGTGCCAAAGCTGGTCACCCCCAAATCTGTCAACTCTTCGTTGTTCCTGCTGTCATGCTGATGGATTTTGATCCTTTTTACGATATCTTTACCGCAAACAGCGATATCTTCATCATGTGTATGTGCACGATGAGTACCAGTGGCAACAATAATAGTAATATCTTCGTCCGGGACACCCGCAGCATTAATTTCGCTGATAATTACAGGCAAAAACTCAGCTGTGCGAACAAGTCTTGTAACATCACTGACGATGACAGCAACCTTATCACCTTTCCGGACAACTTTTTGCAACGGCTGGCTGGCAATTGGACAGCGCACAGCGGCCAAAGTTGCAGCAGTGATATCCTCCAGTACATCTGCCTTGTTGCCATGTATATCATACAGTACTTTTTCTTCAGGTAATGTAACTTCTTGAAATCCATTTCCATAAGGGAGTTGATATTTCTTCACTTCAATTTTCCTCCTCTATTTTTACACTAGTAAATTTATTATACTCCTATTTAAGTAAAAATAAAAGACAGATGTTTACAAAACATCCGCCTTTTACCAGTTTCTATTGCTGCTCCAAAACTCCGATCGCAGCAATGCCAGCATTGTAAATAATTCCAACCGTCCAAGCAGCATCGTTACACAAAGCACAAGTTTACCAAACCAGTTAATATCAGCATAATTACCGGTTGCCCCTACTGTTCCAAAAGCAGGGCCAACACTGCTCAGGCAGGATGCGACGGCAAAAATTGATTCTTCGATTCCAAGTCCAGTTGAAACCACCAGAAGCGACATAACGGCTATCGTCATTATATATACAAAGAAGAATCTGCTGATTGCTGCGACTACTGCAATCGGCATCACTCTGCCGTTAAAATTGACTGTTAAAAGCATCTGCGGGTGAATAGCTCTGCGCAATTCTGCCGCAATGGCCCGGCTCATTACTACAAAGCGTCCTACTTTAATACCACCTGCCGTAGACCCTGCACAGGCTCCGACCAGATACAACAGACACAACAGCAGCTTAGAAAAAGTTGGCCAGGTATCATAATCATAAGACACATAACCTGTTGTAGTCGCAAATGAAACTACTTGGAAAAATGCGCAGCGCAAACCTTCAAAAAACTGCAGCCCACCGCTGAAAAACAGATTCAGAGTAATCAAAAGTGTTAAAACAGCGATGATCATCATATAAGACTTAAATTCACTGTCACGCCACAGTGTTTTAATCCCTCTCTGTGTAACAGCATAATACAGAGCAAAGTTACCGCCGCCTAAAAACATGATCATCGCTAATACTACTTCAATCGACACACTATTGTAATGCATGGCACTGTTATCATAAGTAGAAAATCCACCTGTGGCTATTGCCGACATCGAATGATTGATCGCGTCAAAATTAGTCATTCCGCAAATAACCAAAAAGCCAGTACCAATAACGGTAAATAAACAATAAATAAAAAATAATGCTCCCGCTGTTGTTCTGATACGCGGCAGCAGCCGTTCCTGCCCAAAGCCGCTTACCTCTGCATTAAAAAGATGTACAGATCCGCCTGCTACCTGAGGCAGTAAAGCAATAAACAGTACAATGATACCAATACCACCCAACCAATGCGTAAAACTGCGCCAAAATAAAACTGTTTTTGGTACGGCTGCCAGATTAGTAATAGCTGTAGCTCCAGTAGTAGTGAGACCAGACATACTTTCAAAAACAGCTGAGATAGGGTCCAGGATCTGCAAAAACGCATATGGCAGAGCACAGATAATACAAGTCAGAATCCAGGAAAACACAACTGTCGCAAAACCTTCACGTAGTGATATATTTTCTTTTTCATCAAACTTTCCATATTGGACAAAGCCCAACCCTACAAAAAAAGCTGTAAAAGAAGTAATAGCAAATTCCACAAAAGAACCGTCTTCATAAAAAATCGCCAGTCCCACAGGAAGCAACAATATAGCACTCAGCGCCAAGCTGAGCCTGCCCAATAAAAAAGCTATCAGACTGAAATTCATAAAAAATACAGCCTCCAAGGACCTGCCTTTACCAGTTGCGTTTTACACGCCAGAAATCAGGTCTCATAATAATGAGTAATGTAAAAATCTCTAAACGCCCTAAAATCATTGCTGCAATAACTACTAATCTGCCAAAAGTAGATACATCTGCATAAGTAGCCGTAGGGCCAACGATACCAAAAGCCGGGCCGACACTGCTCATACAGGCAGCAATAATACCCATAGAATCAAGCATCGAAAGTCCAGTCAACGAAATCAGCAGTGTCAATGTCGAAAAAACTATCATATACAAATAAAAAAATCTTGTAACATTGCCTACAACCACAGGCGGAACATTGCGTCCACCCATTTTTATACTGTAAACCAGTCGTGGATGGATCGTCCTGCGCAATTCTGCCCATGTTACCTTCAGCAAAATCACAAAGCGGGAAAATTTCATACCACCTGCAGTAGAACCGGAGCAGCCTCCGACAAACATTAAAAGTAACAGTACATAACGGCTGAAATCAGGCCATAAATTAAAGTCACTGGAAGCAAAACCAGTTGTACTGGCTATTGATACGGTTTGAAATAACGCATGTCTGAAACTGGTAGCGGCATCAAAATAACCGGTATAATACAAATTCCAGGTTATCAAAAATGTGGCGATACCAATAATCCAAAAGTATGCCTTACGTTCTGTATCAATCCAAAAAACCTTAAAATTGTGCTGATATATCTTATAATAAAGAGCAAAATTCAAACTAGCGGCGACCATAGCAATAATAACGATCATTTCGACATAAACAGTTTCAAATTCCATCAGACTTTCGTACTGATATGAAAATCCTCCTGTAGCTACAGATGCCAGCGCCAAATTCATTGCCATAAACCAGCTCATACCTGCTACCTTTAAGGCTACTGTTGTAATAATAGTAAAAAATATATAAACAGTAAAAATAACGAAAGCCGATTCCTTGATTTTCGGAAGTGTACGTTCTGCAGCCGGACCGGGAATTTCAGCGTTAAATAAATAATTAGCGCCGCTGCCTACCTGAGGCATAATCGTAATAAATAACATAATAACACCGATACCGCCAGTCCAATGCGTCATACTGCGCCATACCAGCAGGCTGTCAGGAAAGTTGCTCAACGATGATAAAGTAGTTACACCAGTAGTCGTAAATCCTGAAGTGCTTTCAAAAATTGCACCTACAGGGCTGACAAGTCCAGACAGATAATAAGGAATAGCCCCTAAAAAACAGACCAGCAGCCAGCCGCAGCCCACTGTTGCCAAAGCCTCGCGCAAATTAAGATGAGCACGTTTGTTCTTTTCACCATTACCTATCAGCGCACCACCAATAAATGCACAGATCATAAAAGAAAAGATAAAGCCCAGGAACATGTATTCCCCTAACAACAGGGCCGTTATCATCGGCACGACCATTGCTACGGCACAGGCGATGCTCAGCTTACCCAGCAGATACATCACAAGCCTGATATTCATTGATTATCCTCTACTTTCAAAAAACGGCATAACGCGTTTTACAAATTCACTCTTGACGAAAATAATAATTCTATCTCCGGCATATAATACCGTATTACCATTAGGAACTACGGCTTCATTATCGTGAACTACTGCACAGACCAGACAAGCCCGCGGCAGCTTGATATCCTTCAAACTTTTACCTATGACCTCACAGTCATCAGGTAGAATAATTTCCAACGCTTCTGCTTTTGCACCTTCCAGCAGTGAAACAGAAACAATACCGCCTTTGCGCACAAAACGCAGCACTTCGCCGGAACTCAGCAAACGTGACGAAAGTACGATATCGACACCGACCTTCTCCATCAGCTCCACATATTCGTTACGGGCAACACGGACGATAGTTTTTTTTGCGCCCAGGTGCTTTGCCATCAGTGCCAACAGTAAATTCAGCTTATCATCTTCAGTAATGCAGATAACGACATCAGCCTCGGCAATGCCTTCTTCTGTCAATAAATCAATATCTGTGCCATCACCACACAAAACAATACCATTTTCCAGCTTTTGCGCAATCAGCTGACAGCGGTCTTTATTCTTCTCAATAACTTTAACGAACAGTCCCTGCTCTTCCAGCATAGGAGCCAAAAATCTGCCGGTGCGTCCAGCACCTATGATCATAACCCGTTCTATTTTTTCATAAGTATTAACGAAAGTTTCCTCAAATTCCTTAATAGCACTTTGCTGTCCAACAAAATAAACATTATCACCAGGCTCCAGCATATCATCGCCATGAGGAATAATCATCTTATGCCGGCGAAACAGCATAGCAATCAGTATCTGCTTGGGAATTTCCAAATCTTTCAGAGGTACACCTACATACGGAGAAGCGTCGCTCATCCGCGCCTCAAACATCCTTACCTTGCCCTCGGCAAAATCATCTACATCCAAAGCAGAAGGAGTCATTAAAATATGATTTATTTCAGTAGCAGTAATGCGTTCCGGATTTAAGATCAAATCAATATTCATTCCTTGATTAAGTAAATCCTTCGCAGTCAAAGCATACTCCGTATTTCTGATACGGGCAACGGTGTGCTTGACGCCATAGTTTTTAGCCATCATACAGGTAACCATATTGACTTCATCACTATCCGTAGATGCGATCAGCACATCGGCGTCTCTGATATCCGGATCGTCCAATGTATTAGGACTGCATCCATTGCCGCCAATAGTCAATACATCCAAGGAATTTTTTACTACCTCGCGACGTTTTTCATCGATTTCAACGACTACCACATCATACTGATCTTCGGCCAGTAACTGAGCAATACTGTACCCCAGTTTGCCAGCTCCGACTATTACTATACGCATATAAATTCACCCTTATTTCCGACATTCATATAACTAGAGCAATTATATCATAAGTTTGTCAAAAAAACACCTAAATTACCTATACATACCAGTGCTGAAAGTCTTAGACACAAAGAAATCCCTGAATTCAGCAATAGAATTCAGGGATCTTCCATTTATTATATTCCACTATCTGCTTATTATTTTGCACTAAAGCTTGTCATAATATTTTGATAGGCTGGAATGTATTTTCCAAGTAAAGCAGCCAGCCCTTCCATATCGTTACGCCAATCGCGATGTAACTCACAGGCGACGCTAAAGAAGTTTACCAGCTGTACGCCCGCAGCTTCCATACGTCTCCACGCAGCATCACGTACTTCTGCATTAAAGGTACCGGAAGCGTCTGTTACTACAAAAACTTCATAACCTGCTTCAACAGCTGATAAAGCTGCAAAGGCCACACAGACATCAGTTACGATACCCGCTATAATCAATTGTTTTTTACCAGTCTTTTTGACTGCCGCAACAAACTCTTCATTGTCCCAGGCATTAATCTGTCCCGGACGTCTGATAAGTGGAGCTTCAGGAAACATTTCTATAATTTCAGGAAGTAATGGACCATTAGGGCCATTATCAAAACTAGTAGTGAGAATAGTAGGAAGATTAAAGAATTTAGCACTGTCCGCAAGCGCTAAAACATTATTCTTAAATTGAATCGGTTCAAAATCCCGAACCAGATTAAACAATCCGGTCTGATGATCAATGAGCAAAACAGCAGCATCATTTTTATCTAATCTTTTGTATTTAAATGACATATAAATCACTCCTTAACGGTCTTATTAATATTTTTATTTCTTTCAAAGATCTTTTACTACAGCGAAGGGATCCTCTTGCTAAGATTAAGATAACATATCCTGATAAAATGTACAAACGACCATAGTTAAATTAATATGTCATTTAAGAACTTATCGATAACAATAAGTTTTTAAAGTATAAGTAAGGGTTAAACAATAAAGTTTCTCCATAAAAATAAATATTCCGTTTATTCAATTTCAGTATTTATAACATGACAAAAGGACCTATACCATAAGGTATAGGTCCTTTTACTAACCGGCAGCTTTCTATCCTCCCAGGCCGCTTCCAGCCAAGTACTTTCGACGTTTAAGGGCTTAACTACTGTGTTCGGGATGAGAACAGGTGGGTCCCCTTAGCTATCGCCACCGGATTGACGCTTGCGCCTATTGTTTAGGAGCAGCTTTTGCGACGCTAACAATAGTGCCGCAGGCTAACGCAAAATTCCTGACTGAACAGGGAAGAAATTTTACGATATCCTTGAAGGTCTTTAAGCCTTCAAAACTATATAGAAGAGTACAAACTTTTGAGTTTGCT
>ENA-UONV01002847-UONV01002847.1-human-gut-metagenome-genome-assembly--contig:-CS4-NODE-2847-length-12261-cov-3.626741_pt1 | contig 12261 bp, 4 predicted proteins | sample MGYA00242461_ERZ724008 | MGnify/ENA metagenome assembly ERZ724008 | reverse complement strand
AGAAAGGAAGGGCAGAGATGCTGCAGAATATCAACATTTTGGTCAAAGCGCCGGAGATGACCGGCAATACAAAGACGGATCTGGAGGCGCAGCAGAGGTTCAACAAGCAGCTTCTGCGGGCGCTGGACTATCTGCTGGGGCAGATCGACCAGAAATTGGAGGAGAAGAAATGAGTAAGTTGCCAAGCATGATGTACGAGGACAAGATCAAAAAGACGACGCAGGTAGCCTTTGGCGGTCTGCGTCACAGCCTTTCATGCGGAGACGGCGAGCTTTACGATATGAAAAACCTGACGTGCAGGGAGTACCCGATCCTGCAGCCGAGGGAGAAGCGGATGATCGCGGCGGACGGTGGAGACATACAGAACCCGCGCCTGCGCATCTATGCAGATAACGGAGAAATGTGGCAGATCTGGAAAGAGACACAGCCAAACATGGTGACGGAGTACTACCTGACCACGAGCGGATGGAACGTCGGGATTGTGCTGGGAAAGGAAGAAAGAGACTGGAAATTCATCCGATTCGGAGACCGCGTGCTGCTGATGCCGGAAAAGCTGATGATACGGACGGGACTGCATGTTGCGGGAATCGTGAACCGGGAGAGCCTGCTGCCGACACTGACGGCAGAGGACGAAGGGACGATCTATGCCGTGCGCAGCCTTTCCCTCCAGCTCAGCAACGCGGGGACGGCGGCGGTGTACCGCTGGAACGGCAGCGCATGGGAGGACTACGGCATGCTGGCCGAACCGATGGAGGCAAAGATCACGCTGAGCGGCGTGAAGCTGACCGACGGGACGATCAACGGAGAAAAAGCGACGGCAAATACCATGACGTTTACGACGCCGAATACGGTGAAGGGGGTCTTCGAGGTCGGAGACGGAATAGAAATTCCGGAGCTTGCGGAAGCACCGGGGAATCAGAAAATCGCGATTATCCGAGAAATCGCAAACAATAAGATCGTATTCTCGGACAATTGCTTCAAAATGCCGCTGGGCGAGGACGGCACGCCGGTGAAGGAGGTCACAATTGAGGGTACGGTGACGCTGAAGCGGAGCATGCCGGATATGGACTTCTGCTTTGAGCATGACAACCGCCTCTGGGGCGCAAAGGGAAAGACCATCTATGCAAGCAAGCTGGGAGACCCGACAAACTGGAACGTGTTTGAGGGAATCAGCACGGATTCGTGGAGCCTTGCGACGCAGAAAAAGGGCGAGCTGACCGGCGGCGTGAGCTACGGCGGATACCCGACGTTCTTCCGCGAGGACGCGATGGTGCGCATATACGGCGCGACGCCGCAGACCTTCCAAGTCTCGGAGATCGCGATGCCGGGCGTGAAAACAGGAGAGCACGAGAGCATTGCCGCAGCGGGCGGCATGCTGCTGTATCTCTCCCGCGAGGGCATGATGATCTACGCAGACGAGTACCCGGTGAGCCAGACAAGCGTTTTCGGCACGGGAAAGATCGAGCATGTGATGGCATGCTCGGACGGTACGCGGTACTATGCGCAGATGACCGTGGACGGAGAGCGGGCAATCTACCGATACGACAGCAAGCATGGCCTGTGGATGAAGGAGGACGATGTGGAGCTGACCAGCATGACCTACGACGAGGGAACGATCTATGCACTGACCGACAAGGAAGGAGGCGGGACAAAGATCATCGACCTGATCGGGGATGGGAAAGTCCTGCCGAATGCGGCACGCGAGACGGCGGCGGTGGAGAGCTTCGCGGAGTTCGGGGACTTTACGGCGGGGACGCTGAACCGCAAGGCCATGAGCAAGCTGCAGCTTCGGATGGAGCTGGAGGAGGGCGCAAGCGTGCAGATCAGCATCCGGTATGACGGCGGCGCATGGAAGCCGCTGTGGACGATGGAGGCTGGGAGAAAGCGGAGCGTGCAGATCCCGATTCTGCCGACGCGCTGCGACTACTACCGCATCAAGATCACGGGCACGGGCATGTGGAGGCTCTACGCGATGGCGCGGGAGCAGTACGAGGGAAGCGAGATCCACTGATGAAGGCGAAGATCACAGAGGCGCAATATCGGGCGATGCTGTGGTTCAAGAAAATGCGGGAGATCATGAACGAGAAGTTCCTGCCGCTGCTTTTTGACCGGCACAAGCACCTGGTACTGATGGGCGGCGGCGGCTCGGGAAAGAGCATTTTTGCCGGCCAGAAGATCATAGACCGCTGCGCGACGGAGGAAAAGCACCGCTTTCTGGTGGTGCGGAAGGTCGCAAAGACCCTGCGGGAAAGCTGCTTTAACCAGCTCAAACGGCAGGCGCAGGAGCTGTATCCGGAGATGATAGAGAAAATCCCGAAGGGGAAAGGATCGGACATGTATCTGCAATTCAAAAACGGCTCGGAGATCATCTTTGCTGGGCTGGACGACGCGGAAAAGCTGAAGTCCATCTACAACATCACGGGAATCTGGATCGAGGAAGCCACGGAGATCGAGGAACAGGATTTTAACCAGTTGGACATCCGACTGCGCGGCAACACGAGATACTACAAGCAGATCATCCTGACGTTTAACCCCATCAGCATCACGCACTGGCTGAAAAAACGCTTCTTTGACCGGAAAGACCCGCGCGTGCTGACGCACAAGAGCGTATACACGGACAACCGATTCCTGCCGGAGGAGGACAGGCTGACGCTGGAGGCCATGAAGGAGACAGACCCCTACTACTATCAGGTATACTGCCTTGGGCAGTGGGGCGTGCTCTCGGCGACGATCTTCAACCGGAGACGCGCGGGGAGTTCGACTACACCTACAACGAGCTTGCCGTGACGGGCTGGAAATTCCGCGAGGACGCAGCGGGCGAGACGATCATCTACAGGAGGCCGGAAAAGGGACACCCGTATGTGATCGGCGCGGACACGGCGGGCGAAGGCTGCGACTGGTTCGTGGCGCAGGTGATAGACAATGCCACGGGGCGGCTCGTGGCAAAGTACCGGACGAGGACGGACGAGGACCTTTTTGCGCGGAATCTCTACTGCCTCGGCATGTACTACAACACCGCGCTTATCGGGATAGAGATCAACTTCTCGACGCACCCGACGAAAGAATTACAGCGGCTGAAATACCCGAAGCTCTATCTGCGAGAGGTGGAGGACAGAATCACGAAGGAAGTGAAGATGTCCTACGGCTTCCGCACCGACCGGCTGACAAGGCCGACGATCATCGCGGGGCTGGTGGGCATTATGCGAGAGCATCCGGAGCTGGTGGACGACGAGGACACGCTGCAGGAAATGCTGACCTTTGCCAGAAACGAAAAAGGCCGGCCGGAGGCGATAGAGGGCGCACACGACGACTGCGTGATGGCGCTTGCGATTACCTACTACATCCGGGACCAGCAGGAGACGCGCATTGCAGAGCCGGAGGGAAGGAAAGCCCGGTGGCACGACGACCAATGGGAGGACTATTACGCAGCGGGCGACGCAGAGCGCGCCGAGCTGATCAGACTGTGGGGAAACCCATTTTAAGGAGGCAGTATGAAAGACAGAAAAGACGGCGTGAGCCTGTGGCAGAGCAGGCTGGAAAAGAACCTGACGGCCTACGAGGCAGAGCGCGAGAGAATGCACCGGCGCGAAGCGCAGTATGCGGGCGACCGCACGCTGACACCGCTGACGGAAAACGACAGGAAGTACGGCTACCAGAAGGAGACAAGCCACGTCTGGAACATCACGGCAGAAAACATCGAATCGGAGATCGACAGCTCTATCCCGATGCCGAAGGTCACGCCGATGCGCCGCGAGGACGAGCATCTGGCGCGGATGATCGAAAACATGCTGCGAAACGAGTTGGACCGGCTGCCGACGGAGGAGCTGAACGACGAATCCGAGCGCATCACCTACAAGCAGGGCGGCTGCCTGTATCTGCCGGAGTGGGACACGAGCAAGCGGACGCACACGACCGTGGGCGAGAACACGCTGAAATGCGTCCACCCGATGCAGTTTATACCGCAGGACGGCGTGAAGGAAGTGGACGAAATGGCCTACTACTTCTGGCTGATTCCGGTGACAAAGGACTATCTGCGCAGGCGCTACGGCGTGGACGTGGGAGACCTTCAGGAGGAAATGCCGGAGGTCAGAGGTGCGGAGGAAAGCAACGCCGAGGACGTGGTCACGCTGAAGATCGCGGAATACCGGAACGACGAGGGCGGCATTGGCCGCTTTGCGTGGGTGGGCGATATGGAGGTTGAGGACCTGAAGGATTGCCAGGCACGCATCCTGCGGCGCTGCAAGAAGTGCGGCCAGACCGAGGCCGACAGCGCATACATAGACCTGAGCGAGCCGACGCAGGACGGGACATACCCGGACGATGCAGAGAAGCGGAAGCCGAGAAAGGGCGTGTGCTCGTTCTGCGGGTCGAGAAGCTGGGAGGACGTGGTGGAGACCTCGCGCAGGGTGCGGCTGAGTGAGCTGGACACGCTGGGCATTGACCCGATGATCGTGGAGCGGCTGAGAGCGGAGCACGGATTCGGGAGAATCTTCTACCAGCCGGAAGAACAGGCAATGCCGCAGGAGCCGACAAGAATGCCGACAGAGCAGGAACCGATGGGAAGCCTCGGCGCGCAGGAGGTCCCGGCGATGCAGACAATGCCGACGCCGGAAATGCAGCCGCCGGCAGCGCAGGAAATGCCGACGGAGCAGGAGCCGGGAGACGAGGAAATCGAAATCCCGTATTATAAGCCGGATATTTTCATGGCGGTGCTGCGGCGGAACGTCACGGCGCACGGAAAATTCTTAGGCGAATCGGACTGCGACAAGATCGCAGACCAGCAGAACACCATCAACCGGCTGGAGCAGAAAACCATAGACCGGCTGATGAAGGCGGGCAGCAAGATCACACTGCCGGATTCGACGCACCTGAGAGTTGACCCGCAGGACAACGGTATCTGGTATGTGGGCAATGCGGCGGATGCAAGCCTGATCGCGGTGAGAGACTTTCAGGCGGACATCACCCCGAACATGGCGATGCTGACGCAGGCCTACGAGGAATCCAGACGCTTGATCGGCATGACGGACAGCTATCAGGGACGGACAGACCCGACGGCGCAGTCCGGCAAGGCAAAGGAATTTGCGGCAGCACAGTCGGCGGGACGCTTGGAGAGTAAGCGCGTGCTGAAGAAAGCGGCGTATGCGCGAATCTTTGAACGGATGTTCAAAAACCAACTGGCATACTGCGAAGAGAAGCGGCCGCTGCGCTTCCGGGACGAGAAGGGCAATCAGGAATACGAGGAATGGAATTCCTACGCATTTTTGAGAATGGATGATGCCGGGGAGCTTTACTGGAACGACCAATTCCTGTTCTCCTGCGACGATGCGTCCGGCCTTGCCACGAACCGCGAGGCGATGTGGCAGGAGACCACGGCGCACCTGCAGTCCGGCGCTTTCGGAGACCCGAAGAGCATTGACACGCTGATCCTCTACTGGACGAAGATGGAGGAGGATCATTTCCCGGGTGCGGGTAAGATCAAGACCTTGATGGAGCAGCGCAGAGAGGAGCAGCTTCAGCAGCAGATGCTGATGATGCAGGCACAAATGGCGATGCAGAAGCCGACGGAGATGGGAGGTTAAGACATGGCAAACGAAATTGACTATACGAAGCTGTCAGCCGAGGAGCTGGCAAAGCTGCTGAACGTGCAGCAGACGCAGCCGACAAATCCGTATGTGGCGGAGCTGAACAGCGTGACGGGGGCGCAGCCCACGGCGCAGGGGGTCAGCCCCTATGCGGCGGAGCTGGACAAGGTGATGGGAACGCAGAAATCGACGGTGGACTATCTGCTGGGGGACGACGTGATCTCGGCCTACAAAAAGGCGTATCTGCGGGAAGCGGACAGAACCGGACGCGACACGCTGGGACAGTACGCGACGATGACGGGCGGCATCCCCTCAACGCAGGCGGTGGCAGCGGCATCACAGGCGGCAGACTACCAGAAAAGCAAGCTTGCAGAGACGCTGCCGAGCCTCTACCAGCAGCAGATCGATGCGGCCATGACGCGCTGGAAGGAGCTGGGCGCAGCGGACGACCGCGTGGCGCAGATCCTCGGCGTGCAGGTGGGCGCGCAGACGGCGGATCAGGCCTATCAGGAGTGGAGCAGGAAGATGCAGGAGGATCAATTCGCCTGGCAGAAGGAGCAGCAGGCAAGAAGCGACTCCTACACGCTGGCGCTGACGCTGCTGCAGAACGGGCAGATGCCATCAAGCGATCTTCTGGCGGCGGCGGGAATCTCGGCGGGAGACGCGCAGAAAATCGCATCGGCAGCACAGAGCGCGGCGTACTCGAGAAGCTACTCCGGAGGGGGAAGATCATCGAGCACGAAGCTGAAAACCGTAGGAGACGATGTACGGCAAATGCTGCTGAAGAAAGCGAACAGCGGCGGCATTGACGCGGTGATGGACGACATCGAGCGGTATGCGAACATCGGATATGATGCAAACGAGCTTTACAACTGGCTGCTGACGATGATGACCTACAACGGAACGACCGGCGGCACGACGAGCGGCAGCAAAGGAAGCGGCTACACCGGCGGCTACACGGGAGGAAACAGCACCGGCGGCACAGGGAAAAACACGCCGGGACGACCGAACCGAGACAAAACAAAAAGGAACATCTAAGGAGGGAACGGCATGAAGTATCCGGCAACATGGGAAGAATATAAAGCACAAAAGCAGAATCGGAAGGCCGCAGGGGATTCCACTGCGGCCTCCGGCAGTTCTCCCCTCCCTGCGACATGGGAGGAATACAAGGCGCAGAAACAGGCTAAAGCGCAGCAACTTCCGGCGACGCAGACAGACACGGCGGAGCGGGAGAAATGCCTGAACGCTTCCGGCTTTAAGGCAATGCAGACCGATATACAAGGGCTGTTCGGCACGATGGACGGCTATTTTTCCACCTACCACAAGATCGGCGCATCGAGCAAGTGGCAAAAAGATCAGGTGAGCAAGATGCTCCAAAACGTCGCACAGGAGAAGGACTACTTCAACCGCTATGCGGACGTGATGGGCGAGGACGCGCAGAGCTATCAGAAGCAACTCAATGCGTGGGAGGCGCAGCTCAAGCGTTACCAGAAGGCAATGAACGGCCAAGAGGACGACGAGGGCAGTCTGGCGCTCGGAAGCGGCATTGCGCGATTCCAGAAGGAGGCGGATGCGTACTTCAAAAAGGCGCAGGAGACCACGGCGGGAATGTCGGAGCCGGAGCGGGCGAACCAGTGGGTCAGCGGGGCGCAGACGCTCCTGACCGAGGCGCAGGAGATCGAAGCCTACCTGAAAAAGAAAAACACGCCTGCGGCGCAGACGCTCATGACGCAGATGGCGGAGTATCGGAAAGCACTGGAGGACATGCAGACGAGCGCGAGGGGCGCACAGCTTACGAATCCGCTGACCGGAAAGGCCATGCCGGACGTGGCGATCAGCGGAAGAATGCGTCTGCCGCGATACACGGCGGACGGGAAGGTGCAGACCGGATACGGCTCGGCCTACGACCGCCGGTTAGGCCAGCAGGAGGAACGCACGCTTGCGGCCGGCATGGAGAGAAAGGCCGAAAAGGCGGACTGGCAGAACCAGACCGTGCAGCAGCACGAGGACTACATCCGGCAGGACTTCGAGGAGCTGAAAGAGTACACAAGCGCGAACACATCGTCCAGTCAGGTTGAAAATATCCACGCAGGGATCTTTACCGAGATCGCGGAACGGCTGAATTACCTTGCGCTCAGCGGGAAGTGCACGGAGAGCGAATATGAAGCGCTGCTGGACAAGGTGGAGCAGTGGAAGAAGGAGTATCTTTCCGGCCTGCCGAAATCCGACATGATGTGGGCAAATTCCGGCATAGACGATATTCGGCAGGAGGCAAAGAGCCTGCTGCCGAGCAAGGGCGACGCGATGAAGGAATTCCGGTATCAGAGCGGAAGCCTGACGCGGGAGAACATCGCATACACGCCGGTGGATGAACTGCTGGGAAAGATGGGCTTTGACCACGGCGGAACAGACTGGGGAACCTCGGACGCGGAGCGCAGAGCGGTGACGTTCCTGAGCGAGGAGGTGCTGCCGGAGTATCTGGCCAACACGGAAATGACGCAGGAGCAGTATGACGCATTCATGCAGAAGATTGCGGACGCGCCGAATGCCGAAGAGCTGCGGGAGACCAGAGAAGCAAACGGCCTGAACGCGAACGAAGCCGGAATGCAGTCGGCACTGGAAATGTACCGGAAGATCGACGCAAAGACCTATGCGGACATGGCGGGAACCGGCGCGGTAAACGCGATGGAAAACGTGATGACCAAATACGCGGGCGGCATGGAGCAGGTGCTTATGCGCGGCCTCGGCTACCTCACAAAGGCGGCAGGCAAGACGCTGAATCTGTTCGGCCTTGCGGAAAATCCGGTGGGAAACTACTTCGTTGAGGGCGGCCAGCAGGGCATAGACTATGAAAACAAGGACTGGCAGGCGGGAAAACAGAGAGAGTACGAGGCGGGACGGTACGCCTCGGAGCTGACGCAGAACGGAAACAAATTCACAAAGTTCACGGCGAACATGACGCGCGACCTGACGCAGGCGGCGCTGGAGATGGCCGCAGCGGGCGCGATTGCAGGGCAGATCAGCGCGGGGAACACGGCGCTCTCTCAGCTTTCCCAAGGGGGAAAGTACGCCTCGAGCCTTGCCAATGCGCAGAAAAGGGTGAGCGGCTACACGAAGTTTGCCGGACAGATGGCGAACCTGATGAAAAACAGCTCGAACGTGCTGATCTCGGCCAACGCGGCGCTGAACAGCTACGGCGAAGCGGAGGACGCGGGAAGGAGCATGCCGGAGCGGGCCGTGAAGCTGATCGCGGGCGGCCTGATCGAATACGGGACGAACGGACTGTTCGGCGGCAACCCGATTGTTGACCCGGAGAATGCGGGGCTGATCTCCAAATATATCACCGACCTGACAGACAATGAGACCATCCGGAAGATCGTATCGAGCAAGGTGTTCGACCGCATCGGCGAAGGCATGGAGGAGGTGGCCTCGGCCGTTGCGGGCGCGGCGCTGGACTACGCGCTGACGGGCGAAACCGACCTGACGGCAAAAGAGCTGGTGGACGAGTTTACCGTGGGCGTGCTGCTTTCCATGGTCATGAGCGCACCGGAGGACATTGTGGACCTGACGGCCAGAGCGAAAAGCTATGTGCAGTCGAAGGTGATCACGCGCTTCGGCAAGCAGGCGCAGAGCAATCTGGACGTGCTCTACGGCACCATGGCGCAGTACACGGCGCAATACTATGCAGGCGACGAAAACCTGATGCGCTTCAACGGATGGAGCGAGAGCCAGATCAAGAAAGCCAAGGGCGAGTGGAACACCATCGTGCGGGAGTTCAACACGCTGGCAGACCGTCTGGAAAGCGCACAGAATATCTCGGAAAGCTTTGAGCGGTACACGCCGCCGCAGGCAAACGGCGGCTTTGTGGACGTGGAGATGCAGAACATCATCCGCGCAGAGCAGCAGAGCAATGCGGCGCTGATGACAGACCGTGCGCTGGACATTCAGATCATCACGCAGCGGGCGACCATAGAGGCCCTGCGCGGCAGCACGGATGCGACGGATATCTTCGTGGCGGAATCTGCGCAGAGCTATCTGGACGTACTGGACGCGGAAAAGAGCGCGAGAGCCGCAGAGAGGGCGCAGAGAGCCGCAGAAAGCGCAGCACAGGAAAACATACCGACCGCAGAGCAAACCGCGCAGGAAACGCCACAGGCGGCGCAGGAGACCGCCCAGAGCGCGGCAGAGACGGTCGAACAGGCAGAGGAAATCAATGCGCCGGCGGCGCAGGAAACCGAAGGAGGAATGAGCAATGAGCAATCCCAGAGTGTTAATGAAAACCAAGAGCGGAATGAGCGTGTGGGTGCCGAAGGACAGACTGGCGGCGTGGTCGAAAGCGGATCACGAATCGCCGCTGACAGAGGAGGAACGGGCGAAGCTGGAGGAAATGAAAGCGAAAATCTTCGCCGGCAGAAGCTCAACGAAAGAGTAGAGCGCTTCAAGGGCACCGTGCTGGACACCGGCATGGACAAGCTGACCGCAGACGGAGACCCTGACGTGATGGTCGGAATCGTGCCGGTGCGGAAGTACACGCAGGCTATGAAGCAGGCACAGCGCGAGGCGAAGGAGCAGGGCGTGAAAACGACCTTCGTGGTGGGCACGATGTCCATCAAGGGCGAGGACGGAGAGCACCACAACACGGACGCGATGTTTGATGCGGAAAGCGGGCGCATTTTCGTGAGCGTTTCGAGCATCTACGAGCCGGAGGTGCTGATGGAGCATGAGCTTTTCCACGCCAAGGTGCACGCGGCGGAGATCGACCTTGTCACGGCGCTGGAAAGCGTGAGCGAAAACATGACGGCGGAGGAATACACCGAGATCGTCGAGCAGTACATGAAGGCGTACCGAGGGGCATATGACAGCGACACGGCGGTCTATGAGGAAATTCTGGCCGATGCCTATGCGGGACTGAACCGCTTTGCCAATCGGAGCTTCAAGAAGCTGATTGACGCAATGCGGACGCATGCGGCCGGCATGCAGAGCCAGCGGGAGAGCAACGCACCGACGGCAGAGGTCTCACAGGCCGTGCGCCGGACGCAGGACAGCGACGGGAACGAAAAAGCCGCCCGAGAGGGCGGCACGAGGGCGAGCATGGCAGGCCCGAAGGCCAAGACGGCCAGCTCCAAAAACCTTGCGCTTGCGGAGGCCATGGAGGAGGACGGCGCAAGCCGAGAGGAAATCTGGCGGAAAACCGGATGGATTCGCGGTGCGGACGGCCTGTGGCGGTTTGAGGTGGACGACAGCAAGGCGGAATTCCGACCGAACGGAGACGCGAGACTGCTAAGTGAGCCGGGCTATCGCAGACTGGAAGAACTGACCAACAAATGGGGCGACAGTTTTGAAAAGGGCGGAGAACCGCTGACAGAGGCGGAGGAAGCGGAAATGGAAGCGCTTCAGGAGGAATACAGCGACAGGGTATGGGAGAAAAAATACGAGCTTCAGGATTTCCTGAAGCACGACGAACTCTATGAGGCGTATCCTCTGCTGCGGCACACGACGCTGCGCTTTGAAAAGCTGGATCCCGGCGTGAAGGGAAAGTTTGACAAGCGAAGCAATACCATTGTTCTCTCCGACAGCCTGTTTGGCAAGGGGCCGGAGACGCTGCTGCACGAGATTCAGCACATCATCCAGAAATACGAGGGCTTCCAGGGCGGGACAAGCCCGGAATACTGGGCGCGGCGCGACTATGAAAGCGGCGACGGGTTGCAGGAGCGCTTGCAGCAGGAGTACAGCGACATTCTGAACGGCCTGACAAAGGAAGAACAGAACGACTATATCCGCTATCAGGAGATTGACGGGGAGCTGGAGCGCCTGTTCTACTCCGAAAAGCCGGGAGACACGGAGAAATACGACCGGATGGATGCGGAGCACGACAGACTCTATGAAAAGCTCTATCCGAACGAGTGGTTCGGAAAGCTGCTCGACCTGAAACGGCAGATGGAAAACCCCGGCGAGGTCTATCTTGGGCAATACATCAATTCCGCAGGAGAGATCGAGGCGAGAGAAACGGCCAGCCGCCGGAAGATGACCGCAGAGGAACGGCAAAACAAAATGCCCGACCTCGGATGGGATCGAGCGCTGCTGACGGAGAGCAGTGTGCAGTATTCTCTGGCGGACGTGATGACGGACTACGGGATAAAATCGATCAATGACTACATTGGTGTGCAGAAAGCGGTATTGAAAAAGCTGACTGAGGCCGGATTCTTCGCGGACGGAAACAATGTTGTTGTGAATCAGGAATCCGGCATGACAGTGGTCATCACAAAGGACGGAATCCGAGAGACGTTGGGCAAGGGGAGCCGGTTTGAAACGTTGCCAAGCAAACTGAAAAAACTGAAGATAGCAACAATACAACAGATCCCGGAATTGATAAAGAGCGCGACGGTGCGAATGAACAATGTGGCAAATTACCACAATCCAAGCAGTGATCTGAAATATGTGTATCTCACTAGTATGGCAAAAATTGACAATAAAGAATATGAAGTCGAGATTATAGTGAGAGGAAGCAGAGAAAAAAATAAATTCTGGATGCACAAAATTCTGCTGGAGGCAAAAAAAGAGGAATCCGGCCTTTCTCTCAGGGACGATCGAGAAAGATCGCACACAGAGGTAAACAAGACTCGGATTCCATACGACAATGTATCACAAAGCGCTGAGAATGTCAAGAGGGAAAATGAAA